>Ga0307517_10014022_pt1 | contig 10815 bp, 5 predicted proteins | sample 23_EM_MG_FD_194515 | JGI IMG/M metagenome (GOLD analysis project Ga0307517, IMG submission 194515) | Populus trichocarpa ectomycorrhiza microbial communities from riparian zone in the Pacific Northwest, United States - 23_EM | ecosystem: Host-associated > Plants > Roots > Unclassified | place...
AATGAAGGCCACTTGTGACTTTGGGGAGATTTTTACTCTCTCTTTTGTCGAGGGATAACTCCATTTTTGTTAAGAGTTAAGATCTGAGCTGAATAAGAACAAAATCATGTGACATTTGACCGTAAATTCATTGCTAAGATCAAAATTGATGATGCTTTGTCCCACTTGGGTTAAGGATTGAGAATTAAGCTTATGACCTTCAAGTGTGACTTTTTTAAGATATCTTTTTTCATAACAGAGGTTCAAAGATATAATTTTTTTGAGTTGTCTGCTACATGATGTTTGAGACATCATTATCAATAATGTGTTGAGAAAAGGCATTGATATAACCTAATTAAAGTCTCAATTCTTTTCTCCAAATTAAATAAGCACATAACATAAATTTTAATATAGAAAATCCTGGTGTGGAAAAAACAACGGAATTATAGTCTACTTAATTTTTTTACTAATAGGATCACAAAGTTCTTCTCTAACTTAGTTGGAAGATATATATCAAAATATTAAATTCATCGTCGTAAGAATGGATTTAATCATCAACAACAAAGAAAAATAACTAAATCTTATTAATTAGATCTTTGTAAATACCCAAAAGGAAAAGCTTTGTAACAATTAAAATTATGTAGTTGAAGAGCTCATCATTCAGAATATTGTGTCAAAATCTCATTAAATCAAATAACAAATCACCATTGGATAATCGGATAATCAAGGCACAAGGTTGAAGAACACATTTTTTCTTCATTCTATCTCACTTTTTGGCAAAAATCTCTCCTTCTCTTCTTTTTCTTTTGTATATATTAGCTCACAATGAAAATAAGCCAAAGTTGGCCTTTTTATACCTAGTTATTTATATGACCTAAGCCTTTGTCCTTATTTTTCTTAGTTTATATGGGTTATAGCCCAAAAAAATAGACCAAAACCCAATAATTATCCCCCTTCTTAATCATTTGAGGGGCTCCACTAAGCTTGTTTGCTTTCTATAAAACTCAAACTTTTCTCTTGATAAAGGCTTGTTCATTATATCTGATACATTGTCTCGATATAGATCTTCTCAACAACAAAAGACTTCATCTCTATAGCATCTTGAATCCATTGGTATCTAACATCAATGTGTTTTGATCTTGAATGAAAAGTAAGATGCTTAATGAGATAGATCGCACTCTAATTATCATAGTGCAACATAAAGTTCTCATGCACTAGGTCAAGTTCATGTAAGAGTTTCTTCATCTACAACTCCAGAGTTTCTTCATCTACAACTCCTTCAATAAGAGCAATGTATTTAGCCTCTACCATAAAACTGATCCTTCTACAAAAGTCATTAAGCATCTCGATGTGGACTTTCTAGCATCAGCATCGCTAGTCAAATCTATATTTATGTATACATTTAGTATAGGTTCACCACTACCAAAATATAAGTTGAAAGTGAAAGTACCTTTGAAATATTGAAGTATTTATTTCACTATTGACCAATGTTTTTTACCACGATTAAAGAGAAGCCAATTGACCACACCAACAACATGAGCTAAATCCAGTCTCATGCAAATTATGACATACACTGAGTAACCAATTACTTATGCATAAAAAAACCTCATTCATTTCTTTATTTCTTCATCACTTATAGGACAGTGTTTAGAACTTAGCTTAAAGTAACTTGCAAATGGATAATAAATAGGTTTGAACTTGCTCATGTTGGATCTCTTAAGTATTTTTTGAACATATATATCTTAAGATAGCCAAAGTTTTCTCTTTTTCATCTCACAAGTAATCTTCAAGCCAATAATCTATTTTTTCAATCTTGATTTTTTCATTGTAAAAGACTTACTTAACTTTCTTTTGAAATTTTGGATCTTCTTAGCATAATGGCCAACAATCAATACATCATCCACATACAAAAAAACATAATGAAGTTACCATCAAGATACCTTTTTATAAAGACATAATGATCAGACGTGATCCTACCATAACCATGCTCCACCATGAAAGAATCAAACGTATTGTACCATTGCTTTAGAGTTTGTTTCAACCCATACAAACTATTTTTTAGCTTGTAAACTATGTGCTTTTTTCTTTCACTTTAAACCATTTAGACTTCTCCATGTAGATCTCCTCATCTAAGTCACCATGGAGAAAATTTGTTTTCACATCAAGTTGTTCAACTTCAAGATTCAAATTAGTAACTAAACTAAGCACAACTCGAATTAAAAACATCTTCACCATAAGTGAAAATATCTTTTCAAAATCGATACCCTTCTAACTAAAATCTTTCACAAATAATCTTGCCTTGTACCCTGGTTGTGAGAGATTTTCTTTAATTTTCAACTAAAACACGTATTTTTTTGTAAATGCTCTTTTGCTTTTAAAAAGCTTCATTAACTTGAAAGGTGATTCTCATATAAGGATTTCATTTCTTTTTGCATGGCTTTCAACCACTCATTTTTCTTTTCATATGACATAGCTTCATCAAAGCATTATAACTCTCCCTCACAAATAACTAACACACACTTATGAGAAGAATATTTTGTAGAAGCTTGGTAAGGTCTAGTGGACCTCTTTAATTGTAGCTCGTCTAGAGCTTTTTGAATAACCTATTTAGGAATAACATCATCATCATCATCATTATTAGTTGGCTTAGGATCATCAACTAATAGTTTAAAAGGCAAACCACAATTAGAAAATCTCCTTAATAATTAAAAGGTATCAAAGGAAATTGTATGGTAGGTCTTGGATAAGAATAAGAATGAATGAAATTAGTAAACTTTATTTTCTCTTTTTTTTTTCAAAATCTTCAATGTTTTAATTTTTAAAGAGGACAACATCTCTACTTATAACAAATTTCTTCTCTTTTGTATCCCATAACCTATATCCAAACTCTTCTTCTTCAAAAACCAAGAAAACACATTACTTTATCTAGTTGTCAAGCTTAGACATTTCATCTTTAGGAACATAAACAAATGCCTTGAAACCAAACATTTTTAAGTATACATAAGAAATATTTTTTTCCTTTCCACGGTCTCTCTAGAACATCAGAGTTAAGAGAAACTGATAAGGAAAGGTTGATCATGGCAACTATAGCCTTCATTGCTTTACCTTAAATGGATTTAGACAACTTTATATGAGAGAGCATACATTTAATTCTTTCAACAATGGTTCTATATTATTTCAACCACTTTATTTAGTTGTTAATTTTTTAAACTATATTTTTAACCCTCATACCATGTTCCATGTAGTACTTCTTAAAAAGATCCTTGTATTTACCACCACTATCAATTTAAACACATTTCAGTTTTCTACCAGTTTTCCTTTCAGCTGTGGTAAGAAAATCCTTAAATACATTAAGCACCTAATCTTTAGATTTCAAACAAGTGGCCCAAATCTTTAAATAATAATCATCAATAAAACTAACAAGGAATAAATCACCTCTAAAAGACTTATCAGTCATAAATTAAATATCAGTATGAATCAAATCAAGAACATGTAAAGGTGGTCTTTTAAATGCAACTTTATGTTGTTTACCAGCTAAAAAATAAGTGCAAGTGGTCATCTTCTTGGTAAGGATATAAAGATCTTTTCTCACTCAAGAATTTAAATTGCTTATATCATTAATCGGTAAAGCCATCTTTATTTGCATTCATCTTCCTCTTAATCACCTTGGCTTATGACATATAAAGATTAATTTTTTTTCTCTTTAGAAAAAAATCAAAGAACTTTTAGAGTGCTTCCATTTACTATCTCTAAAATAATTATGATAGCCTTTTTTTTACCAAGTGTACTTGTAGAGATCAAATATACGCGTATATCATCCACATGTTTAGCATCTTTGAGTTACAACATGCACTTGGTATTGGTTTTTAACTAGATGTCTTTAATTTTCATAACACTAGCCATCCTTTAATTTCTCATTCTAACTTAACCAAAGTTAACAGCAATGTAGGATGTAAAGAAATCTCATCAAGGTGTAACATGGTAAGAAATAGTTGAATTTGCAACCCAAGTAGTAACTTGACGTACAAGATTAACACAATCATTATTATAAACAATGGCAACATCATCGTAAAAAAACAATTACAGTTGTACTATTTTTTTTATTTTTGTCTTTGTTTTTACCCTCTTGTACTTTCTACAATCCTTTTTAATATACTTAGGCTTATTACAATAATAACACTTAATCCATTCCTTCATTGAGATCTTCCTCTAGGTTTTTATTTGTCTTTTCTATCATTGGATTCTCTATCTTGCTTTCCACGATAAAATTTACTTTGGTTTCTCCCCTGACTTTCTATAACAAGTACATTAGACTCATAAGTGTCTCTTTTTCATCCTTTTTTTTTAAGAATATTTTCCTTCATTGTCTTTAAAATGAGCTTTCCATTTGGAGTAGAATTACTAAGTGACACCATCAAAGTCTCACAACTATCTGACAGTAAACTCAATAGGATTAGTGCTTGTATATCATTGGCTAACTTAAGATTCATCAACGACAACTAATTCAGAAACCCTTGGAAGTCACTTATGTGCACCGAGGCATCTTTACCCTCTTTGTACTTTAAATTCACAAGGTGTTTGATCGCAAAAACTTTGTTTTATACACAGTCATTAAAAAATATTTCTTTCAAAATCTTCCAAACTTTGTAATGGTCATGTTTGTGAGAAACATGGTTAATGGACTTAAAAAATACTCATTTTCTTTCAAAATCTTCATTTTGCCTCCTTTATTTTGGTAGGCTTCTTTCATTTGCATTTTAACACCAAAGCTAAATTATTGCAATAAAGGTGATCCTCCATCAATGTCTTTCACAGGAAACAAATGGAGAGAGTGAACTTTATCATGCTTGAATCTTCCTTTTTCATTTTAGCTATAGAAGAAAATCAATCTCCATAACTAAGCTTTGATACCACTTTATTGAGAAAAGGGGTCAATATAACTAAATTCACAATCCACAAGTCTTAATTATTTTCCCTCTTTATATAATTAAAATAGGGTTAACCAATCAGCAAAAACTAAATGCAAAAATTAAATAAACACACAACATAAGGAATTTTTACAACAAAAACCCCAGTAGAGAAAAACCATGGGATCGTAGTTTAATCAAACTCTTCTATTAGTTCAAATAATGGGATCACAAAGTCCTTTCCTAGCTCAACTAGAGGATATATACCAAATCACTAAATTCATCATCACAATGATGGACTTCACCAACAATAACAAAGAAAAATGGTTAAATCCCATCAATCAGGTATTTTAGAAATACCTAAAGGTGGAAGCTTCTCAATGATCAACATTGTCTAAGTTAAAGAGCTCATTATCGAGAATAATATATCAAAATCTCATCTTAATTGCGTAACAAATCATCGTCCAATTAAAGCACAAAGATGAAGAAAATCTCTCTCTCTCTCTCTCTGACCGAAAGCTCTCATTTTATCTTTTGTAAATGTTGGCTTATAATGAAAATAAGTCAAAGCTGGTCTTTCTAGACTTGGTCACTTATATGACTTAAAAGGGCTTGAAGTCTTGGTCTTTTTTTTCTTAGTTTATACGGGTTATGGCCTAAACAATAAGGAATTGGACCCAACAATGTGTTCTCGTCCTTAGTTATAATAATACCAAGAGTATGAGCAATGTGGGCTCACTAAGTTACAGGTTGGATCAAGTTTTTTTAATTTAAAAAAAAAATCTCTAGGATGCAGGGAACTTTTTGGCATTGTAATTAAACCTGGCTAAAGGGGTCAAACTTTAAACATTCCAACCTGACTTTATACTTAACTTGGATTTCAAATTAAATTATATAGGAGTTACCCTAACATGACCCAATTATTTTAACAAGTCTAAAAACAACTTAAATTACCAGTAAAAACATAGTTTAACTTAAAAAAAAGTTCAAAATAACATTTTTTCTATAAAAACAAATCTAAAATAATAATAGATTGGATTGATTCGGGCTTTACAACCTAACATGTCAAACCAATACCTAAAATCATTAAGGAAGGTTATGGTTAAAAGCCGTCTAGTTATGCAGCATATTTTTGTAAGTTTCAAGTGTTTTTTTTTTTTACTCCTAAACTATTGTAGAATTTGTATTTTGATTACCGTAATGGTATTTTAATTTAAAATTTTAATTAATAAATTATTTTACAATGAAAAATCATAACATAACAAACAAACTCCAAAACATAATATTTTTAAAAAAAATATTTTCATAAAAAAATATACTTTTCGCATCAATATGTTGATCTAACGAGTATTTATAGTGTGTGTATCACTTATCCATTGTTATGGCTAGCTATACACACCACGATGAAGTCGAATAATCATAGTTACTGTTTTTGTTGTTTTCTTAGGAGAAGGAATCAAGAAATAATATCATATATCATCTCTTTTTTGTAATCCTCATAAAAATTAATATTAGGGTTGTAATTGTTAAGGGGTATTGATATTTGTTCACAAAATGGTGTTTAATTTGGAGGATGAATTTAACATTTGAGCATGGAAGAAAGTTCTCTCCCAAACTAATGTTTTTTATTTTCACTATTTCCTTTTTTTTAAAAAAAAATTTACTATTTCTGCTTCCAATCATTATTAGTTGGGATTTTAGTTTTTTTATTTTATTTCTTTATGTTATACTTGTTAGAGAATAATATAAATTATATTTTGGACCTCACCTAACAGTTTAGGCTATTAGATTGAGATGATTCTTTGATATGGTATCAGAGTCTTGATGACCAAGCGGTCACGAGTTCGAATCTCACCATCCCTATTTATTTGACAAAAACTTAAGCACAAGATAATGTGGGTCTTTTCAAATTTCAGGTTTAAAAAACTTTCACTTGAGATCATAATTGGTATTTTTTATAAAAAAATCTCCCTTCAATTCTATATTTATTTTGTACCAAACGCAACTTGAAGCTAAATGACTTGTATTTTTATATGCTAATAAGGACAGTAGTTTTATTTAGATTGATGCGAAAATATATTTATGATATTATTTTATAGATATGATTTAATTTCTTTTAATTTATAAATTAATTAAAAAAATATTCTTTAAATCTTTATAAATTTTATCTATGAATTTAATTAACTAGATAAAGGTATAAAATAATAATATTAAAAATGACAATTTAATTTAAATTTGATGGATATAAACCTAACTTGAATGAGTTAATTGTTTTTTAGATAATTTTTTTTAATCTCAACCCAAAACTTAACATAAACCTACTTGAGATATATATATATAATTTTTATAATTTTTTTTATATGTAATATAATATAAAGAACTATTGTCTGACAATAAGTGGTTGTCTCCTTCCTCTTATTTTATTTTATTTTTTTGCTAATGGTACGAAATACAAAGATCTAAGATAGATCTGTCATTAAAGTGCAAACACAATGTCATTACTCTTTGTTTTAACCTTCAAGCAAAACATATCCATGTCCTCATTGTAATTGTGTGCCGAAGACCTTAAATAAATAAATAAATAAATAAAAAAACCCACAAGACCATATCAGAATCGTAAAAGCCCAACTAAGCCCTCAAATGGCTCACGATGTAAAGATTGGTAGGGCCATGTTGACAACTGAGACTAGATCCTGATCCTCATGCTTACATGTTGGGATCTTATTGGTCCCTCAATTAGCCAAGACAGGATTTTGCAGAAGAGAGAAGTCTAACTCCTATCTTTTAGTTAGTTACTACTGTTGCCTTCTTGTTAAAAGAAAGCTTGTTATTACAGTTTTACTCTCTTACGATGATGAATTGGAGTTCAGTTTCCTTCTCTTATCTCTTCTTGCAGCCTACACAGACAGGCAGAGACTGAGAGATGCATGGGCAAGAGGGTTTACTGTTATCAAGGTTTTTCTCTCTCTTTTTTTCTTTTTAGTTTAGTTTATCATCGCCTGCAGAAGGGATTAATGATTAAATGACGAACTGAATGTCTTGTCTTCTCTACGTTCCTACTTGTAGATAATCATTAAAGAAAGATATACTTCATTTGATAGCAATAATGGCAGCAGCGTTTTGTAGCCTCCACCAGGGGTCTAGTCTCAAGAAACTCCAATATTATCATGTGAGGCAGAGTTATGCAACAAGGCAAGTTATTAAGTTCATTTTTGTACTTGATTTTTTGTTACTATGAGACTAATCTTAATTCATCTGTTTAACATCAACTCACTATTCTTAATTTGTTTACTTAAATTGCTCAGTATAATTTAATAAGTTCTTAGTTTACTTCAATTGATTCTGCTAAATTTGAAACATTGTTTGAACAAAAGGTTTAACAAATGTTGAGATGGCATGATTTGTGAGCTTTGTTGAAATTCACATCAGTAGATTGAATTTTGGTGTAATACAATCAATCATTCACTGAGTTCCGTGTGATTGATGATGCTTCTTTTGCTAGCTAAGAGAGTTTGGAGTCTAAAGAAACTTAGTCTGGGTGTGAAACACAACTCCAGAATCAGTGTTGTTACAAGGTGTATTCCATGCAGTAAGAATATTTGGAAATGATATGTCCTTTGGCCTGATGTACTTAGAAATCTATTAATGATGGTATTTTGGTGGGAAGCTTGTAGTTCAAACTGTATTTAATGTTTCTATTGCGTAGCACTGCATTTCTTGATTATGGTTTTACTCCTTACACTGCTCTCCTTTACCTTAGAACAGAAGAAAAAGTGAGGACATCATGCGTGCCTATTGTTTCTGCATTTACTAATAGTTTATTTCATCAAGTCTCTTTTTTTTTTATTATTGTTATTGTTATTTTTTACCAACTTTCTCAGGTCTTATCCGGGAGCTCTTACTTCAAATGCTTCCAAAAAATCATCATTGTGCTGCTGTACTGCCCAGAATTTTGTCTGTGGGAGTCGTATAAGCCGGTTAGAATTCAAGAAAGGAATTCAATGTTGGCGGGCTTTTTCAGGAAGTATAGCAAATTATGCTGACAAATCACATGAAGGTGAAACTGGGGAGGATGTTCCTAAAGCAACCTTGATATGGAGGGCAGTCAAATTGCCTATTTACTCTGTTGCTTTGGTTCCTCTAACTGTGAGTTTTTCCTTATAATTAGTGCCAATGGTTCTTTGAATATTGATTCTGTGACTATGCTTTTGAGGATTAATGGTTGGTGATGTGCATCACGCTTCATTCATCTTTTCCTGGCTTACATATTTCATGGTTTGTGGAGCAGGTAGGTGGTGCAGCTGCTTATTTGCAAACAGGCATCTTTTCAGCAAGACGCTACTTTTCGCTCTTGGTTTCTTCAATTCTTATCATAACGTGGCTCAATCTAAGGTGAGTTCTGAAAAAATAGGAGGGTGATTTAAAAATAAATTAAGTTGGAACAAGCTTAGCAATAGACCTTGTACCAGACTACTGTTTCGTGTGGGCATTGATTTTCAAACTTCCATTTTCCTGTGGTTTAATCGAATGTACTACCCTGCTGATTCACTCTACTGAGTTTTTTTTTTTTATTTGTATTTTTCTGGCATCTTAAACCAGTAGCCTAAATCTCCTAGAATGAGTAATTTCACTGGCTGTATGTTTTCTAAAAATAAAGTACACCATCAGAAAACTATCCTCGTGGGTATACTATGTTATACAAGATGTTAAGATTCATCTGTGTGACCCATGGGCAGCAACGATGTTTATGATTTCGATACAGGAGCAGATAAGAACAAGAAAGAATCAGTTGTGAATTTGGTCGGCAGGTAAATGGTTAATAGAAACTATGAACTTTTATGTTCTGATGAAAAACAAGATTATTCAAAGAGAAAACAAACAAGATATCGCTAATTGTGCTTTGCTATCGCTTTGGGAAGCCGTTCAGTGGCCTTTATTGCTGCTTACTCATCACTTCTACTTGGCTTTGCGGGCCTGGCATGGACTTCTATGGGGGAAGGAAACATCCATGCAATATTATTCCTGGCTTGTGCAATTCTTTGTGGTTATGTATATCAGGTAACAAAAATCTCTCTAGTTTGTGGAATGTTTAAATCATTTTTGAAGAATTGAATCTCCTGTCTGTTACAAAATTTTATAGCAAGTTCTACATTTGAGGCTTTGAGCTGCCTCCTAGATCCAGCACTTGTGCTTGGCAAGTCATAATTGTAAATATAATTCCATGGTGGCATAATAGTTACATGTTTCCTTTTGACATGTCCTTTCTTATCTTGGAAGAACTTCTGAAGCTTAGTATCTGATGTAGTGCCCACCATTTCGGTTAAGTTACCAAGGATTAGGAGAGCCCTTGTGCTTCGCAGCATTTGGCCCCTTCGCTACTTCTGCCTTCTACTTACTACTTGGCAGCACGAGGTTTACTTTATTTCTTCAAATTCCAACACCAACCCAGTTTTACATAACTTTTGTTCTTGCTCTATACATAGCTGATATGCCTTGGTGTGTTTGACAGTGAGATGAGCATTCTTCCATTAACTGGCACAATTCTTTCTGCATCACTCCTGGTTGGCTTCACAACAACATTAATACTCTTCTGTAGTCACTTTCACCAGGTAGCCTTCTTTTTATTTTTCTCAGTTTAGCATCATTTAGCAGTGGATTTTTTGCAAAACTCACATTAACTAGCGTTGCATTTTCAAAATAACATGAAAATGTTGTGCAAGTCAGGTGGAAGAAGATAAGGCTGTTGGGAAGTTTTCCCCTTTGGTGTGTACATTGACTCATCCTTATTCATTCGTTTACTTGTTTTTCTTAAGTTATATAGTGCATCAATGTCTTGTTTGAGCTTCTATGCAGGTTAGACTTGGCACTGAAAGAGGTTCTGGAGTGGTGAAAGTAGCTGTCGCAATGCTGTACTCTCTTTTATTTGCTT
>Ga0307517_10014023_pt1 | contig 10814 bp, 3 predicted proteins | sample 23_EM_MG_FD_194515 | JGI IMG/M metagenome (GOLD analysis project Ga0307517, IMG submission 194515) | Populus trichocarpa ectomycorrhiza microbial communities from riparian zone in the Pacific Northwest, United States - 23_EM | ecosystem: Host-associated > Plants > Roots > Unclassified | place...
TTTAGTTCAGTTCTTACTTTCAAGCTCTCATATTCTTACATTTGAAGCCAAGGTATGTATTTTATCATGTTTGTTAGGATTTGATGATGGGTTTTGTTTGCCTTGGTGGGTTTTTGACAATACTAGGTTTGTTAGAAAATGTAGGTAAAGAGTGGGATTCTTCGAGTTGTGGGGGTGTTTAGTTTGATATTTATTGAAATTATGCTAGAAACAAATTTTGAATTGTTTTCTATTATTAGAAACCAGGAAGGAGGGTGTGTTTATGTGTTAGATGGTGCTGTTGTTTTTGTTTGGATTTTAACTAATTTCTCTCTTTTTTTTTCCGCTTCTTGAAATTTTTCTTTCATGATTGTTACTGTTTTTATTTGATGGCTCAAAAATTTCAGAAATGTTTTTTAATGGATGTTTTGTTTATAATTTGGTGGAATTTATTCCTTACCGAAATTTTCTGTCACTTGTTGTCTCTCTCCCTCTCCTTGTGTGTAATGGAAAACAACCTAAAAACCTGTGCTTGTAAATGTTTTTGAAGGCTTTATTTGTTTACAATTCTGTAGAAAAGAGAGACTTTGTGGAGGCTCTAAAGAGAGAGACTTTTCGATGTGCAGTGGTTCAAAGAGGAAACCAACACATACTGGTTTCAACATGGAGAATGAATTTCAAAAGCAAGATGGGGTTTGCTGTGATTTCTCTCTTTTGCTCGAGTTGTCTGCCTCGAATGATTTGACCGGGTTTAAGAGAGCAATTGAAGTGGAGGGACATGATATTGATGAGCCAGGTTTGTGGTATGGAAGGAGAATTGGCTCGAAAAAGATGGGGTTTGAGGAGAGGACACCCCTCATGATTGCTGCCTTGTACGGAAGCAAAGATGTGTTGAATTATATCTTGGAAACAGGTCATGTAGATGTCAACAGAGGTTATGGTTCTGATGGGGCCACAGCGCTTCACTGTGCTGCTGCCGGTGGCTCTTCTTCTGCACATGAGGTTGCCAGGCTCTTGCTTGATGCCTCTGCTGATCCTAATTCCGTTGATGCCAAAGGAAATCACCCTGGTGACTTGATTGCCCCTGTTGTTGAGTCTGGTTCTAATTCAACGAGAAAGACCCTGGAGATCATGTTAAAGGGTGGCAGTAGTGGTGAAGAATCATGTGTTTTGGCTTATCAAATTGTAAACGAGATGGATGGGCTGGAACAGCAAGAAATTTCAACGCCAAGGGTTTCAAAAGATGGGCACGAGAAGAAAGAGTATCCTATTGATCTGACACTTCCTGATATTAAGAATGGGATATATGGGACTGACGAGTTTAGAATGTATACATTTAAGGTCAAGCCTTGCTCAAGGGCTTACTCTCATGACTGGACAGAGTGCCCATTTGTGCACCCTGGAGAGAATGCTAGGCGTCGTGACCCCAGGAAATACCACTATAGCTGTGTTCCATGTCCTGAGTTTCGAAAGGGGTCTTGCAGGCAGGGTGATGCCTGTGAATATGCACATGGTATATTTGAGTGCTGGCTTCATCCTGCCCAGTATAGAACTCGTCTTTGTAAAGATGAGACAGGTTGCGCTAGGAGGGTGTGTTTCTTTGCTCACAAGCCTGAAGAGCTTCGCCCCCTGTATGCCTCTACAGGTTCGGCAGTGCCTTCTCCTAGATCCTACTCAGCAAATTGTTCAAATTTGGACATGAGTTCTATAAGCCCACTTTCCCTTGGTTCTCCATCTGTCTTGATACCATCCACATCAAGCCCACCAACTCCCTCCGGTTCCTCTTCACCTATCGGTGGATGGACAAACCATTCTAATGTGGTGCCCCCTGCATTGCAGCTTCCTGGTAGCAGGTTGAAATCTGCTTTGTGTGCTCGAGATATGGATTTAGACATGGAATTGCTTGGGCTTGAAAGTCACCGTCGAAGGCAGCAGTTTATGGATGAGATTTCTGGTCTGTCATCTCCCTCCAGCTGGAACAATGGTCTGTCCACTGCCTCAGCTTTTGCTGCCTCTGGTGATCGAACTGGGGAGTTGAATAGGCTTGGAGGAGTGAGGCCAACTAACCTTGAAGATATTTTTGGATCCCTTGATCCTTCAATTTTGCCTCAGATGCAGGGACTCTCACTGGATGCTGCAGTAGCTCAATTGCAGCCTCCAACAGGGATGCAGATGCGCCAGAACATCAACCAGCAGCTTCGGTCCAGCTATCCCACCAGCTTCTCATCATCTCCTGTGAGAAGATCACCATCTTTTGGAGTTGATCATTCTGGAGGGGCAGCAGCAGCAGTTTTGAGTTCAAGATCTGCTGCCTTTGCAAAGCGTAGCCAGAGCTTTGTGGAACGAAGTGCTGTGAATCGTCATACTGGGTTTTCTTCACCATCATCTTCAGCAAACGTAATGCCTTCTAACCTTTCTGACTGGGGCTCTCCTGATGGAAAATTAGATTGGGGTATCCAGGGAGAAGAGCTCAATAAGCTCCGGAAGTCCGCTTCTTTTGGTTTTCGAAGCAATGGCAGCAGTTTTGCTACAGCTGGTGCCTCAGTGCCAGCAACTGTTGATGAGCCGGATGTTTCATGGGTACAGTCCCTGGTGAAGGATACTCCTGCAAAATCTGGGCCATTGGGTTTTGAGGAGCAGCAGCAATGTCATCTTAACATTGGAGGTTCAGAGACCCTCCCAGCTTGGGTGGAGCAGCTGTACATGGAGCAGAAGCCATTGGTGGCTTAGAAGCTAATATCAGCCCCAATTTGGCCCATAATTCATCATTTAACTACTTATTTATTTTGCCATTTTTTGAATTTTTATTAGTTTTGATCACATCTAGGAGTAAGAAACTGGAGAAAGGACAAAAGGAAAAAAATAGAAATTAAAACCGAGGAAGAGAACAAAGATATCCGGGCATGACTAAATGTTTCTGCTCATGGATTTCTTATATTCGTAAGAAACAATAGATTCTTTTTCACTCGCATATAGAAGTGGGAAGCATCATCTTGTGCTGGTGGGGAGTAGAGGCGGTGGCCTCGGGATTTCATTTTAGCTCTTGGTGGGTTGTATACATCATATGTACTAAAAACTGTTACAGTAATTACTTAATAAAACATGTATCAGAATTCAATGGATCCTTTATCTTTCTGCTTGTTGTATCCGCCTGCATCTCATCTTGTCTCTGTTCTGATATGTTAATGAGCTCTTCTTATCCTTGATGTGCCATGAATCAACCTCACTGTTCAGTAGACGAGAAGCCTTATTCTCCCAAGTTGTATTGGAGGTCTCTATCTATGGCCCTATTGCAGGAGAAGAAACTAGATGCTGGTAGCCAACGACTCTACATCAAACTAGAGGTTGAAAAGAACGAAAACGGACGTTAAAATCCAGGACTGTATCTACGGATGATGCTAGCTCCCAGTAGTGATGCCATTTCTTTCTTCATTCTTTCATCTTTTGTCAATGTTGTCCCACCTATCACTCTTTTTTGAGTACTGCATTTCACTTTCGGCATGGAAAAGATGGGATTCATTGATTCCATAATTCTCAAGTTGGGGAGATTGTTGAGCACTGATGAAAAGGCAGTCTAGTTATCATTACTCGCTTTGTATCTTCAAAACACTTTTTAAAGTAGTGGTGCACTAGAAGAGAGAAAAAGAAGAGAGGATGCTTTGGTGCTCCAAGCCTACCTCTTCATTTCATATCCTGCTCGCGCAAGAAGCCAAAATCCTACTGCTGCACACTGAAACCTACATCTCCCTCTAGTGACGCTGCCTAAATTGCTCGCCTCATGAGAATAATGTACTTGCTTAACTTATTTTATTGGGATTTGATATATTTTAATTCGAGAGACAAAACATTCTTCCTTGTTTGCTGCTGGGGTAAGGCATGACTTCACCATGCATTGTTTCTCAAGAGAAAAAAAATAAAAATTGCTTGGAATGGACCTAGTCAAGTGGATTTAGCATTGATTGCAATTAAGATATTGCTCGGCTAAAAACTAATAGAACAGGTGAAGACAGAGAGATAAGCTTCGGGGGGTGACAACGTGCATGCAAAGTCTTAAAAAACACATCATTAGCTTGTAATCCAAGTCATCGTTTTGGATTCTTTTGAGTAAAGAAAAAAGAAAAGCCAAATCTCGGAATCTTAATTAGGCAGTAGAAAGCATCAAATTAAATCGGGTAGCAACTGGGCATGCTGTGCCTCTACAACAGTACAACCTACCTAGGACCGGCGGTATTCGCACTCTGTCCAAAATTTGATTTATCCCTCAATTATCATCAGATTGTTATTTGGATTCCAGGAAAAAAAAATTAAAAATCTTGGCTGGACCCCACATTATACTGTGCCCACTTTACTCCCATGGTCTAAAATTAATCTATAACATTAAAAAAAGGAATTGAAATCTTCAACCAAATCAATACATGAGTATTTTAAGGTGAGATTTACAAAATAAAATTAAATTAAGATATGAATTTTCATTTATAGTTTCTATTTGATAGGTGTTTCGTCGTATATTGCGGGTTAGGTCAAAATTAAATGAGAATGAAATAGCCTAATAAGAATAATAAAAAAAATATAAAGTTCAATTACTAGCAAAGCAAACGTTGAAGGATGAATTAAAAAAATTAATTTCTAAAAAGAAAAAAACAAATTGACTTAACTCAGCATGCCAAATCTGCAAGATGATCGTGAAACATAGATAACTTTGCACAAAAAAAATTAAATAAAACAATAGAGGTCAACTCTTAAACAAACTAAATGATGAAACTAAAAAAAATCAATTTAAAAAACAAACATAAAAAAAAAACATGAGTTAACCCAGGTTAACTTGACTAACCCGATGCCCGAGATTTGAGATAGAGATAACCTCATAAAAAAATAGAAAAAAATCATGAAGCTCAAGGCTCAGTAACCCAATGTCGAATGATAAATTAAAAAAAAAAATCTAAAAAAGACTAAAGTTAAATCGAGTTAATATTCAAAATGTGTGACTCGGGTTATGAGACCAGGATCACCTTATAGAAGGCAAACATGAAAAAATCACGAAGTAAAATTCATAATCATGAAAAAAAAAAATCAAAACAAAGATCAAATTTGATATAAAAACTAAATGAAAGAAAAATAACAAGGGACTACATTGAAAAAAAACAAATTAAGAAAAGAATAAAAAGTATGAAAATAGCAATAAAAAGAATAAGGATCAAATTGGATATAAAAATTAAATGAAATAAAATGTTTAAAGATAAAATTGAAAAACAAAATAAATCAAGAAAAAAAAACAATAAAAAACAAGGATAAAATCCGATACAAAAATAAATTGCTCGAGAATGAAATTACAAAAAAAAAACTTTAAAAAACATAAAAAAATATAAATAAGAATCAAAAAAATTATAAAAAAAATTAAAACAAATACAATCTCAGAGGACACACTTACTTTTTACAAGGGTCACGATGAAATTCAATGTAAGGAGAGACAAAAAAAAAGAAAGGAAAAGAAAACAAATTTACTGGAGCCCAATCTCTTCACACACGCATTGACCATTGTGAAGAGAACGAAGTGACACTTCAAACATTATTGTTCGTAGTGGTGTTTGATCGAAGGGAGGTGTAGCACACGCCAATCACCTTTATTTTTAATTATATTTATAATTATTAATAAACTAAATTATCCTCATTCAAATTTACTATAACTAAGAAAACATGATGAAAATACTAGAATGCCATTGAATGCTAGTTTTATTTTTTTTAACTTTAAATAATAACCTAGTTATTTCACTGTGCAACCTAATGATAAAGGACCGAAAAGCACTTGAACCTAATTTTTTTTTTGTTGCTTTTTTAAAATATTTAAATCATTTTACTATTCATCTAAAATGTAAAAGACCATTTTGTCCATGTTTAATATTATAATGGCATATAGATCCTATGAAAAAAAAAACTGTTTTGCTTCCATTAACTAGTTAAATGACTCTGTTTGATAATTGACAAAACACTCATTTAATTGCTACAATTTACAATAACATATTTCTTGATGCATAGTTAAATATTGAGCTCTATTAGTATTTTTTAAAATTATTTTAATTATAATAATTGAAGAAATGACTTAATAGATGGAAAAACAGTTAAAAAACAGTTAATATTGAGCTCTATTAGTATTTTCTTTCTAATTTTTATTACAGAAAGCATTTATTGAAATTAAAAAAAAAACTTTGAGATTTTGTCGAGAGTATTGAACAAATTAATTTAGTATCGAGATCCAATTAACACTTGCTTGGAATACGAGGACAATATTTATCATTAACCCATAAAAGTTCTCTCCTTCCAAGGACTAACATCATTCTAAAGTAAAATAAAATAAAATGAATAACAAATATTAATGAATAATTTTGTATACCAATTAAAATAAACATTTCATATCAATAACACTTTAAAATATGAAACTATAATTTCATACCAATTAAAACTAAAAAATGAGTATTTTATAATGTTTAAACTGAAATTTGTGACAAAAACAACATGCTATGGTTTAAATGTTTTTCCTAAAGAGTATCAAACGTGAGGGTTAATTGAGTAACGTTTGATACTTGAGGGATCTAAATAAGAAAATGCTTAGTCCGGTGACCTAATATTCAAAATTGGATGATTGTTGGGGACAATTTGTCCGTTGTCCTTAATTTGCAGGAACATGATGCTTTATGCTCGGCTGGCTGCCCACAAATGAGCTCAAAGGCAATTTTGATATTTTTAGTTTAGACTGTTTTTTAATGTAACTTTTACTTAAAAATATATTAAAATAATATTTTTTATTTTTTAAATTTTATTTTTAAAATTAATACAAAATAATAATTAAAAACACTAAAAAAGTTTAATTTGAAACATAAAAAAATTCAAATTTTAAAACATAAAAAATTTGTTCAAACAAGACCAAAGTGTTTAACAAGACAGCAGACAAAAAGAAAAAAAGACCAACTCTTTTCCTGTAACAAATTATTTACTAGTATCAAAGTAGTCCAACATCTTTGGGGAGTTTGAATTTAAATTCTGCTGCTGAGAGACTCGAAAGGTAGAGATTAGATTCTGAGTTTCTTGTGATAATATAATTTACAAAAAGTATAATCTTACTAGTTGATTTTTTTTTCATGGCAAGAGTCAAGCAAGTTGATCTACAAGCTCCTGTAACAACTGATCCAAGATTTGCAACCCAAAATCTGCACTGATTTCTTCAAAATCTTCTTCGAATTTACACATATTTTTGTATGCATTCAAATTTGTCTCGACCACTTGAGTTTCTGTCAGCTTGCAAACTTCATCCCACATGTTTAAGTAGTCATGATTATGGCAAACTTTCTTCCTTGACCCTGGACAAGGTTCTTCAGTTTTATTGGAATTTCGGTTGTCGAAGATCAAGTTACCATCACTACGTTGTGACAAGTGTTTGTGATTTTGATTCTCAAGTTGGGGGGATAATTTCCTCCTCGAATTAGACTCCCCTGACTTTGTATCTTCCTCTGTTACATAAACAAAAAGAAGCAACATTTTTAGAACACAATACACACAACTCTTGATATGAAAAGAAGAAAGGAAAATGAAACCAACTACTAATAGTGCCTAAAGGTGTTAAAATTTGAGCTGAACTGAGGAGAATGACACCTGATTTAGTAACGTCTGGATCAACGATCAATTGATCAAAATCAAGAACTGAAACAGGGCTGGAATCCTGTGAGCTGAACTCTGCTTCCTCATTTTTGAATGCACGTCCTTTTGTTTTCTTGTTTCTCCTCCTTAATTCTGCTCCAATGCCAGAGACTTCCTTATGATACAACCATTTATTTTCTAAGGAAACTATTTCACTGCCCTTTAGACTCATGTGAGCGGGTGAATCCTCAATTTTGCCACCATTGCCAACTTCTTGAGCAGGCTTATGATCTTCTAATAGTCTGTTACTCAGCTCTGACTCCTTTAAAACTTTCAAAACCATCTTGTTGATTTTCTCTTCACTCTCTCTCTTCTCTGATTCCACTGCTTTCTCTCTTCTGTTTTCCTTCCTTTTAAATTTTTCTCTTCTTTTCTCCTTCAATTCTCCAGAACCCACATCACATTTCCTCTCTTTAGATCTAACTTTCTTGCTTTCACTTCCAATATTCTCAAAGCTAAGAACAAAGTATTCCTTATTTTCCACCTCAAGAAAAGTTGGCATCTCCCGAAACGACAATGTACTCTTAACCCTTCTATGCTGCCCATGCATTTGATCGCTTTCACCTCTAAACTCCACAGAATTCATCGACCGACTTCTTGATATCGAGTTAGCACTGACTCTCATATCAACTGAACTAGTTTCTGGGAAAGACTCCAATCCCATTAGCCTAGCCACAACACCAGGAGTAGCAGCAGTGGTCTCAAGTTTCTCATTTGACTTGATGAGTTCTTGGTGTCTACCATCACATAGTATTGAACTTGTTTCAGTGATTTGGTCAGATGGGTGTGTAGGGAGGCTGCGAGAGCATAGAATTCGACGTAGAAGACCTGTAAGGCAACTAGCAGTGGCACTTTTTGAAGTGCACATATTTGGATCAAAAGAAGAAGTGGAGGAAGATGAGATAGAAGGAGACGGTAACAGTTTCATCTTCCCCCCAAAAAAGGTGGTAGTTAAAATCAAGAAAGCAAGAATATTTTGAAGTAGTGTTTAAGAGTGAGAGTTGGTTATGGGGTTTGTGGGATTTCAACTTTGCCAAAAGGAAAACTGGAGTTTAACAAAGAAAAAGGGAGGAGTTGAAAAGAAAAGGAGAGGTTTGAATATATTTCTTTTTTAGATAGAGAAAAGAAAGAAACATGGAAACGAAGAGAAGGAAAGCAGGGACAGGGACAGGGCCAGGGACAGGGACAGGAGGCGGGCTTTAGATTTGAACGTGAACAATTTGGGGTCTTTTGTAATTCTAAAACGGTTAAATAAAATTTGAAAAAATAACATAAATTAAAAAAATATTTAAAAAACAACCAAATTTAAACACTATCACAGTGGTAATAGCAATTAAAAACTACCGCTATTGTATATAACCTATCTCTATTGAGAATAACAATTATTTTAAAAGTTATTTTTTATTTAAATTAATTAATAATTATAAAAATCAATCTAATTTTTTTTATGAAGATTCAAAAGTGATAAATGAGATTCACGATCTAATGACTAAAAAATAATAGGTCATCATGAACACATTAAAGCTTTATTTTTGATATATTCAATACAGTTAGAAAAATCTTGACGAGATAATTATAAATACACTTTAAAAGACCATCAAACATAATCATATTTTATTAGGAGTTTTTTTCATTTTAATCACTCCCTTGTTTAATAATCATACAATATTTAATTAAAATCATCTCGTTGAAATTTTTTTAATAATATCAAAAATATGTCCTCTATTACCAATTTTTTCTTTTAATTTTTTCCTTTGATTTCTCTTTTCTATCATATTACCTTATTTTTTTTTAATCATTAAATCTTGAATTTTATATTTGAACCATTAAATTTTCATGAAATTTTGAATTATTTGTTATTCAATCAAAATTCTTTCCAAAAAAAAATGTCATTTTTCAAAAAAATATGCAATAGTTGATGGATGGAGAATTGATTCAGAAACACTCAGAAATTATGTTTCCACGCGCATTGACAAGTCAATTTGTTCATTTTGTTGGCTTTCGCTGCTGTTGCAGGTACTTGGTCTGTATCAGTACAACTACAGGGTAATAATACATACTACTACCACTTCGCATCTGATTGGTAACAATAACCAACTGACAGGTTTCAGTACGTGTTTTGTAAGACTACATATGTATTCTTACAAAAACAAAAAAAAATGTTTTTAATATAAAATAAACTAAATTTATTTTAACAAAAAAGTTAAAAGTCATGGGAGACTTTGTGTTTGGAAGGTAAACCTTAAATCTTTCTATCAACTCTATCTGGCCTGGCTTCGAAGTGTTTGATCGCTTCTTTTTTTTTCTTCCTGTAGTTGATAACATATGTTAGTATTTTAATGCATATAAATTAGATAGATAAAAACAATCCCAACAAAAATCAGTATATTTGATATTATGGTAGCTTTTATAGTTATAATTTGAAAAAAATTATTTTAAGTTGAGATTGGTTGATATTTATATATGTTTGGTTAAAACTGTGATTGAATTTGAGGTTGAACAAAAAATAATTTAATGTATTTGGTTAAAAAATTATTTTTAAAATTGAGGTTATAAAACAATATATATATATATTGATGGTTTTTAATTTAACTATTGTACATTTAACTATTGTTATTACATCATGAAATAAATAATACTTTATATAAAATATTTTTTATTGTTCAATTAAACTATCTATAATTCTATCACGTATGATATGCATCCGACAAGAACTACAGTTTTCTTGGTTTCTTAAGCGCGCAACAACATCAGGTAAAACATAATTAAGAACGAAATTGCGATCGCGATCAAATTCTGCAAATGCTACGTCATCAATAAAACACAATTAAAAATAAAAAATAATTTTTTTACTGAGTCGAACCCGGTTCAATGCATTAGGTTTTGGACCGGACCCGGTCTGGCCGAAATAATGAAGACATGCACCACTGTTCACGTGAACAATGAAGCTCTCCACACTGAAAGCAGCATTATGCTGCTTTCAATGAATCTACATTTTTAACGCAGAAATTATTAGGGTCCATGCACAATAAATTAAGTTTTCGGCCGTTACTAAACACATGCATATGAATTTTTATAGAGTTATATTTTTATCTAGGCACGAAGTAGATATAAGACTATAAACACATGCATATGAATTTTTTTAA
>Ga0307517_10014024_pt1 | contig 10814 bp, 6 predicted proteins | sample 23_EM_MG_FD_194515 | JGI IMG/M metagenome (GOLD analysis project Ga0307517, IMG submission 194515) | Populus trichocarpa ectomycorrhiza microbial communities from riparian zone in the Pacific Northwest, United States - 23_EM | ecosystem: Host-associated > Plants > Roots > Unclassified | place...
AAAACCTAGGTTATAAACTCGAAGATTCTAACAAAACAAACAGACTCTTTACTCAAAACCTCTTCTGCTCCCAAGTTAAAAATAGAAAGAATTGTTATGCAATCTAAGTTTCACAGGTTTCATGGTTTCTTAGTCGTATGATTGTATGAAAGAAAAAACCCAACATTTTATAATTATCAAAAACCCAAATAAGAAAGACAATCATCATTAGATTCATGATTTCTGTGTGTGTGGCTGTGCTGTGTGGAGAAGGGGAAGGGGAAGGGAGTAGGGAGACAGGGATGAAGTGTGGTGTGTGGTTGTGCTGTGTGGAGTCAAAGTGTGGAGTGGAGTGTCGGTCACAGGAGCATTTCTGCATTTGTTTAAAATGGTAAGTGAAATCGTGCAATCGTTACGTGTTTAACGATTTTTACGAGCCGACCCGTTTTTAGGCGAGTTTGACCGGGTTTGACCGATTTTACTGATTTTCGAGTTTTAACCCCGATTTCACACGTTTTATGTATTTTAACTCGTAAAATCGGATGATTTTACGAGTTAAAACGCATTTTTAACAACCATGGTCGTGAGGTTAATGGTGGCACCACTACTTGGAGGAGTTGGCAGCTGGCGTTAGTTGTTGGAGGAGAAGAAAACTACGGTTGTGAGGAAGAAAGAGATTAGTTGTGGTGGTTTCTATCGCCGATGAGGAGATGGGTAGGCGGATGAGGTTGGGCCACTGTTGGTCATGATATGGGTAAGGTTAGAGTGGATAAGATCATGGTAGAGAGAGAGGAGGGGGGAGAGAGAGAAAGATGACAATAAAAAAATAGAGAAAAACTAGAGGAAAGGCCGGTTTTTTTTTTCAACTTTTGCCTCTGATTTCTTCCTCCCAGGGCATGGAATCCATCCCTATTTATAGGAGTGGAAGAAAGACATGTTGTCTTTTAGGATGCCAAATCTTAACCCTTGATTCAAACCAAAAGGATCTCAACCATTGGTTCAAAGTTGTCATCATGGTCTAAAAAAGTTGTTACAGAAAGGCTGGTTGGGTTGGCCACTTTGGGACGGCGTCGAGGCCGTTGTGGTGTCAATTGGCCAGAAAGGACCATACTAGCGTGTAATCAGATGTTAGGCCATTGTTTGCGTGTAAATTTTTATCAAATTTGGTGGAGAGATGAAACATTAAATGTTTTGTAAAGAAGGCCACCCGTGCACCTTTCAATATGAAGAAGATGAACAGATCCAGACAACACGTCATCTGGTTTGTCCTCTCTCTTTCTTTTTTTTAGGTGCAGGGAAAAAAACGATGTCGTTTTGATCAAAACATGTCGTTTCATTTAAATGAAACGGTGTTGTTTTAGCTTTTAGGGTTTAATTTAGGCATTTGGACAAAGTTTAATTTGGTCCTCTAGCTTTTAATTTCTTTCAATTGCACCCCTAATTGACTTTAAACTTTCCATTTTATGCAATTTTACCCCTGCCAAACTTCAATGCCAGCCCTAGATTTCAGCGCCTTTTTTATTTTGGTCATTGGTCTTGGATTTATGCAATTTGATCCTCAATTGACCATTAAACTTTCAATTTTCTTCAATTTCACCCCGATCTCATTCAATTGAGTCCCCATGTTCGACGCCTTTTACAGAATGGTCATTGGCTGTAAATTTCTTCAATTTCTTAATTGACCCCAAAACTTTGATTTTCTTGCAATTTTACCTCTTATTTAAACCAATTAACTTGGTAAAAATTAAATTTTATCTCCTAAAATTTCAATCTTCTCATTTAAGCCTAAATTACGCTTCCAAACTTAATTTTTCACCAATTAAGCCCCTAATAAAATTAATTTGAGCTATTTAAAGTATAATTAAGTTCTTGCACCTAATTAAATTCTTTAATTGGACCTAACTTAATTCTTAAACATAATTAAATTCTCAATTTAGCCCATGATTAAATCAAATTAGCCATAGGCTTAATTTTTATGTAGATTCATCTAAAAATTATTTAATTTGACCTGGAATCCGCATTGTCTCTTTAGTTTTGGGTATAAAGGGGTACAATTAGGCTCCCGATTCCATCCAAAATTGTAGCTTGATTTTTTCTAGATTTGAAATCCTCCCAGCTTATTTTTATCAAAATGTTAGTCTTCTTGCTATTATTATTTTATTTTTGAAACAAAAAGGTGAATTTAGAGAATAACTCGGGAATGGGTTATGACAAAACTATCTTTCGAAGAATATGATGGAATGTAAGCAAGGCAAAACTAAAAATCTAGCATGAAAAGTGTGGGGGGGACTCTTAATAATTTTTTTTTATAAAGGTTAGATATATAAAATAATCTATGCGACAATTAAAATTTTCATAATAAAAAAAATGATAACAAATCTATTAAAATACAAAACATAAGGAGATTTTAATAATCCTAAACATTTATAGAAGTTATAATGAAAAATACTAAAAAGTATAATCAAAATATCCCTGTTATTTAATCTTTTATTTATGATTAATATTTTTAAATTATGCTCGACATTTTTAATCATACAAAACTCATCATATCAAAATTTCCTGCAATCTTTATTTCAACTAATGTATAAATAATAACGATGAAGTCGTGGAAAAACTTCATAGAAAAATATTAACTTTCCCTGGTTGATGGGTTATAGGCCTAAGTTGTACCTGTAAAACAAGTCTCTAAAGGAACCAGAGACACTCCAATACTTAAGTTAGTATTTAGGTTTTTTCTCAAGTAAAAACTCAAAAAGATGAAAATGAAAATGGTATTTTTTTGTGTGGAGAAGGGATGTGTATTCTCTGTTTTGTTGAGAATATTCTCTGTGTCATGTTGTTTAGATGAATCATCCTCTTTTCTTTCTCAAAACTTGAGTATATATAGTCTTGGGAAATATCTGAAAAATATCTAGAGAAATACATGTAAAGAGTGTTATTCATGAATAATAAATCGAGGTGGGTTAAAAATAGCTCGGTTATACTAAAGCTCAAGCTCAGACAAACCAGAGTTGGAGCTTGGACAAACCAGAGTTGGAGCTCGATTAAGCCTTTGCCTAACTAAGCTTTGTGGAGCTTGGTTATGCCTCGTCCTAACCAAGCTTCGCAAAGCTCAGTTGAGCCTAACCAAAAAAAAAGGGAGAAGAGAGAAAGAAGGGTAACTCAGTTGGATTGTGGCCTAACTAAGGCAAAAAAGCTTGGTTGAGCCATTTAACCAAGCTTCACATTTGAAGCTTGGTTAGGATGTCAATCAAGCTTCAACAAACTTTTTTTTTAATTGTATTGGATTATCATTTTCCCCTCAAATTCTTGTAAACATGTATGTTTGGAAGACTTTAATGAGCTAAAGAGGGGAGAAAATACTTATAATGTATGCTTGCATAAAAATATTACATGTATGGGCATGTCTTTGAATGTTTGCCTGCTTTTTTGAATTTGTTGGAGATTTTTGTCAATGTTTTATGGAGAAAGATCCATGATCTTTTTGGAAATAGTTGTTCATGGGGACCTGAAGATAGTTGGTCACGGGGACCTAGAGACAATGGTCACTAAGACTTGAAGACAAGTTGGTCGCAAGGACCTGACGATATAATAGAGATTTCTCCAAGTGAATTTCATCGAGACCTTTCGCATTTAAAGACATGAAGATGATGGAGATATAATTTATAAGATTTATCTAATATAAGGTAGTACATCACGAGGATTGTTTCATGTTTGTTCGCATTGAATCTCCTTTTTTATAAATTCTTAAAGGTACTATTTGAAAATCAATCTTTCTATCTCTTTTATGAGTGCAAGTACTTTTTTGTGTCGTGCCCATGATCATGGTGAAAGAGACAGAACTTGTTAGGGTTTTTTGTGTTTGAATCACTTTTTATTAAATGTGGGTATTATAGGAAGTCTTTTTTTTTTTATGGAAGCCAATACATCAACATGTTTCATTGTGAGAGGTATGGTCATGAGCTTAGGGAATGTCAGACAATCACGAATGTGCTTGGATGCTTTTTTTTATGCTTTTGTTAGAGATTAATGGCGTAGTGGAGACTCTTCTTGTGTGTGGAAACGTGGGTGGCCCTGTATGGTTATGCTAGCTTCCTCCACCCTAATGTAATTTTCCATCAAGTATTTGACACTAAGAAGATTTTTATTAGGGGGTATGTATAACCTTTCCCATAAAAAATAGTTACGGACTCTATTGATTAGGGCTTTAATGGTGATGGATTCAAGCAGATCCTTCGTTCTTAGAATTTTCTCGTTGAATATATGAAGATATTCTCTTGTGTTTTCATCATCTCATTGTGTGATGGCAAAAAGCTCTGTAATGCTTTTTTTTACAAGAATACTGGTGCTAAAGTGAAATAGAAGCTTCACACAAAGATCATAAAGACCTAAGATGGAGAGAGGTTTAAGGCTATGATACAACACTCTAGCAGATCCATAAAATATCATAGGGAAAATCTTGCACATGGCATCACTCTTTGTTATCACTAGATCTAAGATGTTTCTGACATTTGTATGTGCTCTCCAGGGTATGTAAGGTCATTATAGTTGTCTAAGTTAGCTTTAACAATGACACAATTCTTAGTGAGGGGAGTGTGTAACTATCTATGACAAAATAAAGACTCTTCCGCTTAGTGAAAATGGTATGCAAGAGTTGGGATTGGTGTTGTCTCGTGCACATCATGCCTAGGTTTTTTAGGACGAGGAGCATATGAAAGAGAAGACCGAGAGTTAGAATAAGGTTTATGGATATAATCATGTTTGTGGCTTGGATTGTTTTAAGAGTGTTGACTCATTTGGGAAGTTAGAGTATGGTGTCTACTTGGCATGCTGTTTTGTGCAATTTCCTCATGAAGTTGGGGTTCTCTTTGTGTATCTAGTGTTGTGGGTTGACTTTTCTATTGGTTGTACTGAAAAGAACGAAGTTGTTCCTGTATAGCCAGAACAACGCTATTAAGTACTTGCATTTGTTGGGAGAGCTGTTGAATACCTAGGGAACTAAAGTCCTTGTGAGGAGATTAGTTACTCTCTCATGTACTAGAGTCTCATCAACCATGGTTTGTAGAAGTTGAAAAGGAATGAACAAAATTTTTGTTCAGATCCCACAAATGATGTCATTGATGAAGTCATAGAAAATAGTGTTTTTGTATAGAGAATGGATGTGTATTCTCTGTTTTGTTAAAAATGTTCTTTACGTTGTTTTATTTAGATGAATCATCCTCTCTTCTTTCTCAAAACTTGAGAATATATAATTTTGAAAAATATTCGTAGAAATATATGTAAAAAATACAATTCATGAATAATAAACCGACGTGAGATAAAAATAACTCGGTCAAATCAAAACTTGAGCTTGGTTAGGCCTTGGCGTAACTAAACTTTACGGAGCTCGGTTGTGCCTCGACCTAGTCGAGCTTCACGGAGCTTGGTTGAACCTAACCAAAAGAAAAGAGAAAGAGTAATGAGAGACAAAAGAGGGTAGCTTGATTTGGCCGTGACCCAACCAAGTTTCAACAAACAAATTTTTTAAAAAAAAATCTTATTATCAAATAACCTTTATATTTTTTGACAACGCGAAGTTATTTTTCTAACCCACAAGTTAAAAACCTTAATATTTTGTCAATATTCATAAGTACATAGGTTATATAATTGATGATTGTATTTGAAGAATTTCAAAAATTAGAAACATTACTAGTATCTATTTTTAAATATTTTCCTCTTCAAAATTCATCATTTACAAGTTTAATAAATGCATTAAGCAAATAAATTGTGGTATATAATTTTTTTAATTAAAAATATATCAAAATAATTTTTTTATATTAGTAAATTATTAAAAATATTTAAAAATATTAATTTAATATTTTAAAAAAAAACTTTCAAAACCATTTTGAAAATCGAGATTGAAACGTGTTACCAAACGAATATATATGACTTAACTACCGGTCGCTGTTTGAGTTGGTGCGCGCACTTCGGGAGACGAAAGCAACTGTTTTCATACAAGAACAGAACTAAATTTGCAAACCAACTACAGGAGTTGCCTAAACAAAGAAAAAGAGGGACACAAAGTTACCTTTATTACGTGACATTTGCTGATGTTGACAGCCGGGCGGGGAATTCAACAAACTGTCAATGGCGACAGGACATAACTATTAACTACCATTCTCGAGGAGAAGAAGAGAAGGCTGCTAGGTGAGACTGTCCGAAGTGCGTTCTCCCAATCCCACAACCGCCGTCACGTCACCAATGCATCTGCCGACCTTCCTATTTCCCACTCCAGTTACAGAAGAAACAGAGTAGAATTATCTACTTGCTTGTTCATTTTCTTTTTGGGAATTCTCTATAGTATGCTGCTATATGCTTTCACGTTTTGAGCGCTCGTAAATTAATTTGTCACGGATCAATGGAAGAACCACAACGTAACGAACAGCATCAACTTGTACCTGCAACGTCTTCTTTTGCATCAACTTACGTTGATGGTCCCTCTACGTCATCAGTTTCTGCTTCTCATCTCGTCGTCGAAGAAAATCAACAAGAGAATGACGAGTCAGTACACATCGAGGGTAACTCTGGTGGTCATCACCACGACCAAGAACAAGAAAGAGAGCACCCTTCTTCTGCTGTGTCTTATCGTTTAAATATATCCATGTCCAACGCAGCAGCTAATCAGATGAGAGATGATGTTTGGTCATGCCTAGCTGTTCTCATTGCTTTCTGGTTCTTTGGTTCGTTTCTTCTCCTTCTAAATTGCTTTTCCATTTTTTTACTTTAATCTAAATTGTTAAATATCTGTTAATGATTAATTTTAAGCAAGGATTTAATTTAATTAATGTGAATTGCTTTGATAAGTACTGTTGTCGACTCTCTGTGATTATGCTATATTGTTTCATCATCGGCAGCTTCCTTGACCATCATTCTTGGATACTATGGATCTGTGAGCTTGGAATTGGGGCCGAATTGCTCACGCCTTGTACAACCTAACCCATTATTTGTTCAGTCTCTTAAAGTAATTTTTTTTTTGGGTTTTTGTTTGATTTTTCTGCTGCTATTATTGGTAGTGCCAATCTCATTTGATTTGTTGAACAGGCAGGGGAGTTAGGTAAGCCAAAACCTGGACCGATATTATATGGATTTTACAAGCCTCCGCCTTTGGATGTTGAAATCACCTGGACGCAACAACATGATGCAGTTGTACCAAAGGATTTTCACAAGGCAAATCTTTCCCTCTTTTTATAAACCTTCCTTGTGAATTATTCATGTACCTTGCTTTCATGTGCTAACTAATTACAACTATTTTAAACCATACTCCACTGACTATGAACTGTTATCAGCAGGAGTGGGCGCTCTTTCTGAACAAAGGGTCTAAAGTGGACATCTCTTACAGTATTAAATCCCTTGGCGCCACTCCTTTGTCCCTTGTGATTGCCCAAGGTCTTTTTCCTGCTGCTTATAGCCAGAGAATTTGATGGTCATTACATTTTTTCTCTCTTCTTTAAAATCAAAGAAGAGATTCTTTGTTCGTGGTTTCCTGTTATATTATGAGTAGCAAATTCTTTTGGAGTTTGTAAACTCTTCAATTGTGTCTGGAAGACCTGGAACCATCCTGTTGGAATAGCTTATTGTTTGCTTTGGTTTACTATGGACCATCACAGCACATTTATATCTGATACTTATGGGAGCAGGTGTATCACTGTCTCCCCTACTCTTCACACTGCATATGCCTTAATCACAGGCATTTCTTTTTCCAGTATCATATAAGCTTCTATCATGCCAATAACTGTTCCTGTTCTATTGTCGTCTTGCTTAGAGTCGCAGGCCTATCATCAACATTTTCTGTGTACTGCTATGATCAAGCGTAGTTTTTCAATAAATTTATATGCACAACTAAACATTGAAAACTTATGTCTTTAGTTCATTTATCTATTTGTTTCCTTTTCTTGTTGTCTAAACCTGCAGGTACAGAAAGCCTTATTGAGTGGATAGATGATCCATCATACCCTAACACAACTTTGTCTTGGAATATCATAAATGGTAGTATTAATACTTGAAGTTGTCTCTCTTCTAGAAAAAAATTTCTTTCCATGGAATAGGTGGTTCTGATATTGTCATCTTTACAGGAAGTGGTAACATCCAACAGGAAATTCCAACATCATCTTCTTATTATATTGCTGTGGGAAATTTTAACTCCGAGGAAGTGAAGGTCTGGTACATTTTTAAGATCTAAAGATCATGATGGACTAATTATTCAAGTCCTTTTTGTTCGAAGTAGATTTGCGTATATCGATTTTTGAGCTTGTCAAATCAGCTGTGAGAGTGAAGTTCTTTTGTTTTTCTTTTTGTGGCGGCGTCTGGCATTTTCCTAATAATCAGTGTGTCATTCTCTTCTTTTTGTTTTTTTGCCTCACGTAACACTACTTCGTATAAACATGTCCGCCAAATTATTATTTTTTAGAACAATATAAACAACAACATTAGATGATTTATATCCATTGGTTCGGCATTATACAGGTGGAGCTGAAGTTCATTGTGAAATCTTTAATCTATGACATAAGTCAGGCATATTACAGTTGCCCCCTCAGTAATCATTTATGCAGTTTACAGCTGTTTCTCATGGGGACAACTACTGCTGTCCTTACGTCTCCGGGCCCTGCTGAGGTACAAGGCTAACATCCTGTTTCTTCCTTTTCCTCTTGTGCTTCTCATATTCTTATGTAATCAGATTGGTTTGTTAAGCTAAATATTATATTATCAGAACATCCCCCATAGATCTTGGAAGGAGTATGGATATCTGCAGTTTTGTCTGCCTTTCTAGCATTCGAAGGGAACAGTGTGATCAATAGATCACTGAACCTGAACTATTGTCTTTAATGCTTCCATAAGTAATCTGTAATTGTATTCATTATGTATGTTCCATATATAGACACTACTTCTTCCATTGCTCCATCCCCATATAGCAATACATGGATTATAAAGTTTGTTTTCCATCCATGAATAACAAATTACTGTTCTTTCAGGGTGCTTCAGATGAAGACTGGTATGTCAAATTGTCTTATGGGCCAAGATGGATCATATATATTATTGGATCAGGTTATTTTAATGGCCATGCATATCATTTCTATTCAACTGAAAAAGAAAATCCCCATCTTTACATCAGCTGGCACTCCACACGCAGGTGTGATGACTGTCCTACTCTTGTTAGCCTTGAGATTGTGTAATATGTTCCGACCTCCCGGCAGAGATGGATATCAAGCAGGAGAAATAGAATCTGAACGAACTCCGTTGCTTTCTCAAAAAGACGATGACAGCTCAAGCTGGGGTTCATCTTATGATTCCAATTCACATGAAGAGGAGGATCTGGAAAAGTGGCTTGCAGTAAATTGTATAGAAGGAAAATCAGTGGCAGAAGGGGAAAATCTGCGCCGTCTTTGTGTCATTTGCTTCGATGCCCCGAGGGACTGCTTCTTTCTTCCATGTGGCCACTGTGCTGCTTGTTTTACCTGTGGAACAAGGTACTTATAAACTGCCTTAGTTGTTGGTGATAGGAATCAGGAATAGGTGGGTTTCATTTAAATTTCACTGTCATGACTTCAAACATTCCTGTACTGACCCATCAAGGATAAGGGAAAGAGGAAAAATCTGAAGTATTTTTACTGCACATATTTGAATGCAATTTCTTTGGAATTAGAGGAATATGATACGGAGTACATTTTTTACACTGCAGGATAGCTGAAGAGGTTGGCGCTTGCCCCATATGTCGTAGGAGCCTGAAGAAAGTGAGGAAGATATTTACAGTTTGAGCAGTATGAGCATTACCTGCAGACTCTCTCTGTCAACGTAAACCTTTTCTACGATCCACTGAATACATTTTTTTTCTATTTCGTGGATTCAATTCATACAGTTTTTGTAAAAAGAGATAGTTCCATGTAGGATTGTGTAAGAAAATTGCTGGAACTAATGATGATTTGACAATCAGATTAGCTCGTGCTGAATAGTCATGCATTGATCATCAGACATTATGCGACCTTTCCAATTAACGTATATTTCCCCATGCATTAAAAATTAAATCAAGCGGTCTCTTATAGAACTGAATCGCTGGAACTTTCTGGCCAAATGTAAACTCAATCCAACGATCAGATAAAAGATTAAAGGGTTCTTATCAGATTATGTGTTCTTCTTTTCTTCTTATTTGTGATTATATTTGCTTTGAGATTTCTTTTTTCTTTTTATCAGCAGCATTGATGGAACTTCGTGAGCTATTTCAAACTTGACTATGAATTTCGCACATTTGTATATAGTTGAGATTAAAATTATGTAAATCACAATATTAGCATTCTCGATAAGGAATTATCAAAATGGATGAGGTTACATCAATTTTCCTAATATTAACGCCAGCCGGTAACGATAGATAACGAATAAATTAAATAATTATACAAATACTATTCACTTCAAATACTAATTAGAAAAATAGAAAAACTATACACTTCAAATACAAAAAACTAGAAAAAAAAATAATACAAAAGAAAAAAAATAGAAAAAAAAACATAAACCCGAAGTTAATAAAACTAAGAATTAAAAATAACTACAAAAAATATTTATTTTCTCAAAAAAACTTTCGCATCAGATACCAACACAACCGATAGCAAAATATAATTAAGTTTGGTATAGGTTAAAACTCTCAACAATTAAGAATACTATAATTAGAAAGAGACTCTCATAATACCTAGTTTTTATTCATTTAAGTATCACTTGTCAAAAGACAATTACAATCTTTTATATAGAAAAACCTAATAACACAAAATAGGAAAAGAAATAGAAAAAAAAAATAAAACTTTCAAGCTGAG
>Ga0307517_10014026_pt1 | contig 10813 bp, 7 predicted proteins | sample 23_EM_MG_FD_194515 | JGI IMG/M metagenome (GOLD analysis project Ga0307517, IMG submission 194515) | Populus trichocarpa ectomycorrhiza microbial communities from riparian zone in the Pacific Northwest, United States - 23_EM | ecosystem: Host-associated > Plants > Roots > Unclassified | place...
CTTTTTTTTTTTAAAAAAAAAATTCTTAGTTTTCATAAAGAAAATGCATCTGATTGTTTGTCGCAAAAAAAAGTTTAATTGGGAGTTTGGAATGATCGAGAGTAATGATTATATTTGAACGAGAAATGGTTAAGACAATAATAACATGATAGAGATAATTCCTGTCACTCCTATTGCCAAATGACTATTTTGTGACAGGGGGTTTGAACTTTATGTCACTTGCTGCTTTACTTCATATTTAATAATGTAATTGGTTTGATTTCTTAATCACGATTAGATTGGCAGTTTTATTTCATCAGAGTTAAGTTTTGAGCTTCTCAAGCGTAATTGACGCTAATCTTGGTTTTAAATTGCCTCCAAATTGATGTTGCAAACTAATTTCTTTTCTCTTGTAGGTTTGTTCGCTTTGTGAGTACACCAGAGGTCTTGGAACGAGTTTACAATTTAGAATCTGAGATCTTGCAGATCGAAAAGGGAATTGCAATTCAAAGCAACAATGATATAGGATTGAGCTCGGTAAGTAAAATCCTGAAGTACCTTGTGATGTAAAGTCAGAGTCGAATTCGGTTTTAGTTGTTTTTTTTATTCACAGGTAGAAGATAATCGAGCAAAACCTGCAGAGTGCATTGAAGGTACTAATGCAAAATGATTTTGGCGTTGTGTTCCTCTTTGTATTTAAAACTCTTTTGTGGTTGTCTTGTGCTTCTTGTTTTCATAATTTACTCTCTAAACTGGTTTATTTATATCCTTTCTTGTGGGTAGGAGGAGAGGGAACATAATTTCCTTTTCTTCTCTCTTTTGTATCTTTACTTAGTACTCTTTCCTTTTTTAGTTTATTCTTGCTGTTAAGTAGTTGCTTCAATGCTTGTAAAATGTTTGATCAAGTTTTTTATCCTAAGAACTAAATGATTAAGATATAATTGTCTTTCTGTGGTGCTGTTTTTTGTTGGTTTTGGATTATATTGGATGATTTTTGACAGGTAGCAGGCCTCCAACAGATTCTAGTGAGGAAAAAGCCATTGTCCTTTACAAGGTAATAACTGGCCACTAAATAATCCTGATCACATTATGAGTTTTTGGCATTTTCTTTTTCTAATTGCGTCCCTTTGCTTCCTGGCAGCCTGGTTCACATCCACCAGAAGCAAATGGGTCGACTGTGCAGGAAGGAAATTCCAAGTATGTATCCTAGTACCTTGAGTAACTGGATAGTGAACAAGAAATTCACAAACTTCATTGCTGTCATGAGTGACAAATAACAAGATTATGATGAAAAAGAAGTCAAAAATTTTGAATAGTTGCTTAAATTTTACTCAAACTCCACAATCCACCGTGTAACTCTTCATTTCAATTTCCTAAAAGTTCAGGGGGCAAATTGCAGTTATAGGTATTACCAAATCCACTTCAATTCCCTACTGCAAATTTCATCATCATTGTCTTCGACCCATGGTTTTCAAGACACGTGCCAAGAGTCGAATCATTTTGCGGGTTACTTACTTTCTTGTTCTGCATAACCTCTATATTGACTTCATTTTCAGTCATCGACACGTAGATTCACAGAATACCAAAAAGTTTGCTGTTAAGGAGCATGTTGTTCACATTTTTGAAATTATAATAATAATTGTAAAATTAGAAATGTATAGTTGATTATGAGTGGCTAGACTAGTACCATGTCAAAATTTGATGACTGCTAGCATCTCTACTAGTGTAATCCATTGGTTATGCAGATTCAACAGTGCAAGCAAGAGTATTAATCAAATACTGCATTTGGTTTGTCTATACCAGGGTTCAGCTTCTGAAAGTTCTGGAGACACGAAAAACTTCACTGCAGAAAGAGCAGGGCATGGCCTTTGCACGTGCTGTAGCTGCTGGTTTTGACATTGATCACATGGCACATTTAATGTCATTTGCTGAAAGTTTTGGAGCCTTACGCTTGATGTAAGTAGCTTTCTTTATACACATCAATTCTCTCTATTTTGTTTTCATGTTGGCCTCAAATTGGTCTCTGGTATATCTATATTTCTTAGAGGATAATCTCTATTGTGGTTTCATTCATCAATGTCAACAGGGATGCTTGTGTAAGATTTATGGAATTATGGAAAAGAAAACATGAAACTGGCCAGTGGGTTGAAATTGAAGCAGCTGAAGCAATGTCTAGCAGGACAGATTTTTCAGCCATGAATGCGTCAGGCATCGATCTCTCTAATACAATCAACAAGCAGTGGCCCGAAACTCCTGATAGTAACAGGAAAGCAGGTGTTGACCCAAATGCAGGTATGAACTTAAAATGTAAGAAGTTCCCTAAAAAAGAAGAGTTACTCTATTATCATTGCCACTTAAATGCATGTCTCGCTATCTGATGGAAATTAAATGTCACGGGGTGTGGGAAAGGAGTGCAACTAATCTGATCTAAGGAACCCACTTAAGGAGTGGAAAACACTAAGAAAAGACCACAACCTTACTATCACCTAAAACAAGCAACTGAATGTAATCTGCCGGGCTGGCTAACTTCAAGGGCTCGTGGACATCTTGGTACATTTTTAAGGGCTCATGGATATGCATTGTCAAAGATTGGAGGAATTCTACTCCTCAGCAATGCCTCCTCAAATTATCAGAACATGTATAGGTCTGTGCAAAGATGATACCTTTATTTATCTCGTGACTTTTAGTTAGATTCCTAAACATGTGGAATGTAGGTTCTGTTTACTTCACTTGAAGTCACTAGTGACCCAGAGTGCTTGATACTGAGCTCATTGCATGCTAGAAGGGAAATGCTATTGTCTTTTTGTTCTTGTGCGTCCTTTTTTTCTTTTTTTACAGAAATGTCCTTGTATAAGAATGAAGGTGTGGCTGTTGGGGTCAACATCAATTAGGGTGTTCCAATAGCAGCTAAAAACTAGTTGAACTAAAAGACAGGTCCTCTAGGTTAAGATTTTCTTATAAGCATGCAAGACCATGAATCGTTGAACTTGGAATGTCCTTGTTGTACTTATTTGTGGCATTATATTCCATATATGCCTTTGTTTTCTTCAAAAATTCAATTGAAGATGATTTTCGACAATCTGCTAGATGAGAGGCCTCCAACGGATCAACAACCATCACCAGGCCAACAGGAATATTTTCAAGCCCAGTTTCCGCATCCTATGTTCCCTCCCTGGCCCATTCATTCGCCACCTGGAGCAGTGCCTGTCTTTCCAGGGTATCCAATGCAAGGCATTGCTTACTACCAGAATTATCCGGGAAATAACCCAGTTTTTCAGCCACCATATCCATCAGGCGAGGATCCTAGAATCCATGCTGGTCAAAGGATGAGGCAAAGAAGGCATTCTATGGATAGCAACACTGAAACTGAGGCTTGGGAAGTGGATGCTTTGAGAACAGGATCTCAGGATGAGGCAGAATTGGAGAAGGAAACTTCGAGAGGTCGAGGACGAGGGAGGAAGGGAAGTCATTCAGGTAAAAAAAAATCAGGCACGGTTGTTATTCGGAACATCAACTACATCACTTCAAAGAGGCAGGACTCATCTGTTAGTGAATCACGATCAGCTTCTGGTTCTGAAAATGACGAGGAAGATGAAATTTTATCAGACACAGCTCCGAATGTGAAGCACAGGAACTCTCTGAGATCCTCAAAAAGGAAGGGAAGCCATACAAAATCTACAGATGAACTGAAATTATCAGATATGGCTGGAACATCTTACGGGAAGGAGGAGGAAGGTGGACACTGGAAAGCATTTCAAAATTATTTGCTGAAAGATGCTGATGAAGCTGAACGTGTTGTTGACCAAGGTATGTTTGCAATGGAAAAGAATGTTCGAGCAAAAAGGCGACAAAATACAATGGGTGATGATCCTTTAGTTTTTGATGGACGAGATCCAGTTGATAATCAAGAAGGGGATGTGACAGTTATGCAGAAAATTAGTGGAAACTTGACCCGCATGACTAAGGCATCAAAAGATGAATTGTTGCTATCCATAAAAATGGGTCAGCCTAATGATGATAGAAGGTTGATAAATGGTCAAATGGATCTACAGTCTGCAGAAATAGATGGGAGGAGAGGTCAATATAGGATGAATGCAAATGATGATTTTATAATTCATGGACGAGAAAACAAGTCAGGTTATAGAAGTTTAGCATCAGATCCTCTGGCTGTTAATGGATTTGAGACTGCAAAAAATGATCTAGACAGGAGGTCATCTGTCAACATGGATGATGATTCATACATAGTCTCACTAAGGTCAACTTCACTAGATCAAGCTGGAACTGAGGGGAGAAACACAATCGACATGGACTCTGAGTTCCCATCAACAGTTCAGAGGACAGAGAGCTTATCTAACAGGAGCCAAGTCAAATATGAACCGGATGATTTAAGTTTGATGCCTGAGCGTGGGACAGAAAAGGGGTCTATTGGTTATGATCCTGCTTTAGATTATGATATGCAGGCTTCGCTGCATAAGAAAAATAATGAGGCTGTAGCTGGTCAAGGCTCTAAGAAGTCAGACAAGGACCGGAAATCAAAACTCATTCCAGATACTTCAGATAGGAAGAAGCCAGTAGGACCGATAAGGAAAGGAAAGCCTTCGAAGTTGAGTCCTTTGGATGAAGCAAAGGCACGTGCTGAGAGGCTAAGAACATTTAAAGCTGATCTCCAGAAAATGAAGAAAGAGAAGGTACTTTCCCTTGTCCTTTTAATGAGCATTCAACTCAACATTATAAGTCGGAAAACTTAAAGCAAAGTGGGGTATTGATCTTGGCTCCTACCTTTGTACTTTGTATTACCATATGCACGGGTTAAATTGTATCTTCCCATTGGGGATGATTTGTCTCCTTTACCTGCTAGCTTCATTAGGAGTTATCCTCAGATTTGGAATTTCTTCTCTTTTCTTTTCAGGAAGAAGAAGAGATTAAACGACTGGAAGCTTTGAAGTTAGAGAGACAAAAGAGGATTGCTGCCAGAGGCAGTTCCACTACTGCTCAGTCAGCATCACAGCGAACCAGTAAACAATTGCCAATAAAGCTTTCGCCAGGCTCTCAAAGAGGATCAAAATTCAGTGATTCAGAGCCGGGATCCTCATCACCTCTACAAAGGTTCTCCATCAAAACTGTTTCTGCAGGATCGGGTGATTCTCAGAAAGTCTCAAGGTCCAGCAAATTGAGCACTGGAACAACTAGCACAGTTGGAAATAGGTTAACTCAGTCAGTATCATCATTGTCTGAACCAAAGAAAGACAACAGTGGTGTGACACCTGATTCAAAGGCATCCGTGGCCAGGATTAGGAGGTTATCAGAGCCAAAAATAAGTAGCCGCGATCATACTTCTTCAACTAAACCACGAAACAGTGAATCAGTATCAAAGCCAAAATTATCCAGTGGGGCTGACAGCAAGAAAATATCTGCACTGATGAACCATGATAAAAGCAAGGTGGCATCTCTTCCAGAACTGAAAACTAAAACCACTAAAGGACATGATGTTGTGCCTGGCAATTCAGCAGCAAAAGAAATTCCACAGAAGATGAACAAAAGTAAGTCTATTTCAACTTCTAAAAGCACTGAATTGAAACAGAATGGCAACAAAATTTCACATCATAGTGATGGGGATGACAACCCAATAATTGAGAAAACTGTTGTGCTTGAGTGTGAGAAGCCCACCATTCCCTCTGTACACGCATCAGAACAGAATATAGAAGTACAAGATGGACACTCTAATAACTATAAAATACCGGAGAAAACAGAGACTGTGGTGGATTATGCTAATTTTCAAGCGCCAGTTTCACCATTTACCATGGATGGGATTGATAGAAACCACACTGAGCATCAATTACCAAAGCACCCCGGGGTTCATGAGGTAAGTGAGTGAGAACTAGAAATGTTTATGGCTGCTTTTACTGTAGTTTATGTGTACTTGTACGGATGTGCTTTACACCTAAAAGAATTGGCATGTAAGATTCATCTTGCTGTTTTAAGACTTAGATTATGTAGGCAGTGGTTTTAAAATGATAATAGTAGCATAAAATTGGAAGTATTTCATTTTCTTGTTGACAGTGTTGGAAATTTGTTTCATGAGTTGATTTTTATTATGTAACATCTTCTGCTCTCAGGCTGCATCTGAGCATGCAAGTCATGCAGAGAAAGAATTACCAAAGCTTTCAAGCACTCATATTGCTGAGAAGCCCTACCATGCCCCTTATGCTCGGGTCTCTTTTATGGAAGATCCTTGTACTGAAAATTCTGAACATGGCAAAGCAACTCCAACAAGCTTACAGACACATTCAGCAGGTGCAGAGACCATTAAAGCTCATGTATCTGATTTAAAAAGCTTGAAACTAGAACAGATCCCTGAAGTATTGGAGAAGCCTCAGACAAAGGAATCATCTAAAGGGTTTAGACGATTGCTGAAGTTTGGAAGAAAGAGCCAAACTGCAGGTGAACGTAATGTAGAATTGGATAATGTTAGTTTGAATGGTTCCGAGATGGATGACAACGCCGCTTTTTCTAGTGAAGGTAAAGGCACTATACTTTTGCCCCCTGCTTTTAGTCAATAGTCAAATCTGGAGTTCCTACCATTGCTTATTAGTTCCACTGAATGTGACTATCCAGGAAAAGTTTAAATTTCAGTAAACAAATGGCCTAGAATCTTGAAATGCTTACAGCCAAGTCTAGTTTGAAAGAAACATATTTCATTCTTCTAAATAAAAAATCATTGCATCAACTTCTATATTGTCTTTTGATATCTGAAATCACTCAAAAAACTTATGTGCGAACAGGAACCTGTGTGCATGTTATACATCTGTACTTTATTGAGTTTAATATTTTGGTCGGCAAAGTGAATATCTTGAAGAAATACTTTGCAAACAGAGTAATACCAGAAATATCACAACAGTAACACAAATTGTGTATTCTCTAATTTTACCATCCGAGGCCGTGTCTCTTGTCAGTATAATTTATAAATCATTCATATTGCAAACCACAGGTTGTGTTAATTGATTGACCATACAATGGTGATGGTTAGCTAGTCTCAAGGATGAGTTTTATGGAGATAATAAATTTAAGCGAAAGCCTTGATCATTATTAGTCATATGTACTTTCCACAAACTGACTATCAATTTTTGGTTGTTGCACCAGTTCATACATTGAAGAATCTAATCTCTCAAGATGAGACCCCTACTGCTGGCCCCAATCAAAAGAGTAAGCTCTCCTATGTTTTCACCAAACTCATCATAGTGTACACTCTTGTTCATAGATTTAGTTGTCTCACTAAGATGAAAAAACTTGGTTGCAGCTTCTCGCCATTTCTCATTGTTATCGCCCTTCCGAAGCAAGTCAGGTGAAAAGAAGATGACTACTTGATAGGTGATATGTGGATGTACCGAAGCAGAAAGATGGTCTTGTTTTGCACCATTGTGGTTGTGCTTTGTTGACTTTCCTGTCTTGTAATTTAAAAGAAAGGTATGTTAATTACATTATGTATATCGGTCAGTGTACATTCACTTTCAATTTCCGAAGTTCGTTTGATGTATTAGGTTGTTGACTCGTTGCTCCCCTTCTTATTGATTGAAGTATGATAATGTTCATAGATTGATACAAGTCTTCACATGGCTCACTAGGAATAGGATATCTTGGATTCTTAATGATTTCCTTAAATCCGAACAAGTTTTGGGAGGAATGGCCCATCTTGGATTCGTATGCTTGTCCAAATTAAGGCGTGGACCAAGAAGCAATGCATACTTCTGTGGAATCTGCACCTCTTGGCATCTGGTTAATTTTGTACGCAACGTTAAAAACTTACTTTACTGAATCAAAAGTGGAAATTTGATGTTGTGCCACATTTTAGCCGAACAACAAATACTTTGGAGTTTCAATCAGTGAAATTCGAAATTACAGCTCAGTCTATCACATGCTATAGGTCCTATGCCATGGCAGAATGGGAAATGACAAGGTGGCTATTGCGTTATCATACAACGCTAAAACAGTATTTTTCTGCAATTGAAAACTTTTTATATTCCTATTGCTTCAAAGAGTTCACTGCATACATGCCTGCCAGATCAAGACTGGAGAGAAAACAAACATGTATTAATCAAAGCGAATAACAATGCATGAAATGTTGCTTTTGCTCATTCTAGTTAGAGCCTCCTTTGCCAGACACTCGGCAGCTTCCTGGGGATCCTCCAAGTGTCCGATGAGATTTACTGCTTCTTGATTATTCATAGCCTGGATAAATATCAGGGAAGTTAAGGGAATCTGTGTATGTATGTGAGAGGTACTGGGACAGGTGGACTGTATGTTATGGTAATTAGATGCATCTTACCTCCCATATGCCAGTGCTTCCTATGATGACAAACTCAGTATCAGAGTCAATCCTTTCAGCGCCAACAAGAAGCTCAGAGCCTTTAGATTGCTTGGTGCTTGCCGCGTTGCTGGATTTCCATGATAATATGCGTCCTAGATGCACAAAATAGCACCCGGTATCAGATCACGGAGGTACATAAATCACTATTAGATTGCTTTTCTATTGCTTGTAGGCTCCCATGCCATCAAGGTTTTTTTTAACTTCTGGATAACAAAACACTTTTGTAACTTTATGGGGAAACAATGTAGAGTGAGCAGCTTATTAAAATTTTCCGTTGCACCACTCCAGCAACTAAATATAATTGATCCTAACATGCATTTTACTTTTTTGAAAAAACAAAATCTGAAAATCACTCGGACTACGGTGTCTCGTCAGAATTTAATAGCAAACACATCGACTCCAAATGTAAAAAGACTAGAGTAGAGCGTGCTCCATACCGGAAAGGAGCCTATGAGACCAAAGCCTTTTGGCTGTTCGCTGGTGCTTGCTTTTCATCTGATGAGCCACACCGTCTCTGCACACTACAACTCTAAAGTCACCCATGTTGGCCGTCAAAAGTTTCTCTCTGTTGAACACTATAACAGATGCTGAACCTGCTTTCCATGTTTCATCTGACTTCTGTGTCTCCCTGATCTTTGCTCTTGCAGCAAGATAGGCTTTTCTCATCATCTCCTTACTCTTTCTCCTTATCTGAGAATGCAAGCCACCTTGTAAGTAATGCTACGTAGCTATAGAAAAAGACTTGAGAGTAAAACAAGTAGATCACATGTATTCTTTTAAGATTACAATTATATGCATAATGACTCTGCTTTGCAGATTTATTGGTTGTCTTTCTTAAATGACAAAATTGTAAAGGAGAAGTTTCCATGCTTTTTCCCTTGCACGCTGTTGCACAGGAAAATGACCTGCATCTTTTCTTTTGGCCATAATTTTAGCTGTGAAGGTCAATGCATTAGCATAGCTTCCAAGTCAGTGATTGATACTTTTTTTTTATGTTTCTTGTACTATGATTTATGTGCCCGAAAGAAAGCGTGAGAAAGAGGAAGCATTTGGGGCAGTCTTGATTACCTCCTTGGGGTTCCTATCAAGCAGGTGGGATTGCAGATACTTGATGACTCCATGTCCAATTTGTGCATCTGAAATTCCGAAGAACCACAACTCTAGCTCCTCTATTTGCTCTCTTTGAACCACAACACAGTCAGAGTCTGCCTCATCTGCACCACCTTTAAATGACTGATCCTCCACAACATGATATCCATGAGATATTGGCATCATCCATGAAGCCTTCTTAGCCATATGAGCCGTTCTTTTATTTTGCCCATTTCCAAGGAGAAAGCGCTTTAGCCGAAATGCCTGGCAAATTTAAACAAGCGCATTAATAAAATGACCATGGTGATATAACTTGACTTTCAATGGCAAACTTCGACATCTCAAGCCTACCAATACCAAAAGACTGCTTTTGCACACTTTGCCTTTCCTTGACAAAGTTTCAAAATCTTAGAAATACAAAAATCATTGTTAGACAAGCAAATGTTTGTGGATTATGATCATAGCAGTCCTTGAATCTTTTATTATTATCTGATACTGTTTTCTTGTGGAATTGTAGCCATAAACACAGCAAGAAATCTACAAGTCACTCTTAATTTGATTGTTCAAGAACGCGAGATGAGATGATTATACACTGCCCGTCCTGTTGAATATGATCCTCATGAAGTGAAAAACAAATCAAAATGGAAATGATACATAGCATGTGGAACGTGTAAGAACTACAGAGCAATCAAGAATTCCACTACCCCTTGTTCATTTCTCACAACCTTTTGAATGTCAAGAACTGCTAAGAATTATGAAAACATCAAAATGAAACTTGTAGGCATACCTTGAGCTTTAGATGATCTTTGAGTCCCATGTTTCTCCCTGATATTGATGATAGCTAGAGACCCTTTAAGAATACCCTTGAATATGTAGTATTTGAAGGGCAAGATAGAGTATAAGCGAATCAAAAGGGATTTTTTTTTTTGGAAATGGCAAGAAAGGGGGAAGGGAGGGAGTGGCTGGGGAGTCTTGCTTGGCAGAGGAAAAGCTTTTAGTGTTTGCTTTGGAAATGTATCGAAAGAAAAGTTTGAAGCCATTCATCAGCCGGTTTGGAACTTGTTTTTCGAACCCTGTCAATTCATAGGATTAAATGAATCTTTTTTCTGAAAAATATTTTGAGGATATTAATTTAAATTTTAAATAGAATTTAATTTGTAAAAAATTATAAAAATAAAATAGAGCGAGACACTTTAATTTACTATAATAATTTCTTTTGAAATTAATATTAAAAGAGATATTTTAAAAAATACTAAGATATTAACAAAAATCCTATTTTTACTTTTCTCTCTTATATGCTTTTTCCCCCCCTTTCAAAAACTATTAACAGCGCAATATCTTTCTGTTTTTTTTTTTTTTCTCTTATTTGGCAACAATCAT
>Ga0307517_10014028_pt1 | contig 10813 bp, 8 predicted proteins | sample 23_EM_MG_FD_194515 | JGI IMG/M metagenome (GOLD analysis project Ga0307517, IMG submission 194515) | Populus trichocarpa ectomycorrhiza microbial communities from riparian zone in the Pacific Northwest, United States - 23_EM | ecosystem: Host-associated > Plants > Roots > Unclassified | place...
ATTGATTTTTTTTTTTAATGAAATAGCATTCAGTGATTTAAAAGAATCTCTATAACATTGATTTCGAATTATCGAATGATATCATGGATTAATGTAAATAAATTCAAATTGATGAAATAAAATAATAAAAGATTGAATTTCATGTATCAGAGTAGGGAAAATATGGGAGAAGGATGCGCTAAAAGCCTTTCTCTAAAAAGGGATCATCACTACTACGGTGGAGAAGAAGACCCAGTTTCAGCAGTAGGGTGGGATGGGGTGTGTGATGGATCACAGCATTTCATAAATAAATGCACTTGGTGTTTGACTTTGCTAGTTTTGATCAAACCGTAACTCCTGAAAAACTGTGCGACGTGTCATCGATCTAGCCGGCAAACTCTTCAAAACCATCGGATTACACGCCACGCCACAGGGGTCTTTCTTTGTACAAGGATGGAAGGAAGGAAGGGATTTCTTTCTACCTTTCAATAAGGTCAAAGCACCACTGAGAGAAAAGGAATCCCTTTCCAAATTCCAAAAAACTCTTTAGAAATGAAGTTTGGAGACACGTTCATGCAGTATTTGCAAGGAGATCAAACAGGGAATTTGGTTAAATGTGCTCATGTTGAGTACAAAAGACTCAATGAAGTCTTAAAAAACTGCAGAAGCCAAGGTTCCGCATCCGCTTCTTGCAAAAACGAGCAGCAAAAGGACGAAGGAAATAATGAATTGAGTTCCGGGTTGTCTCAATTCTGCCATTGTGAATCTTGCCCTTGTAAGTTTTCTTTTTTCCTCTAATGTTTTTGTTAGAAAGCTGTACACTTGATATGGGATTTCCGTCCAATTTGAAAACTTTTGGATGGCAGTTGTCGGCTGATTTTTTTTTTCTGCTCAGCTTTGGTGCACCGAGATTAAGGCTGATTATGGTTCTCGTAAATATTAGATTAGCTGAGGTAGTGGGTGATTGTTAGTTGCCTAGTTTTGTTTGTAAAGTTATTTGATTTTGTCCCAGAAGTGAAGAGTTGGACTGAAATATTCTTGCTCATCTTGAGGATAGGATTTATGAGAAGGGTAGGTGAAAAAGAAATTATGGCAATGAAATGAACTGTGACAATGGTCGGGAAGTAATTAATTGTTTATAAATTGATTTTGCGTTTCTAAGATGGATGTAATAATGTTTTGAATTGGTTTTGTGGTAGTTCAAAGTGTCAGCTGCGGTAGTTGACTGAAAGTAGTTGGAGTATTTTCAAGAGATTTCATATGCGTTTTTATCCTGTTTTGAACTGTTGTTGTATTTTCAAAATTGCTATAACAACTTATGACAGACACTTCCTATTTGCTAAACTCTCAAAAGTTTACTGATTTTTTTTTCTTTAATTTGTCACCATTACTGATTCGAGAACCTGAATGTATCTAACATACAAAGGAGGGTAAAAATGTAGTTTGATTGCCTTCTACGGAAAATGTAGTTTGATTTGACGTGCTTTTGGTTAGCTATTCATGTCTTATGATTTATGATAAATGTAATGATCCATATTGGCTTCTGGCAAGTTTTTGTATATAAAATATTTTAGTTTGAATATTTGTGACAATTCACAATATAGGTTATTAAATCAACTTACTTTTACAGCCTCAATTTAGAACAGAATAATTTGAGGGCTGAATGTTTGTAATGGGGTTTATATCTTTGTTATAATTAAATTTCTTTTTTAATTTTGTAGTGTGCGATCAAATTTTCTTTTCAGAATTGATGAGGGAAGCTTCACATATAGCTGGATGCTTTAGTTCTAGAGTTAGACATCTCCTCCATCTTCATGTTGCCAGGGGAATACAAAGATACAAACTGCGTCTACGTCAATGTTTCAAAAACGATCAGCAGACCATGGCTGAAGAAGGGCGTATGCTGATTGAATATGTTACCATGAACGCAATTGCTATTCGTAAAATTCTAAAGAAATACGATAAAGTCTGCACCAATTTAGTCCATTTTTACCTTTTGATCTTTTTATTAGGTTTATGTTATCTTACATCAAAGACAAAACTCATAGAGATTTTCTGAACTTCAATTTTAGGTGCATTGCTCTGTTAATGGGAACAATTTCAAATCCAAGATGCAGGCTGAACATATAGAGCTTTTGCAATCGCCTTGGCTGATAGAGTTGGGAGCCTTTTATTTGAATTTTGATGGAATAGATGGAGGAGAGTTTAGTGAGTTTTGCAGTCAGTTTTCCTGTGATCTCAATGGTATAGAACCTGTTATGACACTGACACTTCCAAACTCTACGAAAGTAGAATACAGTCTGACATGTGCCATTTGCTTGGTAAGACATCATTTCTGGTACATTCCAAAGGAACAAAAAAAAGAAGAAGATTAACATTTTTTTTTGTTGGTCATATCATCATCATCTCTCAGGAGACAGTTTTTAATCCGTATGCTTTGAGTTGTGGTCATCTTTTCTGCAAGTTGTGTGCTTGCTCAGCTGCTTTTGTGCTGATGTTTGAAGGCCTTAAAACTGCAAGTTCAAATGCAAAGTGCCCCATCTGTAGAGAGGTTTGTATGTCTTTAAAGCAATTTGAGGTTTATAATTTTCTGCACTAGACCACCTTATGTGTATCTGTTGTATAATTGCTTGTGTGCGTACTTGCACATGTGTCAATGCATATTATATGTTTGAATTAGAAAGTGATTTGCATGAGTATATATGTGCTCCTAGAGAAATGAATTTCATTTACTCAGGAAAGGAAATACCATCCAATACTCTGCCTGACTTGCACAGGATTTATGTCAACTAGTTGTCTCGATGGTTAATATGGCATTCAACCTGTTCTGGATCAATTATTTATCCACATGAATTCCAAAAGTTTAACTGATAGTAAACAATTGATGAGTTTAGGAGAGGAAGAGAGGAGGAAAAATAATATAAATGTTTAAATCCTCTACAAAGGAAAGGAGACTACAAATGGACACAAGGGAGCCAATCTCAACCTAAAGACCATTAAAACGAATTTATTCAAAATATAACATGACATGATATGACATCCACACCACAAGACTCCTAACATAGCCTTGTATAGTTTTCTGGTAATCAAAGACTTCTATTTCCTGGACCTCTTGAAACCAATAATTTCATATACTTTTACCTTTCTTAAGATCCTAGTTTCAAAGCTCTGACTCATTTATTCCCAAAACATAAATAGCTGAAGTAATTCCGGTTTTGAAAGACACTACCTTATCCACTACATCAGCAATGTGAGCAATTCATAATACATGTCTGGTCCGACATGCCTAGAGGAAATGAGCATCTATCTAAATGGAATATGAAAACCATGTGTTTTGCATTTAGTATGTGTTTGGCTTTCTTGTTGACTTTGCAAAATGTAGATCATGAATCATAAAGCTGGTTTCTGACCTTTTCAAAACCTAATTTTGAAACCTCAATACACTTAAACACATTAGTATGGCTTAAGCAACTCATTGTTGCTTTCTCAATCCCGTCAGAGCCTTGAAAGAGTCATTCCTTTTCTCATCTTTGAGTCCAAAACAATGTATTTTTTTGCTTTAAATGGAAAATTGCAATGCTGTTACTTAAAAGAGTTTTAAAAATACTTTCCTCATCATATGATCTTCTTGACATCTGATGTTTTGCATGATTGTCTCTCCTATTGGAATATGAAAAGATGCATTGTTTGTTATTGAGTTTGTACCCTTCTGAGATGTGCTGTTGCTCAAGGCTGTGTTGGGTTCTGGGTTGGCAGTAATGTCACCGCCAGTTCCCTCCTTTGACCACTTACCAATACCATTTAATTTTCTTCCTTTTTTTTTATTTCTTAAGAGTACAACCACACCCAAGGATTAGATGATTGAGAGAAATGACTCCGTATTTATCTTTTAATCAGTCTTATGGTGTATCTTATTCCTGTTGTTGTTCTTATACTGATTGGATATGAATACTCTTGTGCCATCCCCTCACTGAGCTGCCTTTATGTGCATAACCTCTTATAATGTCTCAAGCATCAGGATGCATGATTTCAGATAATCATGCCATACTACTATCAATTGATGATCATCCTTCCCCCACTGATACATAGTCTCAGGATTTGAACACTGTATAAAAGTACTAGTCTAGCATACTCTTTGCTGATAAAACAATTTATGTGCAAAACTAGGTATATGATGATGAAATCATTACAAATTTATTATCCTTTGTCATTAGAATACAATACTGTGTTTTGATCTTGGTGGGCAAAAATGATGATATTTTGATACTTTAGGAGATGGTGTAGTAGTGGTACTCCCTCCTTATAATCCCTGATGGTTGCAGATAAATCATTATTTGGATAAAAGGATTTCTGCTCCATGCAGATTGATGCCCTGATGTATAAGATTGTTCCTAGGCATGTACTAAGCGGGAGCTTGTGGTGGATAGTTACTTTGAAGGGGGTTTTGGTATATCCCCTGGGACAAGGGATATTACCGGAGATACCTTGTGCTCTTCAAGGGCCTCTTTTGTTTCAGTGGAAGAAATGAGCGAGTCATACACCATGCATGATTGGTTTCATTGGTTGGGTGCAATGGATATGATGTTTTGATGGTGTGTACAAAGAAAAAAGGTTTTAATAAGTTCAAATCTCTTGGGATCTTCAGAGTTGCTAGTTGTCTTTCTTGTTTGCCATGAGAGGTTTGCAGGTGGTGAGTTTTCAATGGGAACGTGGATTATTCTAGCCAGTGCAATAACGGAAGGCCTTACCTTTCAGGGAGCTGTTTGAGTCTGACAAAATATCTTTCTTTTCTAACATTTATGTTTCTGTTTCATGAGATTTAACTAATCAACTTGAAGAGATCTGGTATTTTAATTTATTGAAGTGAACACTGCTTAACAAAGGTAGCATGCCTGTGCTGTCTACGTTGTTTGAAGGATATATTGTTGTTTGAAGGATATATTTCTAAAGAAATGGATATTCTGGCATTTAATTGATCTCAAGTTTGTTCACTATCATGTGCAGGCCGGAGTATACACTAATGCAGTGCACATGTTGGAACTTGATCTGCTACTGAAAAGAAGGTGAAGAAATTAAAATTCTGTTCTCTTGTTTAAAATTGACAATTTCTGATTATTGAAATCTTTCAGGTGCAATGAGTACTGGAAGGAGAGGATGGCTGCTGAACATGCTGAGGACGAAAAACAAACCAGGGAGTATTGGGATTCACGGACCAAATATGCCATTGGGTACTGATTGGATCATAATATTTTTAAAGACAATGCTTGAATGGAGGGAGAATTTTGAAGTAGACTAGGGTATGTTTGTTTTTGCGTTTCAAAAACGTTTTTGAAAAAAATTGAATTTTATTTTATTTTTTATTTTATTTCAAATTAATATGTTTTTAGTGTTTTCAAATTATTTTGATGTGTTGATGTTAAAAATAATTTTTAAAAAATAAAAAAATATATTATTTTGATGCATTTTGTTACAAAAAGTTATTTGAAAAACAACTGCAACCACACTCCTCAAGTGGTTTCAACTTATGGCTCGCATGGTTGAGCCCGGAGTTGCTTGAGATGAGAATCATAATTCAAGATTACCAAGTGCAAGCTGTGGATTTCTTGGTGGTTTTGAGTTCGATCAATTCAAGATCATTATTACCTCTGTGTAGTTCCAAATTACAAAGCCCTTTTCTTCCCTGTTTGGTTGTTCTTGAAGAAAGGAAGGAAAATCGGCAAAAGAATCCAGTAGTTTTTGGTAGAAGAGGGTTTTGGTCAGCACCAAGTTATATCTATGTATTACTTTGATTTATTTATGAATCTTGATGTACCACTCCTCAACTCCTTCCATGTTTCAGTTCGAACAACTTCTCGTTTCATCGTTTAAATGTTTTTCCATTCCTTTTCTTGATTACACTCCTATTCTGAGTAAATTCTGAGTTGAATAGATTGCAAATTCACAGCCACCGCTCAACGCAACAGGCAAAACTGGGCTAAAATCAGCTCTCTTTTTCCCCTGATAAAAGACCTATTCGTGCATTCTTCCATTCGCATGCTTCAAAACAACCTAGTTCAGCAGCATCTTGCAGTACTTGTCATATGTGTGCAAAGCCTAGTTCAGATTCAAGCCATTCACCTTTGGAGTTTGGACAGGTGATGTGAAAGAAATCTGCTCGTGGCAGATACATGATTGCATGAAGAAAAAGAGTCCGAAGTTTCAATGAGTTGCATAGACAAAAAAATGCCGCCTCCTTCCATGTGACTACTGTGTTTTAAATGAAAACGTCTCTCCTTCCATGTGACTACTGTGTCTGCAACTATAAGCTTAGATAATGGAGTCTGACGGGCACCATTGCACAAATTTTCCATCTTTCTGTTCTTGGTTTCCTAAACGTAGGGTTGGAGAACTCTCTTGCCGTGAAATTGAGTATGGTAGTAGTTGTTTTTTAAAATATTTTTAATTTAAAAATCATCAAAAAAATACATATCAAAAAGATAAAAAGATATAAAAAAATAATTTTAAATAAAAAAATTAAAATTTATTGGATTTTAATATTAACTAAATTGTATTATAAATAATAATAATCTTTTTTAATGCTTGTTTTTATTAGATAAGTCACTTCAATCTTATACATTAAAAAAAAAATTAATGCCTTAACATTTGAATTCAAAAGCTAAAGGAAAAAACAGTTTTTATTAATCACCAAATCAATCTCTTAAGATTATAAAATTACAGATGAATGTTATTTTGCTTTAATAAGGTTTTCTAGCTACATAATTATAATTATAAAAAGGCATTTGACATTTTAATGGTATTACTTGAAAACAAATAAACAAAAATCTCTATGATGAATTAAAAGAAAAGTTAAAAGAGATCGGCAATTTACTATGCACACACCGACCATTTAACTTACTTCTTGGAGCAAAATCACTATTTTAACCTCTACAATTAAAATCATATAACTTAATTCCAGGAGTAAAATTATTTTTCTCATTTTTCATTATTAGATTGAATGAGGGAGAACAATTTTTTAACCTTCACAATATAATGTTTAAATTTGCATTTTCGGTTTTTTATCTTAATGTAATTACCAAGGTACCTTTAAGAGTAAAAAAATCTATAGCTTATGTCAAGGAGCTTTATGGTATGATTTTATTTTTTTGTTAATATCATATAAGATATCTTTATGGTTTAGATCTTTGATAAATCAAATAAAAAAAAAGTTGATCCACGCGCCAATGTATGGGAAGCCCATGCGGTGCCTCCTAGTCGTTAAAAAAAGCAATCGCCATCTTGGTCGACAATGCATGTGGAGGCACATCCAAAGGGGTGGCCTGTGTAAGGTGTCAAGCGGTGATTAGATGGTAGTTAAATTTTTTTCTCCTTCTTTTCCCTTTACTCCTCGAAAAATGTGCAAACTCAACCAAAATTAAAAGTGTCCTTCATTTTTCTTTTTATTTTAATTGTAGCTCGCATTCTTTTTATTGTTTTTTATTTGTTTTGAATCTTTTTTTGATTATTTATTTTTTTAATTTCATCTCTCAATATTTTATTTTATTTGGTTTTTATATTAAATTTGATCATTGTTCTTTTGATTGTTATTTTTTTAAAAAAATTATTTTTCAATTTCATTCTTTATTATTTGATTTTTATGTCATATTTTACCCTTATTCTTTTAATTGTTTTTTTTTCACTGGTTCTTTTTTTGAAATTAGTTCTTTTTTTTTTTTAATTTTATCCTTCAATATTTGATTTGTTTAGAATTGAGCTTCGTTTATTTTTTAGGTGGAGTGATCTTTGGTCTTATGATCTAGATCACATGTATGAAAATTTAACCTTGATAGATATCGGCCTTTTCTTATGTCTTTTCTTTTCACATATTTTATTTTTCGATCTTATAATTCAACAATGAGTTTATTAAAAATTAAATATTTTTATTTTTTTCATTTTGTTTTCCATGACGATAATCCGATCTCGCAATCCTGGCCACACATTTATTAAGATAACTTGGATTGAGTCGGGGCTTTTGCATCATTTTTTTATATTAATTTTGTTTGTCCTTCTTTTAATTATTTTTGTATTTTTTTTAAAATTGATTTTATTTTTTGATTTTCAGCTTTTTAGTATTGGATTGTTGAGGATTGGACTTCATTACTTTTTTCAATGAGATCATCTCTGTTTCATGACTCAGATCATATAGATATTAACCTGAGTTGATATCTATATTGATTTTTAATTTTTTTTATATCTATTTTGTTTTTTAATTTCAGTATTTGATTTTGAATTTATTAAATATAAAGTTTTTTTTACTTATTTTTTTTACTTTTTATAAAAATATCTCGAATTTATTTTTCAGATTACGAGGTTATCATACTAAGATGAAATGACTCGAGACTTTTTTTTTTTTCAATTTATTTTCGTCTTTGTCCTTTGGTATTACGTTCTATAACTCGAGTAATATAATTTTTATTTATTTTAAAACACGTTGTAAACTCTTTAATATTATTTTTTTCTAAACAATCTCATTTTCATTTTGTTTTCCTACACCAGTTCATCTTCTCGTTTGCTTTTATCAGGCTACAGCACTCCTCCTATCTGGTTCTGTCTTACATGATTCAACTCCTCTGTATCCAGTGTGCTCTCTTTCTTCTCACTGGAACCAAATGGCAGGCCTTCACTTTACTGGCTTTGTAGCCTACGCTCCTCCTCCTCCTCCTCCTGTTCAAATACCATAACCAATCTCCGCACCTCACTCTTCCACCATCTCCCAACTCAATCAATCACCTCTCTATTTTTTTTAAAAAAACCTGTTCCGTTTTTCCTGCTCCAACTCTCCACTTCCGACCTCTCTCCTTCAATCCCCGCCTTCTCTCCATTCTCCTCCGTCAGTTTATTCCTTTTTTGATTTTAAGAGTAATTGTGTTATTCTAGAGGAGTAGTGGAATGGGCGGAAAAAGGAAGCACTGCGTTTGTTTTAGAAATGCAATGTTGGAGGTGTAGTTACATTCTTTATTCTTTTTGGAGTTGTTTAATTAAAAGCTTGTTCATGATGTTTTGTAGGATAACATATCTAAAGGGTAAACTAATTTTGTTTCTCTTACTGAAAATCTTATTCAAAGTGATTTTTGCACCTTATTTTAGCTACAAGTCTTTGAGCGATTTTCCTAGATAACCCATGTTTTGAAGCCAATTGCTAGTTATCAACACTTGGAATTTGTTCTATTTCATGTTTATAACTGCTTGTTCCATTTTTAGAGTGTGAAAGCATTACACATTGACCACATGGATGTGGTTGTTGAGCCTGGAATTGGTTGGATGGAACCTAATAGATTCTTAGAGCCTCATGGTCTATTCTCTCCTCTTGATCCAGGGAAATTCAGGGAACATGTTCCTGGGATGCCTTTCTTTCTGGTTCCTTTATGTGTCAAGTGTGAAGTCCAATTATAGTGTGTTTTAAGATGATGCTACTTCAACTGCATTTATAATTGTCTTGCATAATGGGTGAATTTGGCCACTACTTGTGTTGCAATTTTGGCAACTGTTTTTTGGGTCAATTTAGCAGTTGAGATTAGCATCTTCTTTGAACATGTTGACAGGCAGGGCCTGGTGCAACAATAGGGGGAATGTGTGCTACTCGTTGCTCTGGTTCTATAGCTGTGAGGTATTTGCACTGCTTTATCAGCTGTCTTTATTTCATTTTGATGGTTATAGTACTCATGAAATTAGCTGCTCAGAAGTCAAAACGAGTAGTAAGACTCAAGTTTTGATTGAACTGTGTTGGCTACTATCAAGATAAAGGTTGATTTTCTACCATTCTTCTACACCCTTTTCTCCCTCTATATTTCATCAGTTTTATTAACCCATTTTCTTTTGAATGTGACCAAATGATTATAGTTTTTTTTTTCCAGCAATTCTATTGCATACATGATTATAGAGTGATGTAGGCACCCAGTTGCACTTGTCACTGGGATTGCTCATAACCACCACAAACACCCCAATACAAACGTGTGCAGATCTAGCTTTTTTGACAAGTGATCTTCTGCAGTATAATGATAAGGTTTAACCTTGCAATACTTTCAGTGGAAGTGTTAAAACATCTGTAGCCACTTGGAGCCATCAAAAGCTTTAACATTACTTTGCATTGGGTTAGAATAGTCTAGGATTTCTGTTTATTCATGATATGTATTACTCCATTTAGGGTTGACTATCGAGAGAATGCACCTTTTTGATTTGCCTTATTTAAAATCAATCATGCTAACCTGTCAACAAAATGTTCCAATTATTTCTCCTACCACCATGATTTATAACTTGAGTTGTGCTTTTCCCTATGTTAGTGCTCATGTTTGAATTCTAAATGTGTATGCTTTGGCAACAAGACATTCTTAATGCTTAAAAGTTAGAATGACTTGCACCACCATTCTTTGATGCCTGACACATGAAAATGGCACCACCTGAACTCATTTGCTACAGTGGGAAATCCATATGGTATTGCAATAGACAATTTTTCTTCACTCCCAAATGATTAGACTAGAATTCGCAAAAGTTTACCTATATTAAATTGAATATATATTGTTTGCTTTGAATTTTGAAGCTTTTGTCTTTCGTACTTATTTTCCTAAATAATCCGCTTCAAAAGTCAGTCGTCTTTGCCCAAGTCAAAAAATTAGAAACCTGTTCAAGAATCAATGGTCTTATTTCTTACATGATATAATGATTTGGTTTTCAGCATGCAGGTACGGAACCATGTGAGATAATGTCATTAGTCTCAAGGTTTGCTCCCTGACCTCCTGATCTACAAGTTCATTTTTGTGACAATCTAGTTCTTATACTATTTATGCTCCAGGTGGTTCTT
>Ga0307517_10014029_pt1 | contig 10811 bp, 7 predicted proteins | sample 23_EM_MG_FD_194515 | JGI IMG/M metagenome (GOLD analysis project Ga0307517, IMG submission 194515) | Populus trichocarpa ectomycorrhiza microbial communities from riparian zone in the Pacific Northwest, United States - 23_EM | ecosystem: Host-associated > Plants > Roots > Unclassified | place...
TACAGAGTGCACACTCATTCGAGAATGAAGATAAAGTTTGAAGATATATATGCTGTATTTTCCAATAAAAAATTACTGGGAATTTATGATACCAAGTAATGTATATATATATCCATGATTCTATCGAGCTTCTGTTCCATCATCACAGTTCGAGCAGTTGCACCTTGCATGTACATGTGCACCAATGTACGTAGCTACCAACTAACATGCTTTGAAAAGAACATTGCATGCGGTAGAAACTATATTGGCGAACATATATATTGATCCAGCTACCATTCAATGGAACAATGGCATCGATAATTTTTTTTTCAAATTACATGCTTTGAACGTTCAGACAAACCAGAACTTAACTTTTTTTCTCCATAATATATAATCGAGAGCTTTATTAGTAAGTCAGAATACCATTAAGGGAATGGTATTTTGGATGAGAAGAAATACAGAGATATTGTCCTTCTTGCACTAGAACAAGAAAAAAAATTAATTAAGAAAAATTTAAGATAATTTTTTAAAAAAAATTATTGAAATAATAACATGTTAAATCAACCCTAGTTGACCTACTAAATCCATAACTTGAGTTATGAAACCTTGACAACCCCATAAAAAATAAACTGAAACAAATCATAAAGTTGAATTCTCAATAACATAATGTTGAATGATAAAATTTAAAAAAAAAATTACTAAAAAAAAGAATATAAAAAACAATCTGAGTTAATTAATTTGAATTAACCCATCAAATAAAAAAAGCATAGATTAAAAAAAAACAATATAAAAAAACATCATAATGAGTATTTCATTAGGTGATGCACAGTAAAGTCGACACCTTTAATTGCTGTTAATTAATAATAATAACAATAAAGTGGTTGGTGATTAAGATCGTAATTCACACCCACACTCCTCCCGGTTGCTACCACACTTTTCGTTGTTTCGGTTAAGACCTTATTAATCATAAATCGCAGTCGATGCGCCCACTCTTGACTCTCCCATGCACCCTTTGTTTTCCTCTTTTAATTAGTTATAATGACTTTAGGTCAAGTGCCGTTCCAGTGATCTTCCACAGTTAAAAACGCAAAAACCAGAGAAAAGTCTCTCCGAGCGACCATCGTCTCGACGGATGCTGGCTAAATTATAATACTGGCATTTCTATGTGAAGATCTGAGCACATTTGCGTTCACAGACTATGGGCTGATTTATTTTTTTTATTGGAAGTTTTGTTTAATTTTATAGTATATATAATGAAAAACAATAATTTATCATTACATGATATAATGATCAGATAAATTAAAATTAATAAAAAATGTTGCAGTCTGTGTACGGTGGTAAAGACAAAGGAACCATGCTACCTACACATATTTTTGCCATACGGGGGTTCGGAACGTGCTATGATTGGTAGGTAGTTACAAACCAAACTCGCCAATCTGTAGAAATAACCTTTTTTTTTAAAAAAAATAATTATTATTCTCTACCTAGGAGCATATAAAAGCATTTTAATTCCACGAGTCAACGTCCTTCTATATTTACAGTTGGCTGGGTAATATTAGTCTATGGGCCCTGATATCCACGACTTCAAGATTGATCATGCCTTAGGTTCAGTGACGCTGCCCTTTTTGTATTTTTTTTCTCCTCGTGTGGTAGCTGGCCGTTCTCGAAACTTATTTTTATTTAATTTAAAATTATTTAAAAGCACTGTAATGATTTAAATTCTATAATAAAAACATATTTAGTCAGTCAAAATTTTATCTTTTTAACTACATGTTCTCTAAACCTTTCACTGTCATGATTTTTTTATCAACATCGTGGGTTTTTAAATATGATTTAAAGCAATTAAAATATGAACTCATAAAAATTAAAATGATATAAATGTAGTAGAAAGAAGGTCAGGAATAGACATGCCCACACCCCCGGCTCAAATAAAAACAGCCTGGGGGGCGTGTGGGCCTGAAAAATTAGGCTTGCTTGCTTCGTTTTCTTGTTTTTTTAAGAGGATGGACAGCAACTCCTCCATAGGTGTAAACAACTGGCCACCCACTAGAAAAGTGGGCCGTGGTTTTTAGATTTTTAAAATATAATTCTCAACCTAAAAATGTTTCCAGAGCATTTAAAAAACTCAATAATCATATTCTCAGCCTCAAAACATATTTTTATCATCCCAAAAATCAAACTAAATAGAATATAAATAGATCTTAATCTATTTTTTCTAGCATGACTAAATAGAATATAAATGTTTCCAGAATATTTGATTTAGTAGTATTTTGTTCCAGAAATTGTCTTATTTTCTAGTCAATCTTTCCATCCTATCTTCTTCTCTCTCTGTTTTTTTTTTTTTTACTTCTTTCTAGTTTTTAAAATAAAAATAAAAATAATATGAAACGGATGAAAATGATTAAGTCATGGATGAATTTAAAAACATATAAAGGGAGCCAAGGATCACACACATAAATGCATACATAGACAAAATAAAATAAAAATACATAACAAGGTGATTTTACGTGATTCGGTTATGCTTATTACATTCACAATAGAAGAGGATGAATTATACTATAAGTACAACTAGCTAGTATATAAGTTTTAAGAAATTTTCAAATCTAACCATCTAGCTGGTGACCCAGTGGTAAGAGTTTGGGACCAAAAGATTTGTTCCCTCTGTGGTCTCAGGTTCGAGCCCTGTGGTTGTTCATATGATGGTACTGGAGGCTTACATGGTCGTTAACTTCAGGGCCCGTGGGATTAATCGAGATGCGCGCAAGCTAGTCCGGACACCCACGTTAAACTAAAAAATAAAAAGAAACTTTCAAATCTCAGATACATCCAATTTTCATAATTCAGTGTCTCGCAAAAACATTCAAGATCATGCTAAAAAGATTTCAATCCAAGCATATATTTATAAGAAATACATCTTATTCCCAACTGGTGGACGATCAATCACAATCTTAATATAATCTTTTTCTAGCAAGAACAATCCTAGGAATATATCCTAGTTCATATAAATACAATAAAGTCATTTCATTCTTAATGAAATGATTTAGGCCCAACCTATAACAGTTAAAACGCCATTGTTGTACTCTTGTCAAAAGCCTAAAGCTTCAGCGTAGATTATCAAAACCTGTATATTGTTGTATTTTAAAAAAATTAATTTTTTTTTAATTTAAAATTAATATTATTTTAGTTTTTTTAGATAATTTTAATGTGCCGATGTTAAAAATAATTTTTAAAAATAAAAAAATTATTATTTTAATATATTTCCAAGTAAAAAATACTTTAAAAACAATCGTTACCACACTTCCAACGCGCCTGAACATTTCAGTTTTCATCCCCAGCACCACTCTTACTTGGATTGAAAATACAGCAACAGTTGCTCAAATATTTATAGGATGTGTCGGCTACAACATCAATGATATAAGAGTCCACTTCGATGGTAAATTGAAATTGAGATTCTGGTGAGGCAGGAGACATCCACTGCTTGGTCCTGCTCTTAACTCGGCCGACATTTTGGGTGCCCGCCAAGAATGTACTATTTCCTACTGAATTCTGAAGAAAATGAAGTAGAAATATATAAGAACCGATTAAAAAAGAAAAAGAAAAGAGAAATGTGTTGTCTTCTTTTCCTAACCCACTGTTGGATCAACTTCGATGCAGGTGTCGAAGGGATAGGGAGGAGGTTCCATTGAATAAATGTTTTAACAGAAGGGCTGATCTAATCGAAGGATTTCCATGAACACAGGCAGGTCGGTAAACCGGAGCATTCCATTGTTTTTTTCTTAAAATAAATTGAAAGAGCTGTGTTGTGTATTACTTGTTAAATCTCGAGTTACGCTTTGTTTTAAGCTCTTAACATCCTCTACTCCCTGACCCTTTTACTCCGGGTGTGAAAGGGGATCGATACATTCCAATTGACGCCAGGTACTCTCGGCGCCGCTGCATAAACTAGCAAACACCAGTAAAAATTATTCTTCTCGGGAAGAAAACGATAACAAAGACAAAGGGAAACGTCTGGTCTAGTAAATAGCAAGACAAGACAGCTAGACTACACGGGTGAAGATTATTTCATGTTGAAAATACGTGGATGTCCACCGAAAGAAACCATTTTACGAGGATATACAGCCAGTGGCCATCCACCATACGAAACAGACATCAAGTTGTTGGAAGCACGTCAAGACTTTAATGAGAGAGATCTTTGAAATAATTAGAAAGGTTCAACAACATAATACCGACAAGAAAATTAGCGATTAAACTTGCTGTATCGATTACAGTATATCACCAAACGCTCCATGCATAAACCTCCACCTTCTGTTTTGTTAGTGGATCCCACAGTCTTACAGGCCGGGATCGAGGGGCTTTTGTATGATTGATAATAACACAGCCCCACAGAGGCAAGACATGACTACGTGTCTCTATTTGACATTTTTTATAGTCGGGGATCTTGTGAGGAAAACGAGAGGAGGGGTGCTGCTGCTATTGGCAATTCTATTGTTGCTATTGCCACTCCTATTACTTTCTTTTAAAAAAATAAATTTATAAGTGATAAATAATCTTGGATGTGCTAAGTTGTGTTGCATCTTCGATATACATAGCATTTCAAGGATGTAATCCCAAAGTCGGAATTAACAGCTCAGAGTGAGTAATTAGAGGGTTAGAATTATGCTTCTAGACACTTCAATACACCCCTGGCTCTGACAGTTTGAACAAGTATCCCATACGAGATTAATCCTGTCGAGGGACAAAAAAAAATTAAAATCCTATAAAATTGAAACTTCTATTTTGGCATGACCTGTTTTTAGTTTTAAATATACCATTCCTGTTTCAATTTAGTAGTGAAGATTGTGTAAAAAAGTTTCATTAGTGCTAGAAATATTTGAAATTTCATATATAGTACAAATTTTCAAGCATATTAATCTGGAAATTGCATTTTCCATATTTAATCAACAATTTATTATATTTTAGGACCTACACTTATCCACCTATCATTTAGCATATAAGTTTTGTAAAAAATTTTGTATGATTCTTTGTTTGGTGATTTTTTTTATTTATTTATAAAACATTTTTTCTTTTGTAAATTTTTCTACTTAGAGATTGTCTATTTTTGTGTTTTAAAAATGATTTTAAAATAAAATAAAATTTTTATTTATTTTTTATGCTAAATTAATTTTCTGATATTTTTATATTATTTTGATTTTAAATATAATTTTTTAATTTTTTTTTTTTAAAAAATCACTGTCAAGTGGGCTAAATAAAGTGTCGTTTGCGACAAGAAAAGGTAGGTGATTGGCCCGAATTTTAGGACATAATCCGTTGGAAGACAGTTTTCTCGCGATTGGGATAATATGATTAATCTCTCTGTCTCTCTCTCGACCTTCTCCGCTACTCTTGACTTGACTTTTTTTCACGTGGATATTGGTATATGACCAAGAAAATTAGGAAAAGAGTTTTCTTACTGGGTGCTGGCCAGCTATATACATGTTTCTCCGGCGGATTAGATAAAAAAATTAAAAAAAAAATATTTTTCAAATATTTTTAAAAACTCCATTTATAATTTTGTCTAAAAACTCTATTCAGCTCGGAATGGCTCGACCACACATTGCTGCATGCCATTGTTGTGCCAAGAATAGAGGCATCCTCCATTCTCAAGATTATAAGTGATGGAGATCAGAGACATTTCCAGTTAAGCTAATTATATATCATTTGATTAATCTTTTGTACAACCCCACCGATGGACATCTTACACTTGACTTTAGGGCTGTCTCCTTGAGATTTAATTAGGTTGTTTCGAAGACATTGTTGCTTGATTAATCAAATTAATTGCTCTCCGAGAGCCTTTTGTTTTTTTTTAAAAAAATTGAATAATTAAAGGGCAATAACTTTCTCCAACCCAAACGAAGTGCTTATCATAGAAGAACAAAAAATATTTTTCATTTTGAAGAGAAAAGTGACTTTAAAATCGTTATCAAAAGATTTGATTTTGAGTATAAAAATATATATATTCCCTCAATAATAAAATAAAACAAGGAACAAACACCACCTCATTCATTCGTTCACACAAACAAAAGCGCCACCTGTATTGCAAATAGCAATAGCAGCCTCCTCCTACGTGTCGTTGCTTGTTTTTTTTTTTTCGTAATCCACTTCACAATATTCCATATCCAACTGTATACCCATCCATGCCCACCCTCTCTTTTTCTTTCGCAACCATCGCTCTCTCTCTCTCTCTCCCTCTCTCTCATAACAGCAACACAGCTTCGCCCGCGAAGCTTTCTCTCTCTAAACCAAACCAAACCAAACTTCAACGATGTTATGCTCCTGTCCTTGTGGCTTGTAGTAATAAAATAAAATCCAATGCAACAAAAAACAACCTTCCCTCTTCTGTTTTTTCTCTTCAGCCTTGGACATCTCACCCTTAATTCTCTAACCTAACCTAACCTAACCTAACCCCCTCTCCTCCTCCTTACTAAACCTAACTCATTAACTGCCTACTGGACAGCTCTCCCTGCTAAATATGGCCGGCGGAGAGGACACCCTGGTCACGGCGACATTCCTTCTCGACCTCGTCCGTCAGATTTGCTCTGTGGGGATATCCGTTGCCGGCGATAAGAATAAAAACGACAGCGTTTTTAGAAAGGATTGCATGGATCTGGTGCGCAGGGTCTCACTGTTGACACATTTTCTCGAAGAGATAAATGGACAGCTAGGGAAACTGGATGCATTGGGTTCTTCTTCCTCTTCGTCAAAGGAAATGAATTGGTGGTCTGATCTGGTCGCTGCTCTCCAGTCTGCTCACAATCTCGTATCGCTTGCTGGGTCTTTTCAATCCACTAATAATTCTGTATGTTTTCTTCCCGTTTCTTTCTTTTTTTTTTCCTTTTAATTGTTGCTGCATTTTTATTATTTTTATTATTATTACTGGGAGCTTGAAAGAAATGAGATGGGATGGCCTAGAATGTTAGCTGGGCATTTTCATTTTATTCCTCCCACTTGGTTGATCTATTGATTTTTGTCTTTTAAATTGACAAGTGCTTGAATTAAATAATGTTTTAAGTCAATTATCCGGGCGATTAAAAAGTTAAACAACAAGCATCAAATATTTTTGAGGTATATTTATGAATTTGATCACAGAATTTTCTTATCATGTAATGATTCTAGCACTAAATTTTGTGTTCTTTCCTCTGATGATGAAGAAGAAGGAGCATTGGGGGTTGTTGTATGTGCTAATTCTTTAGAAAGAAATGCTTTGTCCCTCACGCTAGATTTTGGTCTTGGAAAACTTTTTTTTTTTTGCCAAAATATCGTCGTGTTCATGCACATTCTCTTGAAAATGTGGTGAGGTATCTCTTCTGAAGTTTTCTATACCTTGATCTAATTAAGGATGGAACTGCCAAGAAAATTGTCACCCTTTTTCATGGCGTGACATGGAAACTGGAGAAGTCTTTGGCTAATGTACCATACGATCAATTTGACATATCAGAGGAAGTGCAGGAGCAGGTATGGATTGAGAAATCTGCAGTTTTCTCTTTTTTACACTATTGTCTGAGCTTGACTTTATGGATTGTTGCTCTACCAGGTTGCATTGGTGAGAGCTCAGTTGCGAAGAGCCACGGAAAGATATGGGTCTATGAATTCAAGGGAGGTGTCTTTTCCCTTTTCCCAGCAGATTGACAAAGATGTCGATCAGGCACAAAAGGGCAATAGGTTAACGGGAAGTTGTCATGTTGAGAATAGTGGCAGTGTCAATCATAAAGTTGCAGAAAACATTGAGACTTCTGTTTCAGGAAGCAATGGCTCAACAGACCGCACTGCAGATCTGGTGGCCAGTGAATCGAATGCTGTTGATTTGGCCAAGAAATATTCTTTGCCTAACAAGCGCACTGAAGACTTAAAGAAGCCCGACACACTTAAAATCCCTCATGATTTTCTGTGCCCCATATCTTTGGAACTAATGAGGGATCCTGTTATTGTAGCTACAGGCCAGGTATAGTTAGCAATGTCAAATACCAACATTTTTATCTTTCTTCAACAAATATTGCGTGAAAATATCAAGAACTAATCTACCTTCATTATCCCTGCCTTCTGATTTTATCTCTTTTAATTCTTCAGACATATGAAAGGTCTTACATACAGAGATGGATAGATACTGACAACTCAACATGTCCAAAAACTCAGCAGAAGCTTGAACATTTGACACTGACCCCAAATTATGTCCTAAGAAGTCTAATAACTCAGTGGTGTACAGAGCACAAGGTTGAGCAACCAACAGGGTTAGCAAATGGAAGGATAAAAAAGAGTGATGGATCTTTCCGTGTTGTTAGTGGGGACATAGCAGCCATCCAGGCAACTGTCCGCAGGCTCTCAAGCCGTTCTATTGAGGAGCGTAGAGCTGCTGTCTCTGAAATCCGATCATTGTCTAAAAGAAGCACAGATAACAGGATACTAGTAGCAGGAGCAGGAGCTATTCCTGTTCTTGTCAACCTTTTAACATCTGAAGATACGTCAATACAAGAAAACGCTGTTACTTCAATCCTTAACCTTTCTATATATGAAGATAACAAGGGACTGATAATGCTTGCTGGTGCGGTTCCTTCAATCGTCCAAGTTCTCAGAGCTGGGAGTGTGGAAGCAAGAGAGAATGCTGCCGCAACCCTTTTCAGCTTGTCACTTGCAGATGAGAACAAAATAATAATTGGTGCATCAGGAGCAATACCAGCTTTGGTAGAATTGCTCGAAAATGGAAGCACAAGAGGAAAGAAAGATGCTGCAACGGCCTTGTTCAATCTTTGCATTTATCTGGGGAACAAGGGAAGGGCCGTCAGGGCAGGGATCATTACAGCCTTATTAAAGATGCTTACAGACTCCAGAAACCGTATGATTGATGAGGGTCTGACCATTCTTTCAGTTCTAGCTAGCAACCAAGAAGCAAAGGTTGCTATAGTAAAAGCCAGCACCATACCTGTTCTGATAGATTTGTTGAGAACAGGAATGCCACGCAACAAAGAGAATGCAGCAGCCATTTTGCTCTCCTTGTGCAAGAGAGATCCTGAGAATCTTGCATGTGTAAGTAGACTGGGTGCTGTCATACCTTTGACAGAACTTGCTAAAGGTGGCACGGAGAGGGCGAAACGAAAGGCTACATCGATGTTGGAACATCTTCGGAGGCTACAACAGCACTGACGAGGTAGTTGTAAGGAGAGGCATTTTTTCATAATCTTCAATTTTTTTTTTCTTAATTCTGTTCCCCAATTATTTGGCAATGACTGCCGCTCATAGTGTGAAAACTGAGAATACGAGCGTGAGATACAAAGTCATTCTCATTGCTCTCTGTGTATTGTTTCCTTTTTTATGCGTGTAAAAAAAATACAGTAATCTTCTTTGTTATGGAAATTCTCTCGACATTGCCTTCCTGTTTGAGCTCTTAGCGTAGATTTGAACCGAAGCATATTTTCATGCACAATGTGCTCCTTACTGCCACCGTCTTTGGGTTTATCTTTTCCCCTGGTTGCATCACTAGTAATAGTTCTTAATAACTGGCGGAGCGAGGAATTTTTTTTTTTTTTTGAGGGGTGGCAAATTAATTTTTTTTAAGGGGGGGAAAATTCAGAATTTTTCATTTTTAGGGCTAAAAATATAAATTGTCTAAGGTGAACCTAACCCCCCAGTAGGAGGAACAAATCCAGATTAAATTTGGCAACGATTTTGCAAAAGAAATATCTAATGAGCCTAAAAAGTTGTTTGGCCCAGCTTCATCTGCCTCTTTTCGTGTTAAAAGTGATCCTAGGACTAAACAAGAAGATTAATTACAGAATTAACAAGGATAAATGTAATCGTTTTTCTTTTTTCATTTCAAAATCGAAATGGGTTTGATGAGTTGGGTTATTAAAAAAGGAGTGCCTATATTTCAACTTTAACGGTACCAGGATAAATTTATACGACTCCACCCCGTTATTTTCGGGTTTAGATCACAATAAATACGAAAAAAATAAATAAAAAGCTTTTTCGGCATGGAATGGTGGAAAAGGCCGAGTTTTACCATGCCTCCTCAATATGCATGTTAATGTTTTGAAACTGCTTTTCAAGGTCTTCGTCAAGTACCGACTTTGCAACATTGTGAACTCCATACGTGAACCGAAAGTTCTTGTCAACATGTGAGTTTGACCTAGAATTAGTTCCTATGGTCCTTGAATTGTTTTGATTTGAGTTCTTCTACTAGTCTTATGCAATCTTTTATGGATATCACAACCTAAATTTGAGCACCTGACCAGCACACAGGTCACGACACTCTTGGTTTCGCCTTGTCTATACTAAGCTCCAGGTCTGAACATAATTCTATATGAACTAAAAATTAAAGCAATATATAGAGATCAACCATCACTCTGTATTACTAGACCATATATACATATGTATTTGTACACATACCAACTCAAAAGGATAGCCCATAAACTATTGTAACTATGTATCTTAAGCTATACACAACATCACATATCATGTTTACAAGGTGGGAGTAAAAAAAAAACAAGTCCACACGAAAAAGTGTTGGGCATACCAACTTAGAGCATTCACAATAACTCATTGTATACTTGAAAAGATTGAAATAATATAATGATGAATTTCCCACTGCTCAATGAATAAATAATATCAAATATACAAATAAAAGACCAAGTTATGATGTGATTAATATGTTAAGTCTATACATGATAAGGGTATAAATAAGCAGACCAATAACACTTATAAATATAATTCAATTTATGTCACTCTTTTAGGGTGTTATAAGTCAGAAAATCAATTATAAAAAATAGCAAAAGAACCCCTGCTAGGTTAGGTAGAGCATCATA
>Ga0307517_10014032_pt1 | contig 10809 bp, 5 predicted proteins | sample 23_EM_MG_FD_194515 | JGI IMG/M metagenome (GOLD analysis project Ga0307517, IMG submission 194515) | Populus trichocarpa ectomycorrhiza microbial communities from riparian zone in the Pacific Northwest, United States - 23_EM | ecosystem: Host-associated > Plants > Roots > Unclassified | place...
AAAAACCATGCGGGAAAACACTGTAGTAATCCACAGTATTTTAAAGGAAAAAAATTACAAAGTGAAATTTTTAACCAGCTTAATATTAAAAAAGTAAAATCGACAAAGATAATTTTAAAAAAAATAAATGAAAAAAAGGGGGAAAGTTGGAAAAAAAATAAAAAAATAAAAAAAAAACAAAAAAAGAGAGGAATGCACTGTGGATTGTAATCCACAATGCATTGAGTGTGGGTGAACAATGAATCACCCACACCCTTTAGCTTATTACTTAATGTGTATGTGTGCATGTTAAGAATGATGAAGTAGTATACCGCTAAAAAGTGTTTTTCACCTTTTTAAAGTGAAAAAACATTTTCCATGCAACTCGTCTTTTCTTTAATTGAAAAAATGCTTTCCAATAAGGGGGCTTAATAGCCTTGTTATTTAAGTTTGTCTAAAAAAAGAGTCTTTATATTTTGTTTAGTTATTTCTTTTTGTTCAATCGTGAAGGGTTTTTGAAAAGATTTCAAGATAATAATATTAAATATAGATTTGTTCGTTTTAAAAATGGTGATTAGATTTTACTATTTTTCTAACTTGTGTTATGTTGCGAGTTAGATAAAAAACATTAAAATTAAAAAAATATTCAGATGGTATTGTTATTAAACCCAACCTAGCAGCACAACCTTGAATTCTTCCAACATAATTTTTTACCTAGCCCTGATTTAAAATTAACTTGATAAGAGTTGGTTTAATATGATCTAGACGACTTGACAAGTCCAAAAATAATTTGGACAACCAGTAAAAAAGTATGGTTTAGTTTTTTTTTTAAAAAAATCAAGATGACATCTTTTTTTTAATATTAAGACGACGACATATCAGATCGACTCGGGCTTCACAACTTAACCCACCAAACCCACGACCCAGATGATGGACTCCACTGAGTTTAACAACTTTGTTATTTTAAACTATTTTGTTACTTAATAATATGATAACAAAAATAGACGCTTGCAAAATTAAACATCAATCAAATATCAAGATATTTGTTTAAAACTACAATAACCTCAAAGAAAGAAAATCAAAATAAATTACGAATGTCAATTCAAAATCAATCAAATGTTGAAGGATGAGATTGATAAATAAAAAAGAATTTAATTGAAAGAAAAAATTAAAAGATGGAATTAAAAAAAAAACTATTTGGCATTGTTAACCTTCCGACCCAACTACTTGCCTAGCATAAGTTTAAAATCAACCCACATGAAAGTTAACTCTAAGTGACCTAATTAACTTAACGGGTTCAAAGACAATTCGAACGATTGGTAAAGTGTAGTTTAGCTTTAAAAAAAGCGCATGATATTTTTTGTATGAAACAATATATTTTTTAAAGTAAAAAAACCGTGATAGATACATGGAGTTGAAATAGCAAAGGTAGATCATTGACAACAAAAGGTGAAATTTCATTCTTTTAGGTTCTGTTAAATAACAAAGGGTGAAAATTGTATTTTAAAAAAATTTAAGGGAAATTGTATTTTTTTAAAAAAATTAAGGGATAAAAAAATCATTAAACCAAAAAAAAAATACCCCATATGTTATGGATTAACTCGTTAAACCTATCACTTTGATAATGAACTTAATTGGGTTTAATGATTTGTTTTATCAATTTTTTTAAAACCAGTAGGGAAAAAAAAAGCCTAGTTGTGTGGGCCTGCGCATTAAAAAAAAATAGCCCAAAAACATGGGCCTTCCAGCTCAACCTATGTGTTAGGGTCTATCTTATTTTTCTTTACTTATTAAAAGGGTGAACAACACTTTTTTTAATAAAAAAGACAACAGACGACATGTCATTTGCTTTTTGCAAATTTCAGCAACAAGGGTCGCTGGAAAATTAGGGGTTCATTTTTTTTTTCAATTTAAAACCTATTTTCAATCTATTTTGACCCAAAAACCCAGAAAACACATCAAATAGCTTGATAAACCTATCAATGGACACTAATAAACCCAAAAAACAACTCAAAAAACTGAAATCAACACGAAGCTAAAATAACTCCCACAGTTAGACCTACCTTCTTCAGCAAGAAGGAAAAAAATATTTAGGTCAAACCACTCTTATAAAATGGAACCCAATGATACCAAAATCAACTATTTTTGTGGCCGGAAACGTCATCAACGATGAATTTTCTCTCTATATTGAAATCTAGTGAACCTCTCTCTCTCCTCTCACGAAAAAAAAAAGGATTGGAAATTAGAGAACTGAAGTTTGGTACTAAAATTGAATTTTAAAAAACTAAAGAAATTGGTTACCTAATAGCTAAAAAATATGGGAGACTAAACTGAGCTTTTCAAATGAAATTCTAAGACATCATTTATTTTACATGCCCTTTACACTTTAGTCCTCTATCTTTCAATTTAGTCATTCCCTAAAAAAAATATGTAATTAAGTGTTAATTTGGGTTCAAAATGGTTTAATTGTGAAAAACAAAAGTTCAAGAACCAGATTAAAGTTTTTTTTAAAAAAATTTAACTATTACAATTCATAGACATGCTGGGCCATTAAGCCTGCGCCATTAGCTTTTCTTTTTTTGCCTTTCCCTAAAACTTTAGATGTAATACTTAAAAATTAATTAATTAAAAAAATATTAGATATATTATTTTATTAAATTATAAAACTAATTAAGAATGTATTTAGATATTATTTTATTTATAATTATTCAAATTTTAATACATTGCCAAAGAGTCCTTCACTGCTGCATATGAGCGTTATTTATTTTTATGTTTTTTTAGTACACTCAAGTCTAAAATTATGAAAATGTTATTTTCTTATAATTCAAACTTGTTTTTAGAATAATTATAAGATGTTGTCTAAAAATAAATTTTCATAAGGAAATTTCAAAAAAAAAAAAAAGAGAATGTTAATTAGATAAAGGAGTTCTAATTTGAGAAATATGTTTTTATTCTTATTTCAATCATTCAATTCAATTTTTGTTGGTTTTAATTACTTTTTATTTTTAATAAATAAATAACATTGAGTAAAATGTTAGATTTTTCTTTTGTTGAAATTAAAGATGTTAATAAGAAAAGGAAGACTTATACAAGTAAAGTAGTTTGTTTTAGTTATTACTCCTCGTAAAACAATTTGTGTCATATAAAAAACCTTTATATTATTCTCACAACACGATCAAATGTCTTAATCTATATTTTTTCCTGAGCTTAACGACTTGGTCTTTAGTTGGTGTTAAAATCTCTTTTTAACATTGAATTCTCAATCTATTTTATTAAATGTATACATTAGATTTTTAGTTCACGATCAAGTTTTTTCTTGCAACTAGAAAACATATTAGCAACACCTACATATTTGTTTATGTTCAAAATATTTTTAACCTAATTCGCAATGAAGCAAAGAAGCATGGGCAAATTATATAATAAAATCTAAAACTTTAGTGAAAAAAAATGGATCCCAAGTAACAAAATTATAGTTGAAAATAAAACATTATAGGGATGACAAAGGTATTTTTTGTTGTTGTTGTTTGTCATCAAGAGAGATGAAATAGCTGGAAGTGGAAAAAGATAGGAAACCTAATACACGTAACTTCAACAACAACAAAAATTAATGTGTTGTATAGAAAGATCAATTACTATACATTATTGGATTCAAACATAATTGTATAAAAAGATCAATTACATATGTGGAAGGGAACATTTTGTTAATATAATCAATAGTAATACCTAAAAATACTCATAATTGCTAACACTTGGATATTAAAATTAAGATTATATATATATATAAAAAACACAACTAAAGGCATGCCATTTTTATTGTAGACACACTCAAATAACATTATAGACCACAATAATGTTTTTTTTCTGGTCTTTTTTTTTTAGTTAATTCCTTTTTAACATGATCCTTCCATATTTAGTTACTTAATTTGGTTCAGCATGATTTGTCTTGGTTAACTTTGAAAAGGTTCTTGTAATGTTTAAAAAGGTTTTAGTATTAAATCGATGCTTGATTTGACAAAATCAAATTCAATTTTCTTGATCAAATATAATTAAAACTAAAGGATAAAAATTAACACTATAAAAAAATCCCATACTTTTTTTGTGTTTATTATAGTTGAGGAGTGTTTTTAGCATTTTTAGTCCCCAAATTATTTTTTAATTTTTAATCCTTGTTTGAAAGGTTTTTACATTTTGGTTAAAGACTTTATTTTTTCACGTTTTAATCACTGAACTTGAGAGATGAGAGAGCGTTACTGCAAAATGGTGAAAGAGAGAAAGAGATTGGTTGATTCAAAATTGTCCCTTAGATTTATAATTTGAGGTTTGAAGAAAAGTTTGTAACTTGAACCAACAAGAACCCTAATTTGACTTAATAAACCCAAACTTGATAAATAGGTCTTAACACATTAAAAGCCTAAAATAACTAAAATAATAAAATAAAACATAACCCAAATAAACCTTTAAATGATGCAAGCCCTAAAATAAACTAAAAGATAAATAAATAATAGACAAACTAATTAAAACAAGACCAAAGTTAAATTTTATAATCTATTGGCAGAATCATAGCCTAACTTCAAATGGATGGTTCTCCCTTGTGTTAATGAATTGGAAGGTTTACCATATAACACTAGAAATATATGGGTGTTTACTTTCTAATTCAACTAGAATCACATCAAAATTCATTTTGTAGCTCCAGTTATGGCCAAAACAGTAGAGAAAAGTCAAAACTGGCATATTTGAATATTTTTATTCTAATCTTTCTGTATGTTTGGATGCTCTCCTACAAACTCTTCTTGAACACGAATCAAATTAATCAAGGCTTGTTCTTCATTCTTTGATATCCTCTCAAAGTCCACATTAACCCATGTATCTTGAAGAAATCTATTAATTGCCTCGTTGAATTTTTTTCTCTAAGTCTTGTAATTGGACCCAATAAGTCTCAAATGCATCTCTTGGTATTGAAGCTAGGATCATATCATTCCCTCTCTCCTCGAAATGATTCTTCATCAAATCATCACTCATATCAAACAAAGAAAACTCATATTCATTAAATGTAGTAGTAACTCTATATTCACTTGGTAATTCCACTTTATAAGCATTACCATTAATCTTCTCAATGATTTGGAATGGTCCATCTTCTTTTGGCATCAACTTAGATCTCCTTTAAACAGGAAATATCTTTTTTTTCACATACATCCAAACCCAGTCTCCTAGTTCAAATATCATCTATTATTTCCCTTATTGGCTTTAAATGCATATTGTTCATTCATCTTTTCAATATGTTGTCGTACCTTGGTACACAAATCTTTGACAACCTGTGCTTTTCTATTCCTATCAAAACTAACTTTTTCATCAACAGGTAATGTAATAAATCCAATGGAGTTAGGGGATTAAAACTATACACAATTTTAAAAGGAGAAAACTTTCTTGTGGAATACACACTTCTATTATATGCAAACTCAATGAATGACAAACAATCTTTTTAATTTTGAAGATTATTTTGGATAATAGTTCTCAATAATTGAGTTAAAGTTTTATCTGCCACCTTTGTTTGGTCATTTATCTGTGAATGACAAGTAGTTGAAAATAACAATTTAGTTCCTAACTTACCCCCATAAAACTTTCCAAAAGTAGCTTAGACATTTAACATCTCTATCAGATACAATGCTTCTTGGAACACTATGTAACCAAACTATTTCCTTAAAGAAAAGATCCGTTATATTTGTTGTATCATCGGTTTTATAATATAATATGAAATGCATCATCAGTTTTATGATATAATATGAAATGCATCATTTTAGAAAACATATCTATAACAACAAATATTAAATCTCTATCTTTTTTAGACCTAAGTAACCCTAAAACAAAATCTATGAATATATCAACTCAAGGTTCCTTAGGTACTGGTAAAGGTGTATACAAACTATGAGGCATGGCTTTCGACTTGGTTGGTTTGCATGTTATACATCTATCATATATTCTTTAAACATCCATTTTCATGTTAGGCTAGTAAAAATACTCATGTAACATGTTGTTACATATTTTTGGGCCCCACGTGCTGGAGATGGTGTGTACCTCTTTTGAACCAAATGCATGAGTTTAGTTCGTGATTGTTGAGGAATTGACAAAAGCAAAGAAGAAATAAGTGTTTTTCGAACCTTGTTTCAGCTATTTTCTGCTCTCTTTATCCTCCCCCTTTTGCTGTCGAGATCGTCAGGTTTCTTAGGCTAATTAGGAGTCATCATAATGCTAAATTCTTTCCTTCTTTATCTGGTATTTGAGGTTGGATAAATCCCTCAGAATTTGCACTAAAAAATTGATTCTGCTGCTATCTCAATTCCGTTGTAATACCAATTTTGTTCCAACTTAAACCTTGATTCTGACTTAGTTTCATGCAATATCTGATCATCCCAATTATATTCCGTCATTCATGACATGTTAAATAATTGACATGCACCTTTATTGGGTCCTAGGGCTCATTATTTTTATGTCAGACTCTCAGTCAGATTGGGATGCTTGACATTGTCAGTTTCCGAATCAAATCAGGAGATCTTTTTTACCAACTAGATTGCGGTCAGATTCTGTTCTTCAAAACGAATTTATCTCACTTTGAACCCTTCATAAAAGTTGTATTCCTATACGTTTAGATGAATTTGGGTTTTTGAATCGCCTAATTTTGATATCAGAAGCTCAAGATATTCTCGTTTGAAGGTCTAGCATGTAAGTAGAGAATCCTATCGCGAGAAGGGTTCTAGCCCGAGTTCGCAAGTCTGATTCGAGGGATTACGGACCGGTTTGAAGGACTTTTTTTAGACCAAGGACTGAATTGAAAAGTGCTAAAATAAGGGATTTAATTGAAGATGAAATTAGAAGGAAATGGGCTGGTTTTTAAGAAGTTGAAGAGGGGGACTGGATCATCAGAAAATGACAGGAATTCTACCACGCCGGATAAGAAAATACGACTTTGCAGCATGGTACTGTTCATTTGTGTTTTGAACATTACCCCTCCCCGTTTGAAATTCTTTCCTTTTCTCTATACAACCCTCCCCGTCTGCAATTCTTTCCTTTTCTCTGCACAACTATTCCCGCTGGTTTCCATGATTCTCTCGCCTGATTTTTGAGCTGCATATCATGTTTTTTTCCTACCTCAATCTAAAGGAAACAGTTGGTGCCTCACAGTGCCAGCTGTGGAAGGACAGAAAGGAGTCGCACCATCCTCTAATCACTAAAAAATAATCACTGGAATCATCAGAATATCAATCAGAATATTCTGGTTTTCTAATGTGCTTTATCTGATTGTAAGACACCCGAAATTGTATCCTAGATTAGTGTATTTTGTTTCCTAAATAGAGCTACATTTAGGCTATATAAACCTCCGCTGCTGACCTAAAAAAAAGAAAAAAGAAGGGGACGGGAAAGGAAAACAAAGAGAGAAGAAAAATGAGAGAGAGGTAGACAACACTAGGCAGAGAAAAAAAACATAAAGAAAGAAGAGAGAACAGGGGAGAGGAAAGAGGTGGAGAGTAGAAAGGAACAACGGAAAAGACTAAGTTTTCTTAAGATCATCGAGAGCCAAAGCAAGCAGGGACTGCCTTTCGGTCTTTGCTCCATTTTCTGCAAACAAGATCTGCAGAACAGGGGAGAACAAAATAGCTAAAACCAGTAGAGAGAGAGGGACGAAGATGTAGAGATAAAATCAGCAGACGGACGCCAATAGAGAATAGAGGAAAAAGGGCTAAAAACAGACAAGAATATTGATAGACCAGCCAGCATGCCTTCAACATTATTGTCGTTCCTTCATTTCCGCCTCCAGGTTTCTCTCCCCAGCTCTTTGCATGCATTTTCAGTTGTGTTTGTATTGTTCAAGTGGATTATAATTCACTTGAATAGTAACTGTGCATACATGCATGAGGAAACTCACGTGTGCCTTTTGTTTACCCAGCCGGGTCACTGGTTTAGGCAAGTGACCCGGCTAGGCCTGCTGTGTTCAGCCCAGCCATATGGGCCGAGCTGGACCCAGCCCAAAAAAAAAATTGTTTTCTTGTGTGTTGCATTCGGCCAATACCCTAATATATTTTGAACATTTCTCTTAAAAAAACAAATATTCGAAGTTTAAAAGAAAACGTGTTTTAGCATGGATTTCTTAAACACAAAAATTATTTTCTTGAATTTGGATTTTGCAACATGTTTGTAAATTCCAAAGGGTGTTTGCCAATATTCAAAAAATATAAAAATCTTATTTTTGAGGAATTCATCTTTATTCACCATTAATAGTTGGATAAAGAAATCCCAAAATGGTTAATATCCAAAATATTATTCAGAATAATTTTTTTATTCACTATTAATATTTGGATAAAGAAATCTCAAAGGGGTTAATATCCAAAATATTATTGGGAATAATTTGCTATTATTCACTATTAATATTTCGATAAAAAAAAACCCCAAGTGGTTATTATCCAAAATATTTTTCTAGGTATAATAAGTCATTATCCTTTAATAATGTAAGGACAAAGAAACCTATGAAAGGTGAACGTCCAAAATATTGTTGAGGGTAATACAACATGTTTATTTTTAACATAAGGGTAGATTCATGCCCAAAATGTTATTTAGAACAATTTAATTGCACATCTTTAAAAGAAACCTTGATTATAATTGGGGACATTTCAATTTTTGCTCAACGGTTTATGAGTCATGAAAGTATGAAATACTAAGGCAAAAATGGGCTTTTAAAGCACCTTGAATTTCCTTAGATTTCTAAACTTAGTTTTTTTGTTTCTTTTTTCTTTGCGATTTACGAGTCGTGAACACTTAAAATACCAAGGGAAAAATGAGCTTTTAAGCGCATTGAATCTCTTTAGATTTCTATCTTAACTATTTCTTAATTCATAGGTTATAAATTTAGTTCAAATCAAACACATATCTCTTTGGCACTCTATAGACATATCTAAAGGTATGATCGATAATGAACAAGGGTTCTTTCTTTTAGACTTTGAGCCCAAGTTTTTTTCATCATAGTAAACCTATCATAGGGAAACTGATGGGATTAGAAAACACCAACACCATAGCAATTATAAGGCAAACCAAACACCAAGCAGCTTACCTTAGGTAGGGCGTACTAGGGGTGCTAAAACCTTCCTTTTACGCAACGAGTCCTTTGCCTTAGAATCTCTGAAAGACCAATTAGGTTTTCTAGTGACCATAATACTAGGTGGCGACTCCCTTACTCACAAAACAAAAACCCTGACTTCATTCCCCGCTTCGGGAAGGGTTGTCGCGACGTCGCGCTCTCACGAGGGTGCGACATAACATATCCAAAGTCTTAACTACACCAAAATATCCTATTAAACCACTTCATGAGCTTCTCTTACAAGCAATTCACACAACAAATATCTAGGCACACACAATCTCTTATCTTTAAAAAAATTCATCATGCCTTACGAATGCTTACATTGTCCATATACTTGACCAAAGTCGTCATCATCATATATAATTGTGTCTCATGTTCAAATCCTAAAAGTTTAATGTTCAAGGTATTAAGAAGAACATACCTTTAAGACAATGCATCCACAACAATATTTTCCACAACAAAAATGCTCTAATACATATACCTGAGACATCACACTCAATCTCAATTTTTTTTTTTGTAAAGTCAGGTAAAGCAAATAATGAGGCCAAAATCAACCTTTCTTTTAACAAGTTAAAAACATTTTCTTGATCATCATCCCATTTAAATCCAATTGTTTTCTTTACAATTTCAGTCAATGGTGCAGTTAGAGTACTAAAATCTTTGATAAATCTTCTATAAGAACTAGCTAAACTATGAAAACTTCTTACCTCACTTATCATCTTAGGTGTAGGCCATTCTTGAATAGCCTTAATCTTTACCTCATCCATCTCAATCTTTTTTAAACTAACAACATAACCTAAGAACATAATTCTTTCTATGCAAAAATCATAATTATTTAGATTAGATTAACCTATAATCTTTCCTTTCTAAGTATTTCAAGAACTTATCTTAAATTATTAATATGCTCATTTAATCATTTGTTATAAATCAAGAAATCATCAAAATAATCAATAACAAATTTTCTAATGAAAGATCTCAACACATGATTCATTAACCTCATGAATGCACTAGGGGCATTAGTCAAACTAAAAGGCATCAATAACCATTCCTACAATTCATATTTAGTTTTGGATGTTGCCTTCCATTCATCTTCTTCTTTCATTCTAATTCGATGATAACCACTTTCAAATCAATTTTAGATAACATAAAAGAACCATGCAACTCGTCAAGTATACCATATAATTTAGGGATAAAATATATATACTTTACTATAATGTTGTTAATGGCTCTACAATCAACGCATATATGCCAAGTATTATCCTTTTTAGGAACAAGTAACAATAGAACTGCACAGGGACTAATACTTTCTTAAATGTATCTTTTCAACGTCAACTCTTCTACTTTCCTTTGAAACTCTTTAGTCTCTTTGAGATTACTTTTATAGGCTGACTAATTTTGAATTGATGCTACTAGCACGGAATCAATTTGATCTCAATCCCTTAAATTGGTGGCAAACTACTAAGGATCTTTTCAGGAAAGATATCATCAAATTCTTACAAAAGAACTTTAGCAACAATAGGAATACAAGAATTCAAATAATCAGAATTAAAATATGCCTCTTTATAAAAAAGTAAAATCATAGGCATATTAGACTGATATGCACGAGTAAGGTCACTTTGTTTTGTACAAAAACTAAGGTGTTTCCCTAATTTTTCTACACATTTTTTTTTCTCACCCTTACTTTATTCTCTCCACTCTCAACCTTC
>Ga0307517_10014033_pt1 | contig 10808 bp, 6 predicted proteins | sample 23_EM_MG_FD_194515 | JGI IMG/M metagenome (GOLD analysis project Ga0307517, IMG submission 194515) | Populus trichocarpa ectomycorrhiza microbial communities from riparian zone in the Pacific Northwest, United States - 23_EM | ecosystem: Host-associated > Plants > Roots > Unclassified | place...
CCATCCATGTGTTTCATTGGTTTTTTTTTTTTTTTTTTTTTGAAATGCTAAACCAAACCCATCACAATCCATCACCGTGTGTTGTAACAAGGCAATTTCCCATTTCAGCCAATACAACACAGACCGATTAGTTCCTACCAATTACAATATTCATCCACGCTTTTAAAATCCTATCATCAGTCAAAGCCATTCACAACAATACCAAGCTTTGCAAAAGACCCACACCTTCTACACTTCGACAAGAACCCAGTATAGGTAGCCCTAACTCACGAAACCGCGTGTAGCAGACTGCTTAACGAGACATACATATAACAACTAAAGGAATCAAGGTAGCAACACTTTGCTGTGATATATACACAGTTTAACCACGGGAATCCACCTATAGAAGTAGAGAATATCCCAATATCCAGTCAGTCAATGGCAAGAATGAGGACACAAATGGCTGCTCCGTTGTGTAGAACCCAGTAAAGGGATAGATGCCCTGGCAAAAACTGTGGTCTTATGTACGATTATAACAATGATATCTTTTTCTCCTTCCTTTTCTCCTATTCCGAGCTGTCTTTGACTAAGATCGGGATTTCACCAAACCCAAGTATTAATTACATCAATACCTGCATCATTGATGTCAACTTTGAATTTTCTTCTAGGTTTCCCAAAGAAAAACCTTCTCCACTGCCGATACTTCAAGCCTGATCATCTGTATAACAAAAAGGGACAGCCGCCAGCATACAGCAACTGCATGCTCCAAAATTTCACAGAGACTACACATTCCACTGCAGAAGTAATGCAAGACAGTAAAACATCATCAACTCGCCAAAAAGCCTTAACCAGAAATCAACATGATATCCATCAACTCAAGCAAAAGGCTGCTATTTAATGAATGAAACAGATGTAGTTGACCACTGAATTTAAATTTAGAATGGTGATGAATTTAGATCTATTATCTAATACACAATTATTACGATCAAGATGCATACAGATTTGTTTATGGTCACGTTCAACAAGCTTAGTTGCCATTGACAACCCTAATGCATCTACAATATAATTTTAGAAGCCCAAAGCCCATCCCTTCATGTGTCAGAGTACTGGTTATCAAACCATCCAAATGTTGGTAATCATTGGTCTGAATGGTCAAGCTCATCATTAGGGACTAGGAGGATGCTGGCTCAAAAGAGGGAAGGAAAAGGAAGAGATAACAAGAAAGAGGAAGTGATGTAAGGAAGCACTAATATTGTGGCCTACCCGCACAACCCCCAACCCTCCAACTTTCCTCCAGTCAGTTTCATTCTAAGCATATAAAAAGGCAACAGGAAGGGCACAAGATTTAGGATAAAAAAAGAAAGGCCACTAGACTTATCATAAATGTTCTTTAGTTAAAAAAAAAGTAGCAAACATTTACAGGGAAAAACAATAGAGACTTACCATATCAAAACACTAAGAACCAGTTGACTTTTGAACCCAGACTTGCTTCTGTGAATCCAGGGAGCAAACCTTCAAGATATCAGTAAAAAAGAAAGAAAAGCAAAAAACAAAAGGAGGTAAAGTTTAACATCCAAAAATTAAGTGTAAGCACCTCATGGGACCCATAACCAGAAGAACCACCTCTTTTAGGAGTTTTTGCCTCAACAGTGGAGCCATCAGCATCCCTCACAATATGTGATGGTCCCCGACGACCAAAATGTTTATGTGATCCTACATAAAATCAAGCATCCAAGTTGAAACATGTAACTCATATTCATGATTAACACACATGAATTGCCAATATAAATGCTGAAGCAACATATAAGTTGAATGACAAACAAAAAAAACACTAACCATTATCTAAAGAAGAATGATTACCACGCCCACTTCCAAGAACTTTTACTTCTCCACTCCTTAAATTCAAGGAGTCAACTTTTACATCACCATGGTTTCCTAGGAGATTAAAGACAAAAGTTACTAAAACAAGTCACTTGAGGGTAAAACATCCTGCAGCCGAGAGTTGTTTCATCTTCAAACTGGTTAAGGTTTTTTTTTTTTATTTCATGTGCTGTCATATGCTTGTATTCTGCAAGTGGAATAAGCAATCATTTGAATTTAAAACGCAATTGCAAGGAACTCAAATGTCTCCAATATCACAGCTATGAACATATTTAGGCTGAAGATGAATAATGGCTTACCTTGTGAAGAATCAAACACCGACTGTGTGGATTGACTTGCAGATGATAACAAGGATTCATCACTTGCATAGGATCCATCTGATCTGCGGAGAGGAGTCCACACTCCACGATCAGGTCTATCCTTATTTCTGGTGCGCTTTTCCTGCTTCTCATTTGGAAAACCATGCAAATCATTCCCAACAACCTTGTCATCTGGTGTTCCATTTGCATCCTTCAAACCCAACTGTGCATGTGGAGGCCGAGGAGGACGTTTTTCCTTCTCTAGATTCGAGGTTTGCATCTGTGGCTCAGAATGGACTCCAGAGGATCGAATATGACGTGAATCCTTGTTTAACAGTATGCTTCTGATCATCCTTCCACTGGTTTCACGCCGCTGGCTCTTTAGAGCAGTCGAACTAATTATATTTCTATCTGAAGATGATATGCTCTGTTGCTGAGACATGGTGCCAGTAACCTGCAGAATCAATAACCATTAGAAACATGGTTTCAAAAATAACTAAGGTATCTCATGGTAATCATGATAAAACAAATGACAAAAGCGGGCAAAGAGTCATTTAACAACCAAACATAACTAAGCATGAATTATGGTTAATAACAGATAATAAACACATTTCAAGGCTAATCTCTCAGTCAGAATATGGGAAAAAATATTAGTTAACAGCATTCCAATCAGCACCGGTTAAGCATAATTATTTCAATCAAGAGCAACCCAGATATTATTCTGTGCCATTTCATTTGGCACAAGCCAACAGCAGACAAATTAGTTGCAGAACATCCATCTAAGAAGGGTCCCCACTAACACGAGATTGTACAGAAAAATCATGCCCTACTGTCTGTCTATGTATTTAGTATCTTCACCAGAATTTTTGCATTAGCTTACCTTTTGCACCCTTCTATTTAAGCAAAATTTCCTTCCTCTTTCTTGCATCATTTTCCAGGTTACAAGACATTAAAGAGAGGGGGTGAAGGAGTGAGAAAAGGTACTATCCAGTTGCATATTACAATTCCTCAAATACATCTCCCTTATCCTGCAACTTTCCCTCTTGTGATGCATTTCCAAGGGGCATTGAGAACATTAAACAAGCTTTCTCCATTCACAGTGTGCTAAGGTAACTCTGCCAATTGAATCACTAATGAGGGAGGACAAGAGAAATGGAAGGCTCACCAGTGAGATTTCCTTCTCCTTCCCTTTCAGAAGCAGGATTTTCTTCTTCCCAGAATCAGTAATTCCAGAAACTACTGAAATAAAAACATTAGTAACAGGCCATGCTCGATGACAGTGCTGGGAGTATAAGTATATTGAAACAAAAGGATAAAAATAAAATACACATGGATTCTAAGAAAAAAAGGCTCATTTAAATATCTATAGAACCCTGCATTCTTCACTTCCTTCCTATTAATTATGAGATGAAGGTACTTAAAATATCAATAATGGAGCAAACTGCGAGTCAACAATCTCAGACAAGTATAGGGAACATGTCAATGCATCTCTCTTCTGGGAAGAGATGCAAGATAGCCTGCAGCTTTTTCTTCTTATAAGAAAAAAGATTTATTCATAAAAATTAAGAACACGAATTTACAACTTTATAAAAAGGAGAATGAAGGGTGCTTTTCACCAAAAAAATGAAACAAGTGCTAATGCATTCCCTCAAATAGTGAAGAGGCTGAATGCAATTTGTAATAGCATACAGTATTAAGACCATAAAACAGGCAAGAACATAGTATTCAGTTTAAGCATCCTTGAAAAGCTAAGAATTAAGTTTCTCATCATACCGCTTTCATCTTCTAATACTGCAGTCCCAGACCCAGAACCCAAAGTTACAGCATTAGAAAGTTGCTGATCATCTCGCTTGGGAACGTGCACATAAGTTGATTTGTCTTTTCCACTTGTGCTTTTTGCAGTGTCCCTTAAAACATACTGCCCATTGGGCAGGGGAAAGAATTAATAATTTCCAAAAATATTGCATCTCAACATTCACTAATTATGGTTTCTAAATGGTTAAACAAACTTAAATATGCAGGTGAGGGTCAAAGGAAGGACTATGCAACAATATGGAAATGGAATCCTTCAATGAATAAAGTAACAAGATCCAAGCAAGCACCAACCCAAAAAATTCTAACAGGCTTGTATTTCCTATTGACAGGTAATTAACACCAAAGATGTTTTCTAATAGAAAACATAAATCTTCAAATACAATTCATGGTTTGGATCTAGAAAACAAGCACAAAGGACAATGTTTTCACCTTTTCTGATGTACAATGTTAATGTACAATATTTCTGTATTCCTCGCATTTTACCATTTCTGGCGAACACATGATCCCAACATGCAGAATAACCTCAAGATAGATTTAAGGCACTATCTACAACTTGCAGGGTAATTTAGAACAATACCTCAACAAATACTAAAGAAACAAGACATTAAATGTTTTCCATCTTCAGAACACCACTACACTGAATAATTTAAGCTTCAACCACTTGCAACGCTTGTTTCAATCATCAGGCCCCCTTTAATAATTTATCAAGCACTGCCAGGGATGCAGATTATACCAGGCTCAAAGTTCCATTGAAACAAAATCACGTAAATCACAGAAAACATGCAAGCTAGTAAAATAACTTCACAAACACATTCCCCTATGTGACTTCAGGAATAAATATAAACATGTACCATTGTTGTTGAAATTCTCTTCTTCTCAGAACCCCGTTTCAATGAGGATGAACTAGGACTTCCACTGCCACCAGCCCTTCTGCTCAGTTTCCCATTGGACAATATCCTCTGTCACCAAAATCAGAATTACTTTATGAAATTGTTATGGTTACATATAAGATAACCAGTAAAACAAAAAAAAATCATGCAAAGAAAACAGCCACACAATCAAGGAAAATACATCAAAATTGAATATCAGTGTCAAGACTTTAAATGCATATTAAACCATGAAATGAGCAAAGACATGTGTGCAGTGCACTACAAAAGAAAGTTATTCTTACTGCAAGTAAATTCCAGCTTTAAGTTATTCTCACGGTACCCTTTATTAATAACTACAGAGAAGAGTTTAAAAGGTACATATTTTTATTATTAGCATCTGAACTAACGCAAGGACTAAAATTGTGGCTCGCAGTCTTATTTCCCAGCGCAAATAATTGTGAAAGAAAACTAGAAAACCCAAAGTTCATGGGAGGCCATTTTTTGAGCTTGTGCTAGAGTTATGTTAAGATTTTTTTTATGAAAAGGTGTTGCTACATAACATCCAAGAAAAAGAATAATTGCCCAATTGAAGCGATTGTACATGCTAAATGGATTCATTGCAAATTAATATACAGTAATTAACAAAAGACTGTCCTGAATTCACCGACACTAAAGCTATTCACAATAGCATATAAAATGGAAAAAAAAAAAAGCTGCTTAAGTTAATTGACAATATTTGCATCTCTCAGTCACAAATATTCAATTTCAAACAATACCCGAGGTCCATTCTTAGCAACTCTTTTCTGTCGAACAAAGTCCATTAAAGGTGTGACAATGGGAGCATCTTTTGCAGCACCTGTATATACATCATGGGAAAATATCAAGCAAGACTAAACGAAAAATGAACTCCAATCCAGACAATCCAATCATGCATTCCCCCTATTTCTAGTACGATTATTTCAAAACGCTGCCTTTCAAGATCTTTGTGACTAACCAGCTCTTTCTGCTTCTCTTCTCTCCAGTTGTATTTCAGCACTGGGAAGATTCTCGACAGGCTTTGCAATTAATTCAAGGAACTCCAAATACTCAGGATCTAGATGTCAACAAGGAAATGATTGCATTTACAAATATCAAAATGATGAAATGTTAATTTCATATCAACAAAAATTCGTCAATTTGATTCCACAAAAAAAGAAATCAAATACCTTTTGATATGGTGCCTTCCCGACCATCCTTCTTAGACCACTGTTTTGGGACGCGCTGTGAAGGAGAATACTCAACAATAGCTTTAAACTGAGTGCCTAAAAATACATGGAATAATAAGTTATAAAGATTATCTTACATCAGATCCTGCAATGAAAGACCGTGGTTTAAATACAAAAATATTTATATGTGGCCGCATGATTAGTGTATTAAAGATTTACCTTTCTCATTAACAAATATGTGGCCATTAAAGAACTCAGCAAAGTCAATAACATCCTCAGGCCTTTTGAAATCAATATAGGCTCTAGAATATGATTGATGCTTCTGGCTGGGAAACAATTTTAAGAAACAATCAGAAGGAAATACTATCAATCACACAGTTCACTCAAAACATGAATATGGGTTGAAACCATCTATCTTCACGTGTCATAATTTGATTATAGAAATCAGTGACTTGAAGAAAGGGTTGAACTTTCACCGAGAATCAACTCTTTAGAAAAGCAATAATACAACCGTCTAAAGTCTAATAAAATTTTGAAAAGGAAGCTATAAAACAGTCAAAAAGAGAAATGCCATGACAATTTGCAAACTGAAATTCCCTCCAAGAATCCAAATATTTCATCGATTCTCCGAGACATATAAAGAGGGGATATGAAAAACAGTAACAACCTATATTCAATTGCAGACTACCTAATTCTTTTCAAAGAATAAGAAAAACAAGATACCTGTACCACATTCCACTATTAGGGGAAAAAAGAAACTCCTTCACAGTCGAACAAAGGAAGCCTATAACTTGATAGCTACTTATAGTTCAGAATATGAGCAAGGAGAAAGAAACACAAATCGATCATGACAGAAGTTGAAGGATTAGCAGATAGATAACTTAGCACTCTCCTGTTTTCCCTGGTTTAATTAAACAAGGTAAATCCAAGCACATAAGCTATCAAATTCTTAAACATAAAAAAAACCCAGATAAAAAAAGGAATGTGCCAAACAGTCAGGAGTCTCGTGTTCTACAAAATTCAGCTAGCTAATTTCAGTTGATTGCCCATTACGCACCCAACCAATCCCCTTGTTAAAAAAATTACCAAGTCTATCCAACTTCATTCGAGGTAATAATCAAACCCTACCATACATGGAGCAAGGATAACATAAAAGAATAGAGGCAAAACTACCTCAAAACACATAGAAAGCCCTAGACGACCCTATACGAAACTAGAATGCTAGATAAAACCCTCAATCAGGTAAAAAAATGTAAACCCTAACCTGTTGTTGCCAGGACGATAGGAGAGCCAATTGTAGCGGCCAGAGAAAGCAACATCGATTTGCTCGACAAACATCGGCTGAGAAATCCCCGGCGGCAAGTGGCGGACCACCACTTTGGTCTTGTCAGACTGACCACCACCCTTCATGACTAAAAGAAAACAAAAGGAACAACAAGAAACCCTAGAAATCTAAAATCCCCAAATCGAAAGTGTAAAAACTCAGATGGTTTGCAAATTGGTTTAAGAAGATCGAAAATCAGTGTAAGATTACATCTTAATCGCGTGGAAATCGAATCGATCGAGAGAGATTGCGTGCCCTAATTTTGAAATCGAGCCCTGATCGCCATGCAGTAGGAAAGTCAGAGAGAGAGAGAGAGAGGAGTGTCGTGGGTATGTGTTGTGTAAAGGGATCGAGAGAGGGAAAAGGTGTGTCTTCGTAATCGTGTATATATACGATTACGGAAATTGGAGTAAATTATAAGTTAGTCCTTATAGTCTTACAAGAAGAATTAAATAGTCTTTTTAGTCTTAAAAACTAATTGGTTAGTCCTTTTTATCCTTTTTTTTTAACAAATAAAAGAAGGGGGAAATAAGTAAATAATATAAAAATATTAATGAGAAAGAAGGTATTTTTAAAATAAATTAATATTAAAATTAAGTATATATTTTTTAAGGGACTAGTTAATTAGTTTTTGAAATTAAAAAATATTTAATTCATTTTGTAAACTTAAAAGGAATTAATTTATTTTACTACTTTATGGATTTTTTTTTCAAATCATTCTCCAAATATTTTTTTTTTTTGGAATTCAAATCAACTCCTTGTCTATTTTTTCTAATTTAGTTTATCCTAGGTTTCAGAGTATAGAACAATATCGTTATTGTGTTTGGAATAGATTTTCAAATTAAGGAATTAATTTTAATTATATGGGGTGAAAATAGTTTTTGGTAATTAATGATTGTGCTGATCTTATTAGTATTTGAAGTAACTAAATATTTGGTTAAATTCTATTGATGTACTTTTAATATATAAAATAATCAATAAGGATTGTAATGTATTAAAAATAATTTAATAAATATATTCATTTATATTAAATAATCTATAACTTTTCAAACTTACATTACTTATGTTTATGCTTTTTTATGGGAGTAATTGTTAATTGTAGAAGGAAAAAAAAGGTTAAATATAATGATATATAGATATATCATTTTAATAAAATCACTATATGAAAGAAAAATGAAATTGACTTACATAAAACACTAGCTTATTTGTTATATGTAAATGTAATAGTAAAAAAAGACAATAATAATGGAGAGAGTTTTTTATATTAATTAAGAAAAAGACATCAATAATAAGCTATTTTGCTATTGGTTAAGCAATTTTAAAAAACAAAATCTGCATGGCAGGCTCATATATAATTATTGATACTATTATAAAAATATTAAATTTTATTTGAAAATTATGAGATAACATGATTTCTTAAATATTATTTTGATGATTTTATTTAAAGATAATTTAATAATAAAATATAAAAACTAAAACAATTAAATAAATAAAAAAGGTTGAAGGCCATAAGAATCAAGCCCATTTAAGCTTGCAAGGCTCGTGAATGAGTTTAATCGTTTAAAATAGTCAGGCACTTTTGTGTCTGCAAAGTTAGGTCTACACACTTGATTTATAAATTTTTTTTTTATATGAACACAGACAATGAGACATTCATTGGAATAAAGGTGGTTGAAAATTCAATGTATTTTTATCTAAACATATCATACAAATCTCAATAACCCAATTTTCAACTCCCAAACACTCTATAACAAGGCTAAAAACTCAAAATAAAACTTAATAAAAATAAATTTCAAGGATTTCAATCTACTTTTTTTAATATAATTAAAAACCAAAATCACCTCACCCAACTCTCCTCTCCAAGATAGCTATTTTTTTTCCCTCTCTTCTCTTTAATGACCTTTAACTCTTTTATCTCAACATGAAGGGTATAAAACCCGTGAAAAACAAAGTTTTAAAGTAAAAATATAAAAAGTTAAAATCATGAGGATATGGATAAAAAAATAAAAAAAAATCACAAAGTTTTAAAGTCAAAATATAAAAAGTTAAAACCACGAGGACCAGGTCTAAAAAACAAAAAAAATCAAGGACCAAAATAGTATTTCTTTCATGCTCCTTGGACAATTATAATTACATCATGTTTTTTTTTTCCTTGTCGAAGGGAGTGAGAGTGATTTTGGTTCATAGCTATATATGTTTTTGCCTACTACTTGAAAATAAATCTTAGTACGTCACAAGGTAAAAGACCAAAGTCTCCCTGTTATTGAAATCCATCAACCAGTCTCAGATCTCCTGCACAATATAAAATGAAAACAAGTGAAAAATCGTACACAAGTGGCGTGAATGGTGGTTAAAAGAACATCTATATGAATATATATATATATATATATATATATATATATATATTATTTTCTGGTCAAGGGAGAAAAGTAGTGGTGACTGAACTGTATTTGGGGCAGATTATTTTGGTGGTGTTGAGACTGTAGTAATAGTTATTTTAAAAAATATTATTTTAAAAAATATTATTTTAAAAAAAATATATTAAAATTTTAGTTTTTTAATATTTATTTTTGATATAACAAATCAAAATAATTTAAAATTATAGAAAATTAACTTGAAGCGGAAAAATTTAGAAAATGTTATGGATGAATATAAAGTGCAATTTTTTTTTCAATGAGCGAGAGAAAATGCAATTAAGAATAAAACCTAAGAAACTAGTTATAAAATACATCCATGGAAAATTGAAGATAGTTAATGAAAGATTTACACAAGATCTTACTCGTGATCAAATAAAAATCTAATGAAATTAATCCCTTTTGAACATGTAATAACTTTTTGTGAAAAATAGAATAGCCATAAAAAAATAAAAAATAATAGATGTTATAAAAAGAACTCTACAATATCCAACGAGGTATGAAGAAAATCCTAATAGATGAAAGTCTTTTTTTTTAATTAAATTTTTTAGTGATTTTTAGATAATTTTGATATTCAGATATAAAAAATAATTTTTTAAAATAAAAAAATATTATTTTAATGTATTTCCGAACAATTTGTTTTTTGAAAAGCAATTACTGTCAAACTCTTAAACAACCTCTAAAAATTGTGTACACGTTTTTGTAGTAAAATATATCTTATGGTTCACAAACATTTATTGTACTGTACTTTAAAAGACGTGGAAAAAATACAATGCATTTACTGTGGATATAGACTTATTGTACTGTTGACACAGAATGTTTGCACTATAGACAACACTATAGCGCACAAGAGCTTTGTTTTTGCTGTTTTTTAGTTAAAAAGTCTTGCTAGGAGTATTGTCTTTTCTTTTTTTTGTTCCAAAAGCACAAAGCCAGACCCAAATCGTTTCCGAAAGATGTTATTAGACCTGGTTCGACAGCCAAACCCACCGTTATTGGGTATGGCTTGCAGTCAGATCTAA
>Ga0307517_10014034_pt1 | contig 10808 bp, 9 predicted proteins | sample 23_EM_MG_FD_194515 | JGI IMG/M metagenome (GOLD analysis project Ga0307517, IMG submission 194515) | Populus trichocarpa ectomycorrhiza microbial communities from riparian zone in the Pacific Northwest, United States - 23_EM | ecosystem: Host-associated > Plants > Roots > Unclassified | place...
CGTGACCTTCTCCCTCTTCTCCTTCCAGCTTTTCTCTCTCCTCTGCAACGTTTTCTTCTTCCTCCCACAGCCGACTCCGGCCACCATCACCTCAGCCGACGCCCCCTGAGCCACCAACCGAACCACCGTATCACGACCGAGACCCCCACGCCAGGCAACTTCCTCCTCCCTGCGTTGTCTCCTCCTTCTTCGTTGAGGCCGCTGCATGCAGAATTCATCCCTGCATGCAGCGGCAGAATAATTAAGTGGTCTTTAGGCCGGGCTAGTTTTGGCCCAGCCCAAATGGCTGGATTCGGCCCGACCCTTTAAAAAAAAAATCAAAAATCCTTTGAAAAAAATTGTGATTTTTCTACCAATTTTGTATGATATCGGGTTGTATATTTACATTGTAAAATACAAATCCGGTATTAAAATACCCGGTTTTCTTCGAAATCTTTCAAAAAAAAATTTCAAAACATTTTCAAAAAGAAAAAAAATATTTTATTGCGTACGGCCAAATTCTAAAAAAAAATTTCAAGCATATTTTTCATAAAAAAAAACAAAAATTGCATCTTTTTCATGTTTAAAAAAAATCAAAAAATGGATATCGTAACCAGTTTATGATTATCCATTAGGATTTGGCCAATATGTCAAAAACCTTTTTCCAATCTTTTTTTTAGGATCCAAATGTAGACTTTAATATTCGTGAGGTGTAAAATTACACGATAAAGTACACCCTCAAGTATTAAAGATACAAGGTGTAAAAATACGATGCTAAAATTCAGACTTTAGAACGGTTAGGATTTAACCCGATAAGATAGAGACTCTCTCATGAAGAGAGATCTGCCTTGAGCCTTAGAAAAGACCAACGAATAGAAACCCGACTTAGAAAAAAAAAACAATCAAACAACAATGCAGCTTACCTTAGGTAGGGTGCACTGGGGGTGATGCGTCTTCCCCTTGCACAACCAGTCTCTTACTCAGACTCTCGCAGACCATAGGTTCCTAGTGACCATAATACTAGGTGGCGACTCCTAAACATTAATCATAATTTTATGATTAAATCCGAAAACCTTCCCAACACACAACACCTCACACAAGGAGGCACGACAGAAAGCCTCCCCGGTCGCCAGACGACTTCGCGCCCCCCGCAACAGAACCCATGCTTCCATTAGCTTTAGTCTACATTGATGATGTGTTACTTTTCTCAAAAGACGAGGAGTCATATGCTACTTTGTTAAAACAATTTGCAGAGCTTGTTCACCAACATGACATCATGCTTTCTGAAAGCAAGATGCTCATCTGTCAAAAGAAAATTGAATTTCTTGGCATGGTTTTTGTAGATGGTGCTTATACACCGACACCCATATAGCTGAAGAACTTCAAAAGTTTTCAGATGGCCCCCTCACGAAAAAGCAAGTCCAACAGTTTTTGGGCATTATCCAATATCTCAGAAATTTTATTCCTCGAGTTGCACAGATGACAAGGCCACTCCAGCTCATGCTCAAAAAAGATGCGGACCCCTAGACAGAAAAGCAGACACAAGCTGTCAGACAATTAAAGACAGCCACACAAAATCTGTCTGCTTTAGTCATTCCATCAACAGGACACCGCATCCTCCAAACTGATGCCAGTGACCAGTACTGGAGTGTTGTCCTCCTTGAAGATAAAAATGGCCACCGACACATATGTGGTTACAAAAATGGGTCTTTCAAGGAGTCAGAAACTCACTATCACTCCACTTTCAAGGAAATATTAGCTGTAAAGTATGGCATCCAAAAATTCGAGTTCCACCTGGCAGCCTATCATTTTACAGTAATCATGGACTGTTCCTCTTTTCCAAAAATGCTACAGTTCTGACGAAAGATGCTTCCTCATCCACAGCTCCTGAGATTAGCAGAGTGGTTTTCCAAGTACACCTTCACCGTCGAGCATATAAAAGGAACCAAGAACTTGATCCCAAACATGCTTACCAGACCACCTAAATCACAAAAACTACTCCTTTCCATGATCCTTATGGCCTCCTCTTCCAATCCACCTCCACCTGAACAAGACTTCCCTGCAGATGATTTACCCCCTCTTGCTCAAGACATGGTTCTTAACCACACTCTCAACCTGCAGGCCAAAGACAAACTATTTAGCCTCCAAGACTATCTCCTTCTTAACTATGATATGTCTTCTCTTTGTTTCCAAAGCCTAGGCATCCATCCAAAATACCCTTTCATTCACCTTTTCACCTTTAAACCTTCTGGCTTGGTCCCCAAAGAACTCTACTTTTTCTTATGGTATTTTTGTCACCTATACTATATTGCTATTGAATTCCCCACTGATTACTTTCTCTCGCGGTTTCTTCGGACTTCATAGCCGGCAGACTTTTGGTACTACACTATCAAATTCCTCACTTGGTTCCACAACCCCACACAATGGATCTCTCTTCTCCAACAGGAGAAATCCAAATTCCCACATCCACAAACCTGCTGGATTGAAGTACATCGCAGCCTGAGTTGTAACAAGTCTGTTAAGCAAGCTTTTGCTCATTTGTTCTCTATTTTCACATTCCAAAGGCCCTTCAAAGCTTCTGCCGATAATCTGGTTATGAGTTTTCCACAAGCTACAATCTACAAAACTCATACATCCTCCCTGTATGAAAGCCCCTTCGATAACCTCCCAGAACTCCGGACCTTGCAAAAAACAGTGTGTCTCAAGAACAACATTATTCCAGATGAAGTATGGCCCAAAGGAACAGATCCTGAGGAAGAAATTGACTATGACTTGTATGACCCTCAATACTCTACTCATCTCCATGACTTGCAAATCCAATACAAAAACAAAAAACTCAAGCAGATAATTCTGGGCATACCAAAGCTTTTGGAACCACATGAAATGGAAATGCTTGCCGACGATTAGTATGTGTTGGCCCTACAAGTCCAAGCTATTCGTGATCAAGACAACCTATCAGATCAGAATCTTTCTCCAGATCATGAACCTATTGTCGGTTGATATTAGTATTGTACTAGTTTGTCGTTTGTATCATAAGGGTGTATTATTAAGTGTGCTCCAGTACTTTATTATGTAAGGCATGATGTAAGCAAAAGCCTCAAAATTAGTATAAATAGAGGTTGTGTGTAATATTAGAAGGCAGAACCTTAAGAGGGTAGACCTCAAAGGAGAAGCCTCTTCAATAAAAGAACTTGTTTCTCTAAATTCTCTGTTCTTCAACTTTAAATTCTCTGTTCTTCAACCTCTTTACATTCAAACCTAGAAGATTTTGTTATCATTCAATAAGACATGACTCTAGTGAGTAGCTGTTGAGTGCCTAAGAAGGGTTGTGTTAAGCAACTCTGTCAGAGTTTCTGTCTAACTATAGTGGTAACAAATGATCACTATTACATGCAAATGGATGTATGTAATTATAAAATATTTTATTTTCATAAATTATGATGTTGATAATTATAAGTTTATAACTTGATTTTATAGTTTTTCAAAATAAATAAATTAATCACTATAGTATAAGAAATTAAATAGCTCTCTGATAGTGTTGACTGTGCTTAATTTAATAGTATTTTTCCTAAAAGAAACTTTCTTTTCTCATTAAACTTTCCATCCTATCTATTTTTTAATTTCTTAAAATAAAAAATTCAAAAAAAATAAAAAAAAAAACATGAAATGAAAGTTATAAATACAAGAACTAAATAATAATTTATAAAATCATGAGGACTAATTAATTATAATTTTCATAAATTATAATATAATCCGAGTGTATTGACAACACAAATAAAAAAATATAGTTTCATTTAGAATGAACTTTTTCTACATGAAAAACGTTGTTTTAGTAAGAGAAGAGGTGCTATTCATTCTATTTTCTAAAAACCTTCTATATGTAATTAAAACTTTTTTATTCTCCTAAAATTCACATTTAAAATTAAAAGAAATTTATGACATTATAAATTAGTAATTTAGAATTTGTTCGTTTAATGTGCAATACATATATTCTTTTTATAATATAATTAAATTGAAAATTTATATATTTGATGTAAAGTATTTCATTATTTTTATATCTGAATGTTTAGTTTTTTTTTTAATTTTATCTACTTAAATTAGTGACCTTTCAATAATTTTTTCTGTCGTTAATTCAATATGTTAAGTATTGACATATATATATATATATATATATAGTTGACTGTGGGTGGAGTAGGCTTTATAGTTGACTGAGGGTGGAGTAGGCTTGTCATTCACCTAATTAGTCATCCTCCCTTGTTTCCTTTTTCATCGATTTCGGCGCTATCAATTCATACCGTATCCAGTAGTGGATCAAAATGTTAAGCGCGTATTTAGTATGATAATGTTTGTTTTAAAAAAAAATTATGTTTTTTTATTTTAAATTAAATTTTTTATATTTTTAAATTATTTTGATATGGCAATATAAAAATACATTTTAAAAAATAAAAAATATTTTTATATATATTTTTTTAAATAAAAAATATTTTAAAAAAATAACTTTTACAAAATTCAAACTCAATCTTAATTGAAGTCATCGGTCACTCTACTGTATACATTTAGAGACTTTGTAAAGTAAAGACCAACTAAAAATAAAAAACAGTGGAGGGCCACCAGTTATACAATTACTCGATCAAACAAAAATAGTTATACAAAATTATTTAGGTGATGGTCTAGTAATAATAATAAGAGCTTGAGATCAAGAGATTTGCTTCCTTTATGATCTCAGGTTCGAGCCCTGTGGTTGCTCATATGATGGCCACTAGAGGCTTACATGGTCGTTAATTTCAGGATCCGTGGGATTAATCGAAATACGCGCAAGCTGACCCGAACATTACCGTTAAACTAAAATAAAAAATAGTTATACAAAAATGTTTGAAGATGTGGTTGGGTATGCAATTGGAAAAGCGCATAACATGTGTTAATCCATGATACTGGTTAAAAGGGAAAATAAGTGCAGTTTGGTGAAAAACAGAGGAGTGGTCCATTCCTCCATTGTTGACAATGGTGAAAATATTTATTTCAATTGGGAACAATTCACATCATTATTCAATCCTCAACTACGAGCTATTACCTGGGAAAGTCATACAATACTAATCCATTCCTCCATTGTTGACTGCCATCATTTCTTGTCTCGCTCTATAGTTTTTCCTTGGTCGACCGTGAGAGAAGAAACATTTCGTCAACTGTCAAGACAGAAACACAAGAGTACAAGGTTTCTCTTGTAGGTGGTTTGGTGAAAAATCCCAATTAGCTCTTTCTTTTCCGCATTCAAACAACACTTGTGTTGACATATTGCCATGTGCCCTCCTTTTCTTTTTCTCTGCGTTTTTTTTTTTAGTGGAGGGACTGTGCTTTAGCTTATTTTGAGGTTTCATGGAGCCCAATCTCCTTGTATAAAGGAACGCCATTGATTTGCTCTTACTTTTATATACCAAATTCACCTACCTACAGCTTGAAACACACCCACTGTCATTGCTAAACATAACATCATCATCATCATCATGAGTTGTGTGGTGGCATTTCTATTACTGATAAGTTGCTTAATTGTTTGTTTGGCAATTCCCCATACCAACACAACTGATGAATTAGCACTCATGTCCTTGAAAAAACACATCACATTTGATCCTGGTAACATCTTGGCAAATAATTGGTCCACCGCTACGTCTTTCTGCAGTTGGATTGGAGTCGCTTGCAGTGCTGGCCACCAAAGAGTCACAAGCTTAAATCTTTATAGCATGAGGCTTGAGGGCACCCTCCCTCCTCAGGTGGGAAATCTCTCATTTCTAGTCTCCATAAACCTGAGCAACAACAGCTTCCATGGTTACCTGCCCCGTGAGCTAACACACTTGCATCGCTTGAAAGACATGAATTTGGCATACAACAACTTTGCTGGAGACTTTCCTTCCAGCTGGTTTGCAATGCTACCACAACTTCAACACTTGTTTCTCACCAATAACTCTCTCGCAGGTTCCATTCCATCATCTCTCTTTAACGTCACTGCACTGGAGACACTGAACCTGGAAGGCAATTTCATTGAAGGAAATATTTCGGAGGAAATCAGGAATCTTTCTAACCTGAAGATTTTAGACCTGGGACACAACCACTTTTCTGGTGTCATTTCTCCCATACTTTTCAACATGCCTTCTCTACGGTTAATTAATCTCCGAGCTAACAGTTTATCTGGCATTCTTCAAGTGGTTATGATCATGAGTAACATCCCTTCCACCCTGGAAGTGCTTAATCTGGGTTACAACCAGTTACATGGAAGAATTCCATCTAATCTGCATAAATGCACAGAACTTCGTGTATTAGACCTTGAAAGCAACAGATTCACAGGAAGCATTCCAAAAGAAATCTGTACTCTTACAAAGCTCAAGGAGCTATATCTTGGTAAAAACAACTTGACCGTTACGTACCATTCCACTACATTCCTTATGCGCGTTCAGTTCATGTTAAATTACAAGTGTTTCTCTTGCTACAAGAATTCAAATACTTTAGTAGCGTTCTAGTACTGTAGTTTCCTGTTCTAGACTGTATAAAATAAAGAGAGGGACGAACTTTTTCATCTTTTCCGGTATTTTGATAAGTTATTTAGGCCAGTAATTTCCCTCAGACCGTTTTATAATTAGATCAAGTGTCACTGATGCTAACACTGACATTGCAGGTCAAATTCCTGGTGAGATTGCGCGTCTTGTTAGCCTGGAAAAGTTGGGCTTAGAAGTCAACGGATTAAATGGTATCTTCCACATCTTTGTTTTGACATTCTAACACTAGAGAAATGCCTGTACTAATTGATAGTGAAAGTACAGGAAACATACCGCGGGAGATTGGCAATTGTACTTATCTCATGGAAATACACGTGGAAAATAACAATTTAACAGGTACCATACTATGCGTTTTTACTTGTAGCGTTAGATTCTTGTTACTCATCTTTATCTCCCCGAGTGTATTTTGTTGCGGCCAGAGGCATACTTTTCCTGCACTGCATCATTTTTTTTTTCTGGTAGGAAGCTCTCTAAATGAATTATGTTGATGTTATAGGGGTCTGATAGGGAAGAGTTATTCTTATGGCAGGTGTAATACCGAATGAAATGGGTAACTTGCATACACTACAAGAACTGGACTTGGGCTTTAACAATATCACTGGCTCCATTCCATCTACTTTCTTCAACTTCTCAATATTGAGAAGAGTCAACATGGCTTACAACTACCTTTCAGGCCATCTTCCATCAAACACAGGTCTCGGGCTTCCAAATCTTGAGGAGCTCTACCTAGAGAAAAATGAACTTAGTGGACCAATCCCAGATTCTATCGGCAATGCTTCAAAACTGATAGTCTTAGACTTGTCCTACAATTCATTCTCAGGCAGAATTCCTGATTTGCTTGGAAATTTAAGAAATCTGCAGAAACTCAATTTGGCAGAAAACATTTTGACCAGCAAGTCTTTACGTTCAGAATTAAGCTTTCTCTCGTCTTTGTCAAATTGCAGGAGTTTAGCTTATTTAAGGTTCAATGGAAATCCATTGAGGGGTAGGCTTCCGGTTTCCATTGGGAATTTATCTGCTTCTCTTGAAGAATTGTATGCTTTTGATTGCAGAATTATAGGCAATATTCCCAGAGGAATCGGCAACTTAAGCAATTTGATAGGCTTAATCCTACAACAGAATGAACTGACTGGAGCAATTCCGAGCGAAATTGGAAGACTAAAACATCTGCAAGATTTCTCTCTGGCAAGCAACAAATTGCAAGGACATATTCCCAATGAGATATGTCATTTGGAGAGATTGAGTTACTTGTATCTCTTAGAAAATGGGTTTTCTGGATCACTGCCTGCATGCCTGAGTAACATTACATCTCTTAGAGAACTCTATTTAGGCTCCAATAGATTCACATCAATACCTACTACCTTTTGGAGCCTAAAGGATTTGCTACAGATAAACTTGTCTTTCAATTCTCTAACTGGTACTCTCCCATTAGAGATTGGAAATTTGAAGGTTGTGACAGTTATCGATTTCTCAAGCAATCAACTGTCAGGTGATATCCCAACCAGCATCGCAGACCTTCAAAATCTAGCTCACTTCTCCTTATCTGATAATAGAATGCAGGGTCCTATTCCTTCATCATTTGGTGACTTGGTAAGTTTAGAATTCCTTGACCTATCAAGAAACAGTCTCTCTGGAGCTATCCCCAAGTCCTTGGAGAAACTTGTACATCTTAAAACTTTCAACGTGTCGTTCAATCGATTGCAAGGAGAAATTCTTGATGGGGGACCATTTGCAAACTTCTCCTTCCGATCATTTATGGACAATGAAGCCTTATGTGGTCCGATTAGAATGCAAGTCCCGCCATGCAAAAGCATCAGTACTCATCGACAATCTAAGAGGCCTCGTGAATTTGTAATAAGATACATTGTACCAGCAATTGCATTCATAATTCTGGTACTTGCCCTCGCAGTTATCATCTTCAGAAGAAGCCATAAAAGGAAACTGAGTACTCAAGAAGATCCGTTACCTCCTGCAACATGGAGAAAAATTTCGTACCATGAGCTTTATAGAGCAACAGAAGGATTTAACGAAACCAACTTGCTAGGCACTGGGAGTTGTGGATCAGTATACAAAGGGACTCTTTCAGATGGATTGTGCATTGCAGTAAAGGTTTTCCATTTGCAGCTTGAAGGGGAGCTCATGAGATTTGACTCTGAGTGTGAAGTGTTGCGCATGCTTCGCCATCGAAATCTTGTCAAAATCATTAGCAGCTGTTGTAATCTTGATTTTAAAGCCTTAATACTGGAGTTCATACCTCATGGGAGCCTTGAGAAATGGTTGTACTCTCACAACTATTATCTTGATATCTTACAGAGGCTGAATATTATGATAGATGTGGCATCAGCATTGGAATATCTTCATCATGGCTGTACTAGACCTGTAGTCCACTGTGACCTAAAGCCCAGTAATGTCCTGATAAATGAAGACATGGTTGCACACGTGAGTGATTTTGGAATTTCAAGACTTCTAGGAGAAGGGGATGCTGTGACACAAACATTGACTCTAGCCACTATTGGTTATATGGCACCAGGTGATCTTTCTATTTTGTTTTTCAGAACTTACCTTTTTTACATAGACAATTACATGTTCAATGATTCTATATTTTCTTTTGAACTTCAAGCATATCTTGTATTTTCAAGCAATATTAAGATAGTTGATTAATTACCCCAAATCGGAATGCAGAGTATGGATTGGAAGGGATTGTGTCTGTGAAAGGTGATGTTTACAGCTATGGTATTTTCTTGATGGAAACTTTTACAAGAAAGAAGCCCACAGATGATATGTTTGGAGGAGAAATGAGCTTGAAGAATTGGGTCAAACAATCCTTACCCAAAGCAATCACTGAAGTTATTGATGCCAATTTGCTGATTGAGGAAGAACATTTTGTAGCTAAAAAGGATTGTATAACATCCATTTTGAATTTGGCCCTAGAATGCTCTGCAGATCTGCCAGGAGAGAGGATATGCATGCGAGATGTTCTTCCTGCTCTGGAGAAGATCAAGTTAAAGTACAAGAAAGATGTTGAGCGGTACTATTCCAGCTATGTTTGATCTTTTCTTCTATCATGTTTTTAGAAGATGTAATCATGCAACCCTCACAAGGAATGTCCAGAAAGCATGCATTAAAGTGTCGAGGGATTTGCAAGTTTTTTGTTACAAATAATAATAACGATACTGCATGCTGTCTGAGTGGATTGCCGAGAGCTTCTACCATTCAGAATCAGATTTGTGAAAGGTTAATATTCATAGCATGGCAATCACTGTATGATTCAAATGAATGATATCAATGGAAAAAGTTTATGATTCGTTCTTTGCAATAACATGCACACATCTTTTCCAGGTAAAATCTCAGTCTTTGATGAAGCCTTGCAGATATACTCTGCCTTGTCGCCTTGCAGAGAAAGGTGCTGTATCAAATTTAGATACTGATGCAGTAAATATAGGATTTATAGAAAATCTAGGACGGGTCAATACTAGAACAACGAACATGGTTTCTCTATCTGAAGAGGAAGTTGCAATGGCGCCCCTCTGATCTCCTTAATACCTACAGACCCTTCTCTTGAGAAAATCCTAGAGGTATATTCTCCTATAATACCTTAAAACTCTAATGATACATTTGAGAGATATACTTTACCTTTCAGGAAGAGGAGTGGAGCTGTGGAGGCTCTGGTATCACTTTTTCCAATTATGTATCTGTAGAAAATATCTTTGAACCACTCTAAAATTTTGCATGAGCACTCTCTTTATGTAGCATACCCTTCATTATTTATGAAGCTTTGATTGTTCCTAAGTGGACTTGAGCTATCCAAGAAGGAAATGGATGCTTTTTAGAAAAACAAAACTTGGACACTTGTGCCTCTACCAGCTGGGAAGAAGATGGTAGGATGAAAGTGGGTGGTTTTTTAAAAAAAAATTAAACATGGCGAGAATTCATTTGTCCCTTTTAGTGAACTTAGACCAGCTAGTACATCAATTCAATATGAAGAATGCATTTTTTCATGGTGACCTCAGAGAAGAAGTGTCCATGGAGGTCTCATTGAGGTATTAAGAAGAAATCAAATACTAGGGTGGTATGCATATTACAAAGGACATTGTATTAATTGTCACATATGAAGTTCCAGGTTATGTTTTCCCTACTTTTCTCTTAAATGATGCATATTTGTATTATTATAGTTTGTGACTCAAAAACAGATATCGGAGCGAAGCTAGCAAAACATGTGAGGTGCAACAATGAGCATAAGGTGCAGGTAGAGCTAAAGACTTATACTAGAGAAGACAACATTAA
>Ga0307517_10014035_pt1 | contig 10808 bp, 11 predicted proteins | sample 23_EM_MG_FD_194515 | JGI IMG/M metagenome (GOLD analysis project Ga0307517, IMG submission 194515) | Populus trichocarpa ectomycorrhiza microbial communities from riparian zone in the Pacific Northwest, United States - 23_EM | ecosystem: Host-associated > Plants > Roots > Unclassified | place...
CATCTGACGCGGCTCCGGGCGGGGGACGACGAACGCCCAGCCCCGCATCGCCCGCCGCAGCAATTCATCGCTCGGACGGCCCCGCACGTCCCGGAGCATCGCCCGGGTGATAGCGCACAGTGCGTCGTTGGTCTCGTCCCGGGTCTTCGCCGCGATCAGCGGCCACCTCATCTCCATGTACTCCAGAGCAAAGGCATACCAGCTGACCCCAACCGCGCGGCCCCGAGACAAGCTACGACTGATCCCCGCGGGGGACTCATCCGCAATGCCTTGTCGAACGGCACGAAGGAGCGCGGTGCCCAGGTCATCGGCCAGCGCCCCGATATCCGTCACACCCGCCGTGCGCCGGCCAGCCACGGCCCTTCCTCTACGTCTCCGGCCGGGGACGCCGTGCGCCTGAGATTTCGAGTTCCTCATGACGTCCACCACCTTTCTGTTCAGGTGAACATCCTGGATGCCCACATCAAGCCCCGGCAGCAACGACGGCATGCAGTCCCTCTGCGCCATCCCCACTGGATGCAGGGAGGACAAGAGGTAGGATGAGTAGCATGAGTGACCCTACCGGCAAATACTCAATCACCATGCCCCGCGACATCGCCGAAGCCGCCAAGGCCCGCAGCGGCCCTTCGGGGCTGTCTGCCTATGTCGCCGCTGCCGTCGCGCGCCAGATCGAGCGGGACAATCTCAACGAGCTCATCCAGGTCGCCGAGGCCGAGCACGGGCCCATCACCGACGAAGAGATCCAAGCCCTACGCGACCAGCTCCACCAGGCCCGCCAGCAGCAAACGCAAGGCGGGGCGAACGCCGCGTGACCCGCTCCTCCGCCGCTACCCCCGGCGGCACTCTGGTCCTCGACAGCGAAGGGCTGGCCAAGGCCGTCCTTCGCGACCGCACCGTCACCGGCTGGCTTGCCCTCGCTCGCGCCGATGACCTGCGGGTGATCACTTCCGCGGCCACCCTCGTGGAAGTGGTCCATCCTCGGATTAACCGCCCGGCCCTGGAGTGGACCCTCTCCCGCCTCGTCATCGAACCGATCACCGAGCCCATTGCCCGTCACGCCGCCGCCCTCCTCGCCGCCGCCGGCCTGCACGGTCACAAATACGCCATCGACGCCATGCTCGGCGCCACCGCCCTCGCCGCCCCCGGTCCAGCGACGGTTCTGACCTCAGACCCCGAGGATCTAACCGCCCTGTGCGGCTCTCACATCACCGTCATCAAGGTCTAAGCATCGGCTCTCGCCTGCGGTGCCAATCCCCTTCGGCACTTTCCACCGCAGGGCCGCCAACCGCGGAGTCGTTGCGATCTGAGCTATGGCCGTAGCCACCGGGATAGGGTCCGAGCGTGGCCTTTATAGTGACTCTGAGCTCGAACGAACTCGACGCCAACCAGGGCAAGTTCAGAATTGAGCAGCGCCTGACCAAGTCCCGCCCCAAGAGCCTGAATATCGATGCAGCTCTCGACGGACCGCCCATCGTGCTCTTGATCGGTGAGGCTCCCGCCCAGTCCGGCCGCGACCGGTCACGTTGGCTCGCGTGGATAGGTATCGTGGCTCGTCATGGCACCGTGGGGGCCGTCGACAAGAGCATTACCGTCGATCCGCTCCGCGAGTGCCTGGAGACCGTTCCGCTCGATGGTCCCGACGGCATACTCAACGGCATACCAACGCCTCTGCGGCAAGAGTTCGACCGCGCTTCGCTGCTAGGCACAGTCGGTGCGTGCAGCGACGCTGTGTGGCAATCGCTGGAGAGCGCTCTACGCGCGGGGTGGCCCGGGCTTGGCCCTCTTCTTGACTGGCTGATAGCCCAAGCCGACCCGCCTGTCTTTGGAAACAGCCCTGCCGACTGGTCATGGCAAGAGCAGCGCGACGCGACAGGCAGTCTGCTGCGCATCGCGGACTTCCCGCTCTCCGCCCTTGCCGCTTGGCAACGCCCGCCGTCAGAAGACGCCCCGTACACCGCCGGGCTGATTCCGCAGCCCGTGGAGCACAGCCTCATCGACTACGACGTCCGCGTCGCCGGCGAGGCGTTCGGGATGTTCAGCGAATGGCAGCAGGGCAACACCGTCCGCTGCGACATTCACGTACTCCATGACGCGTCAGGACGGCGGCTCGAGGTCGTCAACGTCAATGCCACGCCTGTGGAATCGCGCCTCGGCACTGACATGCTCTACTACCACGAGCCGACCAAGAGCTTCGTTTTCGTCCAGTACAAGCGACTCGATCCGAACACTCGCTCGATCTACGTGGACGCACGCCTGAGAAGCCAACTCGACCGCCTCGAAGAAACAGCCAAGCTGAGCACTCCTCCGGCACAGCCGAGCGAATGGCGTCTCGGTAATGACCCGTGCTTTGTGAAACTCGCCTATTGGCCACAGAGCGCCGACAGGCGGCCAACTCATGGGCTAGCCCAAGGCATGTATCTGCCCGTCTCGTACATCCGACTCCTGCTCGATGACGACTGCACGCGCGGAAAGCGAGCGGGTAGCACCGCGCGGATCCTCGGATACGACCAGGTCGAACGTCACCTCACTGAAACCCAGTTCATTGACTTGGTCAAGCACGGGCTCGCCGGAACCGTCGGAACTACCAGGGAGCAGCTGCATGCCTTGGTCAAGCAGCGTGTCAGCACCGGCCACAGCGTTGTCATGGCTGCGGAATCCAGCGAAGAGTCAGTGCGCGCCCGCCAGGCACGCACACGCGATCGGGGCGCCAAGCGCCGGACCTATCTTCACCACACCTACAAGCAAGACCCGCCGCACAGCTGACAGCCCGCCGCACCACTCCCGTACCGGACGCCGAGGGCAGCGACCAAGGAACGAAGGCTTGGCGGCACATCCCGAAGGTCATGACAAAGGAACAATGTGTGCTATAAGGGGCATTTCATTTTCGCGGGACATGCGCGGGATCGCGAGGCTGACTAACTGTCAGTTAGCCGCGTGACCTGCATTAAAACCTGGGACTGCCGCGTCCTCCGGAGCCGTGTGCGCAGGTTCGAATCCTGCCGGGGGCACTCGCCAGTCAAGCAGCAAGAATCACGCTCTGACCTGTGCGGATGCCGACACGAGAGAGCGGGAGTCAGTCTCACTGACTCCCGCTCTTTCTCGTTGCTGCGCACGGTTTGTGCGTGAGGGGCGTGTGGGACACAGCCCTGGCTTGCAGAGCTGGGCCTCGGCACCTGGCTCCGTCCCTGGGGTACGTCACCATGACTGGCATGGATCTTCAGGGGATAGGGGCGCTCTCGGCGGCCGGAGTGGCGCTTATCGGGATACCTGCCACGATGGCCATAGGCCGCTGGCAGATGAAAGCCGCCTTGCGTACAGCGGAGGCCACCAGCGAAGCGGGGATGGCTCAAGCCGAGTCTTCCTACCGTGCAGCATTGGACACTGTCCGCGCCGAGACATACGCCACTCATATGCAATGGCGCCGTGGCATCCAGCGAGAAGCGTACGCCTCCTTCCTGCTTTCTGTGCATCGTGTAGCAGAGGTGAGTGAACGATTTGCCGTGGACAACGCTGAGGAACTCACACTAGAGAGCATCAGAGCCGGTAAGGCCGCTGTTGAAGATGCTCTCTCCGCCCTCAAGGCAGCTCAAACGATTGTCGAACTTGAGGGCCCTGATGACGTAGCTGCGCCTGCCGCCGGAATGACCAATGCTGCCAAGGTGATGGCGATGGCCCTAGGCGATCAGGCCGTCTTCGAGAGAGTGCAGGGAAAGCTCCACAGAATGCAGTACGACGGGCCGGTGATCATGCATGACCCAGCTGAAAGGCTCATACAGGCGCTCCTTCATCTGCGCAGTCTCTACTCCGCCTCCCCCTCCGATTCCGCCGATCTAGACGAACACGAGACTCACGAAATCCGAGCCGCGAAACACTCCTGCCGTGAGGCCAGAAGCGCCCTGTCGCCCAACGCGCTCGACTTCGAAGAGTTCGAGGCGCTCATCGAAGGGCATTCACCCCGCCCTCCAATGCTCAGCAGAAGGTACCGCAATGCTGCTCGTCAGTTCGACGAGGAAGAAGTAAATTTCGTCCGAGCTGCGAAAATAGAGCTGCACAGCCAAGTATCCTAAGGAAGTTCTGCAGCGACGGATAAAATCATCCCAGCGGAATGCACCGGTTGGCGCACAACAGTTGAGCGGCCCCAAAGAGGCCGCTTTATAGCGTTTGTGGGCAGTCAGCCGTCATCGGCCACCCAACCCATAGCCCTCTCCGCACGCCAGCCCGGACCCTCGCGGGTGATCGGGGAGACGAACTTGATGCCGTCCATGCCCTTGGCGACCGCAGACACGATCTGGCCGATGCCGATGGACGCCATGGCCTTGACCACGATGTCGCTGGTCAGCTTCTGTACCTCGGTCTTGATGACCGCCCGGGTGGCCAGCGGCGCATCCGCCGGCCCGAAGCCGAGCACGGCCACCGTAGCGGCGATGAACTGCGTCCTCGACTGCGCCCCGAAGAGCAGGAACAGGCCCACACCCAGGGCGAACACTCCCCCGAGCACGGTGAGGATCATCCGCAGGCGCACCGGCCGGTCCCGCTGCCGAGACAGCTTCAGGTACTCGTCTACCTGCTCGTTCGTGGCCGTGTGCTGGCTCACCTCACCTTCGCCGTCGACGGCCCAACGGCCGATCCTGCCCAGGATGTTGAGCACCCCGCGCGGAGAACGCCACACCAGCTTGAGCAGGTAGACGAACGGCACCCGCACCGCATGGAAGGCGACGGTGTGCCACAGGTGCCCGGCCAGCCAGCCGAGCGCTTCGACGAACTCCCTGCGGGACTTCATCCACGGTGGGAAGACGCCCATCCGCTTGGAGTTCTTGATGCGATCGATGACGCCAGGACCGGACACAGTCGGCACGGCACTGTCGACCAGAGTGAGCGGTCCGTCGGCCGACTAGGGCCTGTGTGATGTCGTGATCAGTTTCGGGTTTTGGTTCCGTGTGGGTGCAGGACCTGGTAGGACGCTGAGTGTGACGCGTAGGCAACTCACCGACGAACAATGGGAGTTCATCGAGCCGTACCTGCCGATCGGCGAGTACGGCCCGTATCCCGAGCGGCTGCGGGAGCAGTTCGAGGGGGTGATCTGGCGGTTCCGGTCCAGCGCCCAGTGGCGCGGGATGCCGTCTGAGTTCGGACCGTGGCCGACGGTCTACGGGCGCTTTCGCGTCTGGCGGGACGCCGGGGTCTTCTCCGCTCTTCTGGAAGGCGTGATCGCGGAGGCCGCCCGCCGGGGACAGGCGGACTTGTCCCTGGTCAGCGTGGACTCCACCACTGCCCGCGCCCACCACGACGCAGCCGGGATGCCCATCGGCAAGGACGTCATGGACGCTCTTGAGGAAGCCGCCGCCGAGCAGGAGCAGGCCAGGCAAAAGGGGGCGGCCCGCCAGAACAGAACGGACAGGACGGCAGGGACAGCCCCGAGCAGGAAGAGCGACGGCGTGTCAGGCGACGGCGCAGGCTCCGTTTGAACCAAGCTCTGCTCGGCAGATCACGTGGCGGACTGACGAGCAAGATTCATCTCGCCGCTGACCGCAAGTGCCGTCCGCTGTCACTCGTACTGACCGCAGGACAGGCCGCCGACAGCCCGCAGTTCGTCCTCGTGCTGCAGAAGATACGGGTCCGTCTGCCTGTCGGCCGGCCTCGGACCCGGCCCGACGCTGTCGCCGCGGACAAGGCCTACTCGTCCCGCGCCAACCGCTCTTACCTGCGGAAACGCAACATCAAGGCGGTCATCCCGGAGAAGAAGGACCAGGCCGCCAACCGGAAGAAGAAGGGCAGCCGGGGCGGCCGGCCCGTCGGTCATGACGATGATCTCTACAAGGAGCGGAACACCGTCGAGCGCCTGATCAACAAGCTGAAGGCATGGCGGGGCATCGCCACTCGATACGACAAGACGCCCGAGAGCTACCTCGCCGGCCTCCACCTCCGTGCCGCGATGATCTGGATCAACGACCTCCTGAAGGCAACTGGCTGATCACAACCTCACACAGGCCCTAGTCGCGCGGTACGGGCCTTGCCGAGGTCGACCACCTCGGCACCGGAGTCGTCGGTCATCTCAGCTTCGGGCCGGTGGAACAGTTCGTTCTCGTCGTCGGAGTGCTTCACTGAAGGTTCCTTCCCATGGGAGGAAAGGCGGGGTCCAGCTGTCGCTGCAGGAGGTGGGCGAACGGACCCCGCACGGGGTGCTACGGGGTGCTACGGGGGGTGGCGTGGGGAAATCCGAGTTCAAGACGCGGCCGTGCGAGTGGTGCGGCGAGCCGGTGCAGCAGCCGGAAAGCCGCTGGCGCAAGCGGCGTTATTGCAGCAAGGCGCACCGCCGCAAGAACCGAATCATGGAGGCCGTCGCCGAGCTTCTGGACATCTGGTAGGTCACGCAGCGCGCTGATCATCGGGGTACGCGCAGAAGATGCACATCCCGAGCGACGTAGGGAGGCAATAGCCGTAGATCACATGACACTTGGGGCAGGTACGGCGAGCAAGCATCGCCAGGGCGAGCGCACCCCGCTTCCGCGAGGGCATCGGCCGCACCGGCTTCGCCCAGTCGACGCGGTAGAGGTGGGCGACTTGGACGGCGGACGCGCTACTCGAACGACGAGGATGTCCCGCGCGGCCTGACGTAGCGCGGCCATCTCCCGCTCCCAGGAGTCCGGGGCCGAGCTGCGCGTCAGGATCAGCCGCAGGGCCACTGCGGCTTCGTCCGGGGTGATGGCCTCACCCTTGAGGTAGCAGCCATTCATGAGGTGCCTGAACACCCCGCCGTCAGCGCGTTGGCGCAGGCGTATGCGGCGCTGAGCGACCCCGAGACGGCCTCTGTGGACTGTTCATGGAAAGGATCTTGGGGTGTTGGACCAGGTCAACCCAAGTAATCACGGGGGCCGTTGGCGCCGTGAGATCGAGGCACCCTCACCCGGTATCCGGCAATGTTTCCGGGGGTTGTGGTGATTCGGGATCCTTCTGGCGTTCCACCTGACGCCCGTTCTCGACCCGCAGGCTCGTCAACCATGGCCAGAGATCGGGCAGCGGTTGCGCCGAGCAGGCAAGCCGGTGCTCAATACGACACCGCTGAAACGGATCCGGCGGGCACACGCCGTAGACCGTCACCCGCCCATCAGACAGCACGATCCACCGATGCTCCGCCGGCACAGTGTGGGCCAGTGGCTCCATCTCTGGCTCGAGCAGTACCCAGTCATGGTCCAGCGTCGCTACACGGTCAGCCAGTAGGCCGCAGTACAGGCAGCATGACTGCCTGTCCCTCAACCTGCGCGGTCCTTCTCCTAAAGCCCCCATACCGCGAGGGTCGATAGCCCAGGGCCTTCGTGCTAAGAGGGAAATCGGACGGAACGCATGATGCGTGCATCTATTGCCGCCGCTGCACACAACGCAGAAGGTGCACCCCGCAACTAACGACCGTCGACGCACGGCCGAGACACCACGAAGCCCCCGACATGTTTGGGCTGTGGGCTGAAGATCAAGGCTCGCTCCGCTCGCGGCTGATGATTCAGCCGTGAGCGCCGGCCGCTCCATCCAGAGGTCCCAAGCTGCACCATGCCGTTGCCGAAGACAGCCACATCGGCCATCAGGCCGGGGAAGTCACAGCCCAACTCGAGCAACACGAGCTGATCAGCGAGCGCACCGGCGCCTTGCCCCCGTCGCTGTCCCGGCCGAGTCCGCTTGCCAGTGCGAGGCGAAGGAGTTCTGCGAGACGTTCGGTCGTGGCGGACGGGCACTCGGCCCAAGTCAACGAGACCGTGCCCAAAGGCGTTCAGCTCCGCAGCGCCGTCAACGCAGACGATCGACCATGGCGAACGCATCCTCCGTCTTGGGGTGGGCCCTGCCCAGTCGCGTCTGGAGGATCTGTGCACCCCGGCCCGCGAAGTCCCCTGCGTTCGGGTCGTTCAGCGCGTGCAGGACCTTGGCCTTGAACAGCAGCACGTACCCGATGTACAGGTGGTCCGGTGCGTAGTTGGCCTCGCGGATCCGGAGCGAGCGTGAGATCAGCGGCTCGGCTGTGGCGTGGTCGCCGAGGTCGACGTGGACGTTCGCCAGGGCTATCAGGTCGAAGCTCACGTACGGGTCGTCCGGACCGTAGGCGGCCTCGTCGATCTGTAGGGCCCGTTCGGCTAGTGGGCGCGCCGCCTCGGGGTCGCCGAGAAGGGAGTGCAGCCGCGCGAGTGTGGCCAGGTCCGTCGCGATGGCGGGGCTGTCCGCCGGCAGGCTGGACTCGTGCAGGTGCAGCGCGCGTTCCGCCAGTGGGCGGGCTCTCTCCGTCGCGCCGAGGTCGCGGTGGATCTGCGACAGGGTGATCAGGTCGAAGCCGATCTCCGCGTCCCGGTCGTCGAGCGACTCGTCGATCGCGAGAGCACGTTCGCACAGGGGCAGTGCGAGTGGGCAGTCCCCGAGTTGGATGAGGTACGTCGACGCCAGCCTCAGCAACACCGCGGTCTCCGCGGCGCATTCGGCCGGTGGATCGTCCTTGGTCACCGCGATGACGTGCGGGAGCAGCTTCTGCCACCGCGGTTTCGCGTCCGGGTCGCCGTGGATGTCGTGCGGCACGGCCGCGAGCAGCGCACGAGAGAGGTGGACGCGGGCGTCGGTGTGTGCCTGGGGCGACATCGAGGCGCGGGTGGCGGCCTGTACCAGCCGGTGCAGCAGCAGGGATCCGGTCCCGCGCCGGACGAGACCCATGCCGGCCAGGGCGCCGACCGTCGTGTCCCACGCCAGCGGGTCGGTCGCGACTCCGTTCAGCGTTTCGGGGCTGCCGGTGAACAGGTCGAGCGGGATCGGTTCCGGCGCCAACAGGGCGCACAGTTCCAGCAGACGTACGGCCTGGGCCTGGTCCGTCTCCAGTCTGCGCACGCTGAGCCGCCACAGGGTCGCGACCACCACCGTCGGCCGGTCGGTCAGCTCACCCTGCGCGATCATGTCCTCCAGACGTGACGTCAGCAGGGTCAAGTACTCCTCGGGCGTTGTGTTGTTGTAGCCCATGTACCCGGCCGCCTGCTCCAACGCCAGTGGCAGGTCGCCCAGTTGCTCGGCGATCAGGTCCGCCACCGCCTCGGTCATGCCGGGCACCCGTCGGACCAGCAGTTCCACCGACTCTCGCCTGGTGAACACGTCCAGGTCGATGGTGCCGGCTCTGCCCGACCAGCCGCTCACCCTGGTCGTGACGATGACATGGCCGTTGCTCGCGGGGGCGCCGGAGGGCAGCGCGTGTGTGAGCGTGCCCGGTTTCTCCGCGTTGTCGAAGATCATCAGCCAGGGCCTACGGTCCACCAACTTGCCGTACACCCGCGGGATGACCTGGCCGGAGCTCACCTCCGTCATCCCCAACTCCCCGGCCAGCGAGACGAATTGGGACGCCACCAGATCGGGGTTCTCGGCATCCACGAACGCTACGAACCGGTACTTGGACAGGTGGCGGTACGCGTACTCGACGGCGAGCTGGGTCTTGCCGACGCCACCCATCCCGTGCTCGACGAGCATCGCCACGTCGTTCACCGAGGTGAGGCGCTGCCGCATCTCCCGCAACGTGGCGTCGCGGCCGGTGAAGTTGGTGTTGCGCGGCGGCAGTCGGTACGTAGCAGGCGCGAGCGGTTCCTGTGCACCGTCGCGGCGCGGCACCTGCCACAACCCGATGAGCGCCAGCGGGATCAGGACGAGGAGCACCACCCACGGGTGGACGCGCACGAAGTCGAGCGGTCCCGGCCAACGGCTCTGGCCGGACGCCGCGTTGAAGGCGAGACTGCCGACGAACAGCACGAGCAGACCGGCGACCGCACTGGTCAGCGTTCGCCACATGGCTCCCTCTTCGGTACGACCGCGACGATCGGACGATCAGCAGCCGACGTGATTTTATCCCAGGAGCCGTACAACCGACCTGGGAGCCCGCCCCGTTGACCGGCCGGCGCAGCAACAAGCGGCGCGCCGCCCCTGGTTGGGGAAGCGCGCCGCGGGTGTCACGTCACTGCTCGGGCGTCATGGCGTCGTAGCGTCATGACGCCCTGACGTCATGGTGCAGGTGGTCAGCGGTGGCCCCCACCACCGTGGCCGCCACCCTCGTGCCCGCCGCCACCGTTGTGACCGCCACCTCCATTGTGACCGCCGCCCCCGTGGCCGCCCCAGGACTTGTCGTCCACGAGGCGGCGGTGGTCGTTGCGGAGGGTGGCGGTGTCGGAGCGGTTGTCCCAGGCGTAGTCGCGGCGGTCCTGGTAGACGTCGTGAGCGGTGTCGCGGCCCTTTCCGGTGTGGACGCGGACGGTGGCGTGGCCGTCGAGGCGGTAGTGGCGGAAGGTGTAGGTCTTACCGTCCTTGCTCGACAGCTTCCAGCCGTCGAGGTTGACGCTACGACGGTCGTGGTTGGTGATCTCCACCCACTCGTTGTTCAGCGAACGGGCGGAGCGGTCGTCCGGCCCCGGAGAGTCGGCTTGCACGCGGCTGATCTCCACGCTCGGCCGGGCCGCGTGGTCGGCCGCGGTCGCCGGCAGTGCCGCCGCGCCGACGAGAGCGCCGGCAGCCAGAGCGGCTGCGGCCAGACGGCGGACGGACACGGAAGGTGAAGAGGTCACGGGTTCCCCCAGCATGGTGCGGGCACTTCCCTGGATACGGCTACGGCCGGACCCCGGGCTGTGCGGTGTGCGGGTGGCGGCCTGTTGGCCGCACACCCACACCTTCTCCACCACACGGACGGGATATGAGCGATACGTGAATCGTGTTACGAGTCGGTCGTATTTCCGTGACTGTCGGCTGTACCGTCCATTTATGCGCGTGATGCACCAGGTTGACGCCCTGGCGGGGTGACAGGCCTTGTGGGC
>Ga0307517_10014036_pt1 | contig 10807 bp, 7 predicted proteins | sample 23_EM_MG_FD_194515 | JGI IMG/M metagenome (GOLD analysis project Ga0307517, IMG submission 194515) | Populus trichocarpa ectomycorrhiza microbial communities from riparian zone in the Pacific Northwest, United States - 23_EM | ecosystem: Host-associated > Plants > Roots > Unclassified | place...
TCTTCAATATTAACGATGATGATGATGCAGGCCAGTGATAGATTTAACATCAATTCACAGCTGGAGCATCTCCAGGCCAAATATGTTGGGACAGGCCACGCTGATTTAAACAGATTGTGAGGGTTTTCCCCCCCTTTATTAGCCCAGTTTAATGTATATAATTTCTTTTTAAAAAAAAAACTGATTGTGATTGGTAAATTAATACAGCGAGTGGGCAGTGAATATTCAACGTGACAGCTATGCATCGTATATCGGTCACTACCCTATGCTTGCTTATTTTGCTTTAGCTGAAAATGAGTCTATTGGAAGGGAACGTTATAATTTTATGCAGGTTCGTTCGTCTTTTAATCTCCTTCCTTTACTTTATATGTTTATTGATCTTTTTTTTTTTTTTTGAGTTGCCATTTGGTTACATCACTGACTTAGTTTGATGGGTTTGTAATTTGGTGTTTGAGGATATTGGGGATGATCTTCATGTTCGTTCAAAGTTGTAGTTTCCATTTCTTTTTATCTTTTTTTGTGATAAAACCTGATCATTGCACCAGTAAGAGTGTTCCGTTTAATGGGTCTGTAAGAGGTAGTTAGGTATCATTTGTGGTTTTCATTTTCAAATTTTTGAAAACGGATACTGGAAACTTGTTTGTTTTGAATTTTATTTTTTTGAGAAAAAGCAAAACGAGCAACCCTAACACAATTTTTGAAAACCACTTTGTTTGATTTTGAAAAATTCTGACAATTGGTTGTTGCTTTTTTTATGTTTTTGAAAATTAAAAACAAAAAAAAAAAAGTTTTTTCTATTCATGTTTCCGAATTTGTTTTTTACCAACATGGAATGGAAATGATACCGAATGACCCCTAAGAAAAAAGATGTTTTTTTTTTGTCTTATAAAACCAAGGGGATGAAAAGTTTCATGAAGTAGGTGCTGTCATGTTGGTGCAATAATCACATCCCTGGCAATGCATGGGGACATGCCAATCATCCTGCAGTAGGGAAGCCATATGCCATATGTTTTGTCAGAGTCAGGTGCTGTTATCAGGAATGCATCCTTTATAGGTTTTACTGCTTCACTAAAGTCAACTTGTAAAGCCTTCTCCCATTTATTTGGTTAGCTGTATGAGTTTTACATGATAGCAACCATCTCTTTATGGAACACATTTTTGGAAGATTAGTTTTTTATACACTATGACTTTACTTAAACTATGATGAGATCAGGCTACCATTTTAATAGTTGGACTTTACTCGGTCCAGATTACTTTTTTATATCCCAGTTATTTATGAATGATGATCTTAAGATCCACAGTCAAAAGTGTGCAACAAAAGTTGTATCAATTTGAATGAGCAATTCGTAAATGCAGGGGGGATGCTGGAAGATCGCATTACATATAAGCTATTCTAGAAGTTCTAGAAAGTATAAGATGCAAGAGTTTATTGTTATTTCAATTGCTGATGGATAGGTGTCTGAACTATGACTTGCTTCATGTGTTAAATCTTGACAATCAGTGGAAAATGGCTTAGTGACTGATAATGTGTTTGTCCTGTACATTAAAATCTTGATTGTGTGAAGATATCGCAGAGAAGTTCTGATTTTCTCTTCCATACTTATTACATGTCTTAAATATGATCACCTAATGATTCTTTTTAACTTGGTGCAGAAAATGCTTTTGCCTTGTGGTCTACCCCCGGAAAGAGAAGATGATTGAGACATGTTCTGCTTGATCCGAGTCAGCTGTGGCTAACTGATTGATATGCTTAAACTTGTGTATGGCTGAAGGAACATTGGCCTTTTGATGACAGTTATGAGTACTGAAGATATCATTTGTGATTGTAGACTTGTAAAAATCATGTTTTATGGTTTCAAGGATGGTTTAAGCTTGGAGCGTTTATGTGGTTGAATTTATAATTTCTTATAATATGATTAGCATCCGCTTTTTCCAATGTCTTTTTGGTTTTCACCATGTTTGTTGCTTATGCCAGTTTTCTTAGAAGACCCTCGTGATTGTTTTCTATGGCAAGACCCTGATGATTGTCGGAACAAAAATGATAGAAGTGATATTTGTTGCCATGTCCCCTCTGAAAATGACCTGGGCTTTTTATAATGTTTAAATCCCATCTTACATTCCTTTGCAAGGCAGCTCTATACTAACTGCAAGATTTTGGTGCGTGCACTTCCATTTGGGCGGTGAAGAACATCTGATGGAAATGAATTTATGTTTTTCTGTGTTTGCTGCCGAGCTTCTTAAGAGTATAACGCTATTCTTTATTAGGGGGGTTGTGCTGGCAATTCTGAAGGGCCATCCTCGAAGATTCTGGTGGCTGCCGAGGATGATGCAAAACACCAGGCCATCCTCGGAAAAAGAATTGTGAAGGAAAGAAAAGGGTGCGAGGGAGCTGTGGCAGGAGAAACCATCATAACTTTGGATGCTGTGAAAAGAAAGGTGGGAAAGCATTCTACATCATTACGTTATTTTATATTTTTTACATTATTTTATATTTACACATTGTCTAGAGGGGTATGAAAAGGGTCGAAGAAAGCACTTAGTTTTTTTCATAAATTGTTCTTATTCCTTTGCGCAATTAAAAGTAACATACGGTAACGTGAAGCTAGCAACAGGTACCATCCGTTTAACCTATTTCCTTCTGTTTTGTGAAACGACACTAACTACTTTGGAGATCGACACCAAGTAGTAAAATGATTTATAATATAGTTCAATTTGTTTTCTAAAATGCTTCTTGAAGTGATTTTTGTCTGGGAAAATGTAGTATTTTTTTAGATATTTTTTAATAATTTTAATGCACCAAAATTAAAAAAAAATAAAGAATATTATTTTAATATATTTTACATTAAAAATCACTCTATAAAAACATCCGCACGTTATAAATCCACATGAAGTGCCTTATGTGGGATGACTCGACGACTGGAATGGTGCGTAGAAAGAGGGCAAAATGGGTTCAAATCTGGACCACGTGTATGCTCGGGTCAATTCACTTACCAGCAAGTGGTTTCTTGGTAAACCAATGAAAGCTACGCCGCCTATCTTCAAATGCATGCATCCGTTGACAGAGCAGGTGACTTTGGATTTCCAGTTTAGGTAATTTTTGTTTTTATATTTTAAAAATATTTTTGAAAAAAATTAAATATTTTTTATTTTTTTATTTTAAATTAATATTTTTTAATATCAAAAATAATTTTTAAAAATAAAAAAATATTATTTTGATTCATTTCTAAGTAAAAAATACTTTGAAAAGTAAACACAATCATATTCTGAAACAGAATCTTAGTTTATGTATTTGCCGCAGCCAACAATATTTTACAAAATTTTAGCTTTATTTTTTCTTGTATCTTTAAATTAATTTAATATACTGATATCAAAAATAAATAAAAAAAATAAAAAAATTATTTTAATACATTTAAAAAAATACTTTTAAAACCAATTTTTATTACTATTTCAGTCTTTATTTACGAGTAGACGTTATGGAGAAGCTCATTATCGACATCATTATTAATTATTATTCTTTTTATTGAGAAGAGTTTTCAGTTTTGCATGCCTCTTGCGTACTGTTTACTCGAAAAAAATTAGGATGGCAGTGAAGAGGGTAAACACCAGCATCCTGTTTTGATTTTAAAACAAAGCAATCTGCTTGCTTTTAAAGCAAAATTAGAGCTAACAAAATACTTGAAAAAAGACTGGTAAAAATATATATGTTTTTAATAAACAAAAAATAAAATAATTAATTATTAAACACTGTCTCACCTTATTCTTAAGATTTTATTTGGCATTTTAGTTCAACCATAAAATTTATTTAAAATAAAATAATTAATTATTAAACAGTGTTTTCAACTAATATTTATTTTTTAATTTTAAATTAATATTTTTGAGATTGCATGAAGAAAGGGAGAAGGAAAATGGCAGAGAAAAACCTTCAGTCTCAATTATTTTATTTTGCTGGTAAAGAAAGCAAGGAACCGTTTTCTTTTCCATTGGTAGGCTTTGAACAAGAAAATGGCCCTCCTTCAAAAATAATCCCATTATCCTCTTCACTACAAAACAAAACTAAAAAAATAAATAAAGTAGGTAGAGATTGGTACTCCCACTTCTGCGAGGTAACAGCAACTATAAAAAGGGAAAAACGCAAATAATCAAATATATACACACAGCATCCACTTTTTCTCGGATCACTTTTTTGGTAAGTATTATTTTCTTCACAGAATCTCCAAATTTTCTCGAGAAAACACAATCCTTGTCTTAGCCAGATCTTTAAAATTCCCCAAATTCTTGCCGCACATATCGTTGCCACCCCATACTCTTTCTCTCTCTCTCCCCCCTACTTTATTATTGTTGTTGTTGTTGTTGTTATTCTTTCTCTTCAAAGTCTATTTTTTTTCCCGTTAATTATTTCAAAAACTTTACCTTCTTCTCTCTCTCTACTTCCTTTCTCTTCACTTTCTCAAGATAACGCAGTTTCGTGATTTGCAAACCCTAGTTTCCCTTCGCTGATTAATGGGGTTTTCTTAGATTTTTAAGTAACATCTTAGTTTGCTCGGTTGCTAAGCAGATTGGGTTACAAAAGATATCTTTTCTTTTATTTTGCTTTTCAATTTTGAGGCATTTACTGAATCATTTAGAGTGGTCTTTGAGTGTTCTGGGTTTTTTTTTTGTTTTGACAAGGAAGAGTCTTAGGTCACTTTAGTTGGTGAATTTTGACTGCGAACTTGAAAGAAAAAGGGGGGGTCTTTTTTTTCTTTCCTTTATTCGTTTGGTGGGTTATAATATTTGATTGAGATTGTTAGATCATGGATCATGTGATTGGTGGCAAGTTTAAGCTTGGGCGGAAGATCGGTAGTGGGTCCTTTGGTGAACTTTATTTAGGTATGCAATTTTTAGGGTTTATTTAGTAACATTCAAAGTGTTTTGATCACTCTTTCCTTTTGTGTCTTTAGATGGGTTTTTGATTTTTTTTGTTGTTCTTTATTTGTTTGCAGGTATTAATGTACAGAGTGGAGAGGAAGTGGCTGTTAAGTTGGTAGGTTTTACATCTTTAGCAATTATCTGCAATTCTTTCTTATAGATTGTTATTTCTTCATTCGTGCATTCCTGGATAGTAGTTAACTGTCATGTTTTGATATACTAGATGGCTGATGATCGTGTTTGTTTCCATCTGTTTGAAGTAGCAATTTATAGTTGATGATAGGGAATTTGCTTCTTCTTCTTTTTTTCTCCAAATGCTTTTTTGGTTTTGAGAAATTTAGATAGTTAGTTACTTAAGATGGATTGTGAATTTGGTTATCCAAGTGGAGGACTTCTTCTTGGTGTCTTAGTAGCTAGTTAATGTTTTCCTCAATCAATTCATTATATTTATGTTACCAAATGATTCTCTCAGTGGCAATGCTAAATGCTCCCCTCTACTATGTTCTTAAAACAAAAGGATCCCTGAATAAAAAGTCGTTAAGTTTTCTGTTTTTGGCTGGTGATTCCTTGTACCCTGGTCCTACTAGCTTTTGACCGAGGTCTATTTGCATTGGTTGGAAACATCAAATATTGTATTTTAGATATTGGAAGCTTCTAATTAGCGACGCTTTTGGTCATTTTGTGTATATGTAGAAGAGTAATTCTATTCATTTGATTATGTACTGATACTGTGAGCAAAAGATATTGTAAAAAGTTTCCAGTTTGCAGTCGGTGTGTTCTTGAGCGTTGCACTTTCCATGTTATACCATGTTGAGGGAAAAAGCCTGCTGTTGAATTAAGCCTGCTCTAAGGTTGTTTTGACTGGATGTTTTAATATGAAATTCTGACCTTTTCTGTTCATTTAAATCTGAGGATGTAATCTAGTAGATTCATGTATTATGTCCTTTTTTATATATATGTTATAATATAGTGCAATTTGCACTTTTGATTTTGTAGCTGATACATATTCTTATGATATTCCCAGGAATCTGTGAAAACCAAGCACCCCCAGCTTCATTATGAATCAAAACTATACATGCTACTTCAAGGAGGAAGTAAGTTTCTTTCTTTTTTCCTTTTTTTTTCCTTATTGTTAGCTGATATGTTTTTTTCTTCGCTTGAGCAAAAGTCAATTTATTTATTTATTTATTTTCTTCATCCTTGTGAAGCGGGTATTCCTCATCTCAAATGGTTTGGTGTTGAGGTTGATTACAATGCCATGGTTATTGACCTTCTTGGACCAAGTCTTGAAGACTTGTTTAATTATTGCAATCGGAAGTTATCTTTGAAAACAGTGTTGATGCTTGCAGATCAATTAGTAAGTATGCCCATTTTTAAGAAAGGCATGCCTTTTATATTAGGATATCAACTGTTAAGAACACATGCTTTTTTAGCAGCTGCTATACTCAGTGTTCTTTCGCATTCCTTAATGTAGATAAATAGAGTTGAATATATGCACTCACGGGGTTTTCTTCACCGTGACATCAAGCCTGACAACTTTTTGATGGGTTTAGGGCGCAAAGCAAATCAGGTATGTTCCTTTTTCCTTTTTATGTTCAATTTAAATAGAATTGTTAGATATTGCAAAGGTGTGAGCTTACTAGTTCATAGTCGAGGGGACAATGTAAATATGTCAATGGGAAAAACTTCTTTGCAATTTAGAGGTTTTAGATTTGAAGTTCATTGGCAATAGGAAAAAAATGAGGCCTTCGCCATTTGAGCAGCACTTGTCAGTTTTCAATCCTCAAATGGGGTTGACTTGCTAAGTCAGTATTCAATATTGCACTCTGTTACTGAATGTCTTAGCGGTGTCAAAATCTATCTTATATCTGATATGCATATGCAGTTTTGTTTTATTACTTAACATATATCTTAGGATGCCCTAATAGTTATCGCGGATTGTTTTCTTGCTACACCTTCTCTGAAACACAGGTCTACATTATTGACTATGGCCTTGCAAAAAAGTACAGAGATCTGCAAACACACAAGCATATACCATATAGGTAAAGTGTTGTTTTTCTTATGTTTCTGGATCCTGTATCAATACCATTTTTGAAACCCTGGTTTGATGATGAAATTTATTCCCCCTCCAAGCTCTTAGATCTTGCCCTTTGTTCATTGATAGCCAGTTGGAGCAAAAATGAAGTATATTATGTTTTAATGTGCGTGCTCATGGTTTTGTTATAATGCAGTATTCAGGAGTACCAAGGACATGCTTACCTAGGATAGAGTCCTAATAATTTGTGAGGATTCATTCTTTTGTGTCTGGGACCTAGCCATGTTATAGTCTATTTCGAAAAGTAAAAGGAAAGAAAATGGCCAGGAAAGAGTTGGCAATTTGTTGTTTTCTCCCCAGAAGAAAATGGAGGTCTTGGAACTGAGACTTTGAATTGAGAGCAGGATCAAACATGAATAGTTTACTGTGTTTCTTATCAGCTCAAGCATACTTTTGTATATCAGATGTTTTATTATATTTCAAATAAAAAAAAGGTCTGTTAGGAAGGAGCTTGCAATTTATTGTTTTTGTCCGAGAAGAAAATGGAGATCTTGGAACAGAGATTTTAAATGTTCAATGAATCTTAAGAGCAGAATCACACATGAATAGTTTACTGTGTTTCTCATGGAGTACCTGTGAATCTAATCAGTTCATGTGTACTTTGTTTGATCAGTTGTTGTTGAGTTTGACAAGTACGATCATAAAATTCCAGCTACTTTTAATCATAGAGTACTTGTGAATGGAAGCCTGACAAGTTTGGTAAATAAACAATGCAATAAAAAAAAAAACTGGTTTCGTGAGTTGAATCTAGAATTAATGTTGCTGGCAAGAGCCTAGTTGTCCATGCATATTCAGCTTGCTTCTATTATCTAGGCATAAAGCTGCAATTCAGGGAAATCTTCTGCTTGGTATGTTTCCCTTCAAAAAAGGGCAGTGCTAAGAATGCTGCTGTTGGTAATGCTGCTTACTTTTGCAGAGTTGCTTGGGCAACTATCTCTTGCTATTGTTTTTATGTCTTTAAGCCTGTTTTCCTGGGAGCATTCAATGCCACCATGTATCATGTTTTTATCTGTACATGTTATCGTGCATTTTGTTCGCACATCTTTCTCTGATATACTGATGTAATGATGAATTCTCACCTCCTCCCCTTTTCAAGCCTCTTTCCATTGTCTATCATGATATATGTAATAAGTTTTTGTTACAGGGAAAACAAGAATCTCACAGGCACGGCTCGCTATGCTAGTGTTAATACTCATCTTGGAGTTGGTGAGTGAACTGATTGTAACTGTAAGATGACTATTGGATGTTGCTAGCACATTTTCAAATCTTTATATTTGATCTTATTATTATGCCATTCTTACTTGCAGAGCAAAGCAGAAGAGATGATCTGGAATCCCTTGGTTATGTGCTTATGTATTTTTTGAGGGGAAGGTTAAGAACTTACTCGACTTGCTTTACCCTCCTATTTGTAAATCTTAATATGTGTTTGATCCTTTTTCTTTTGGTGATTTCTCTAGTTCAGCCTTCCATGGCAGGGCATGAAAGCTGGTAATAAAAAGCAGAAATATGACAAGATCAGTGAAAAGAAGATGCTTGTTCCTATAGAGGTACAATCATTTGCTTTTGCAAGCTGCTTGCTCCAAGCACATGTTTTTCATGGTGTAGCATATGATACACAGCCACAATGGGGAGAATTACTGGTGTACAAGGATACCAGTTTGGTGTTTAAACAATTAGTTTGCCTTAATAAATGTTTTAAATGATTATCATGCTGGTGGAATATGAAGTATAATGGTTACTTTGCAGGTCCTTTGCAAGAACTATCCTTCAGAATTTACATCTTACTTTCATTATTGCCGTTCACTGCGGTTTGAAGACAAACCTGATTATTCATACCTGAAGAGACTTTTCCGCGACTTGTTTATTCGAGAAGGTTTGTTCATGCTCCAGAATCTTTGATGCTTTTAATTACTATTCAATTGTTATTTTTATTTTAAATATGTTGCTGGGGTTCTAAATTCAATTGTTAGTTTAGGGTCCTGCCAAATTTTAGAACCTAATATAGGTTTCTAAACTGTTGCAGGGTATCAGTTTGATTATGTTTTTGACTGGACCATATTGAAGTACCCGCAGATTGGTTCAAGTTCTAGATCACGAGTTAGTATACCTTAATTTTTTTGTGACTGATTTCAGTAGGAAAAATATTTTTAACAAGTCTCTCTCCAATTATTCTTGATTCCGTGTCTTCTTTTAACAGCCAAGTGGCAAACCAGCTGTATACCCAGGGCCATCTGCTGAAAGAGTGGAACGGCCATCAGGTCTGTTCTGATTTTTAGTTAACAAACAATTTTTTTCTTTAATATTTTGATCAAGTGAACTGCCGATGAATGCCTGGACATGATATCTGAAGTGTTGATGGGTAATTCATTTGTTGCTTGTTTTGCTATTCCCTAGTATAGATTAATATTTAGCATGACATTCATGGTACTATTTTGTTGCCCCCTCACCTTTGACAAAAAGAGATTCCTGGGCTACTTTCTCGTGTTTGAGACAATTTTATTTTTATCCAGTAGGCCAGGAAGTCCGAGACAGATTCTCTGGTGGAGTTGAGGCATTTGCTCGAAGGAATAGCTCTGGACATGCTTTGCACAGCGATCAGTCCAGGCACAGGTCCTCAGATGATGCGCCATCATCCAAGGATGTGGTGAGTATTGCAAGAGAAATTATGTACCTTTTAATTTTGGTGGAGTTGGTCGCCCTTTTGCCCTGGATTTTAGCTTCACTTCTCAACTGCCTGCTACTTTTCTTCTATCCCCATCCTTTCTACAGCATCCCGATTCAGAAAGGCCCCGTTCGTCATCTCGAAATGGAAGCACTTCAAAGAGGGCGGTCATGTCAAGCAGCCGGCCAAGCTCTTCTGGCGAGCCTAGTGAGAATCGGTCAAGCCGGCTGGTCTCAAGCAGTGGTCGCCTGTCAACAACCCAAAGGGTTCAACCTGGGTTTGAGTCAAAATCATCTTCTTTTACTCGTGCTTCAGCCACAAGTGGTGGTCGTGTCAATACACTTAGGAGCTTTGAACTCCTGTCTATTGGCACAGGAAAGAGGAAATAAGCACTGGACCTGTCTGGTACGAAGATTTACTTGTGCAAGGGGTCAAAATTCCCTTGTGTATTTCTATCAGTGTTGGGACTACAATGGTGTGTCGCCAGTTACTGTATATTCATACCCACCATTAGGTTTCCATCACAGCAAAAGATCAGGGAATCCTCTCCTTGGAAGACTGGGACTCGTCTTGTATCCATCTCTCAGAGAATTGGCAATACAAAGGCAAGCGGACTCAATTCTTAAAAGAGAAGAATCATTTCAGGGTAGGAATTGTTCATATATTTGAGATGCTTTTAGCTCTAATAAATACTTAAATTTTTCTGGGAAAAAAAATTACAACTTCCGCTAAGAGACCGGTATGAACTCCGGCCATCCTCTCTACTACTATATACATAATCTTAGCTGTGGTTCAGGCAGAGGTCGATTCAACAATGGAGCGAAAAATGCAATAAAATGGAATTGAATTCTTTTTTAGTTTCTGATGCTGAACTCATTTAAACTTTTCTGTTCAAAATAAAGTAACAATAATAAATAAATAAATATCGTAATTTTATAACTAAACAAAATGCTGGGCATTTAATGTGTTTAGAAGTGTAGTTTTTAAAAATGTAGTTGTGGTTGTTTTTTAAAATATTTTTCATTCAGAAAAGCATGTTAATAATATTTTTTTATTATTTAAAAATTATTTTTGAGATTATTATCAAAATAATTTGAAAATATTAAAAATATATTAATTTAAAATAAAAAAAAATAATTTTT
>Ga0307517_10014038_pt1 | contig 10807 bp, 10 predicted proteins | sample 23_EM_MG_FD_194515 | JGI IMG/M metagenome (GOLD analysis project Ga0307517, IMG submission 194515) | Populus trichocarpa ectomycorrhiza microbial communities from riparian zone in the Pacific Northwest, United States - 23_EM | ecosystem: Host-associated > Plants > Roots > Unclassified | place...
ATGCAGAGGAGTCTCAATGTGACTGCTCCCACTCCTTTCATTGTTACTTCTCCCATTGAGTCCCAAACTGCACCATTCTCATCAACATCCTCTCAGTCCCTGGGCCCTCTATCCAATCCCCTATCAGCATCTGCGTCTACCACAGAAATTCTTGATCAATCGATCAGGATTATATCGGCTAATGGTAGCCCCTTATCACAAGATGAGTTGCTTGCTGCATCGCTTTTCTTCACCAGTGCATCAGAAGATGCCATCCGTGCTGCACGATCATTTATTGCTCTCAGCAACCAACCAGTGGTACAGTATCGTTTCCTCCATCGCCAACTTGAAATGGTGGCTCTTCTTCCAGGAAAGGGCAAGGCCAAGGCTATGGATATGGAAGATGGTGATGATTCCATGGCATATTAGTTTGATATTTCAATTGTTTTGTATTGCTATGGGTGGTCCATTTGTATGTACTGTGTTATGTCCTCCAATTTCATTTTGCTATTAATTTGTTGATGATATGAACTACTCGCCAAGACCTAAAGTATCATCATCACTATTGCTAGCCTCTGTGTCTGCCATGTAATCCAAGTAGCTGTTCCACATCTCATTAGCAATATTTTGCCTGCGCAATTTAACCTCTGAGTTTGCCTCATCATCATCCTCTACAATGAAACCACCATAGTTATCATCAATATCAGAAGAAAAGGGTGTGTGGGCTGCTTGGTGTGAATCAGTGGGTATTGCACCTTCATTGTGGTCAACTTCTTGAATGAAATTTTGGAGATCACACAGAGCAACAGGAATGCGAGCCTGAAAGTCAAGTGAATAATGAGGAGGGAGAAGGAGAATTTGGAAGCGTTGTTTGAGAACTCCAAAAATACGCTCAATGACATTGCGTGCCTGTGCATGGCGAAGGTTGAACAGTTTTTTTGCATTTGCTGGGCTATAAGTTTATTATAAGTTTATGACAATAAAATTATGCATATCACTGCAAAACACTTACCGAACACCTGCAGCACCCCACTCCTGAAGATGATACTGAACACCACAAAAAGGAATAAGAAGTTCCTTGCAATGAGGAAATCCTGCATCTGCAAGATAATAGAATCCTTCAGGTGCTGAAAATCCTTTTGCCAATGCATCAGCCCAGACACGAGAATCTGTTGCAGAACCTTCCCAGCCTGTAAGAATATATGTGAAGAGCATGTCGAAGTTACATATGAAGAGGCAGTTCTGCGAAAGAAAGCCTTTTCAATTTCGATAAAGACTTTGGAGGGCAGCAGGTGGAGAGAGGGGCATGTGGCTACCATCAATGGCTCCAAGGCATCCTTGGAAGAAAGGCCATAGTTTGCTGTTATCATAAATCCTGGGAGAGACAGGATCATTGGGGGTTGAATGTTGAACATACTGGCCATAAAAGAGTTGAGATGAGAAAATGATGGTCATTTTTCGAAAGTATCTGTTATTCAATTAGGAAGGAGATTACCATCAGTGATGATTGCAATACTCACTTGGAAATTGTTCCATTTGCATGCTGAAATTGCTCTCCAACATGACGTATAGATAAGCCTGTGACTGATGTATAGAGGAAGATAGCAAGCTGTTCCTCAAGTGTCACATATCTTGTATCTCCATGACCCATTGACCGCAGCTCTCTAATCAGAGCATAAAAAACCTCCTTGTGGACTCCAAGTTCAGTACAAATGTGCTCAGGATGACCATGCAGCAGCTCTTGAAGCCAAGCATAGCCAGACAGAATTGATGTGTGATATGGCTCTTTTATGTAATAGTGATGGATTAGACATATGAGTGTTGGCAAGAGAAGTGATAATTGTAATGTGATTGCTACAAGGATGGTATGGTGCATATGCACCCTTGGTTGTGCTGGATGCATTGGGATGATTTAGTTGTTATCTTAGATTTATATGGAAACAAGCATATGTGACGCCTGATCCAAATTCAAAGTCCAACAGCATGGCAACGGAAAACAAAGCAGGTACAAATATGTTAGTTTGAGAATCAGAGATTTGCAGTGCAGCTGAACAGGCTTTAAAGGATGGTAATAATTATGGGTTGTATAGTATTACATTCAGTGCCTGGAACTTGAACAAGCACTGATGAGGTGTGTTTGCGAGGCTTGCGACCATCACAAAAATGATGTGATAATATTACCATATTTGGAAATGTGCCTGATTACGTAGTTAGTTAGTCCAGCCAAACTGGCCTTAGAAAAAAAATTGGCATCACATATTCTTTTTCAATACTGGAGCCCCCTTGGAACAATGAGACATGCCTTTGTTTGCAGGATTGAGTGACATTGTTTGCAAATAATGTAGGACTGCTCCTTTGGGAGCAGGACAATTACCAAGGATAAGTGGCCCCAAAAGTACACATTGGAGTGACTTCTTTCCCCTTTTCCTACAAAGAATTGTTGTTGTGGATGAAAAATCAGAGAAATATGTAATTTTCTATTAAATAAGTGAGCACAGACCTTTCACAAGAGTGCACTGGGATCTGAATGCTGGATGTTAACCTGGTTAGTTAGTCCAGCCATTGGCTGTGAAAAAAAAAAATGGAACCCCCTAATTTTAGACAAAATTAAATATCTGGAGCTCAATTACACACTGTAAAATGTACCAGCAAGACTACAAGTCATTGAATGACCACTAAATACCTAAGTATCATCTAAACAGGGGCAAAACTCTTGGCAATTTTTCTAAAACCACTGTATTTGGGGTTAGGGTGATGAACATTGAAGCTGGGTATGTTCTACAGTGGACATACTGAGGGAGGAATAGTGACTTACACATTACATATTTAGTATTATCTTGATTGTAGCCATTGAACGGGTGCCCATGAAATGGGTTTGTGAGGACATCTGGGCGAACGCAGGCACAGAAATGATGTCATATTACCTTATTTGGAATTGTGCCTGATTACATAGTTAGTTAGTCCACTTGAAATGGCCTTAGCAAAAAAATCGACCCTGTATATTTTTTTCCAATGCCGGTGCACCCTTGACCTCTCATCTGATGGAATTTAAATAGTATAAATCTATGTGCCCAAACCAAGGGGTGTGTTAGCATTTTCTGGAGCACACAACCTGGGGAAAGGGCCTGGATGCCTCTTAAACAAATAAAATTTTACTTATGTTTGAGGGTTCAGTTGGGGTTCACACTGTGGCTAGCAAATGTGGTTATACTGACTAGGGATTATCACAGGTAACCCTGGGGTATTTCAGGGCTACCTGGACCCTTACCCAACCAAACCTGTACCTGCTACTAAGGGTAGGGGTTGCAGTGGGTCAGGGTAAGGGTTTTTCAGAAACCCATGGGTATGTAGACCTGTTCACAGGTATCCTACAGAAAATGATTGATAAACCTTGCGAGTGCAGTGTAAGTGTCAATTGACACTGCTGTGCAACCTTGCGAGGTTAGAAAAGTCATATGAATGGTACTGGGGTCCCGGTACCCCCTCGTTGTCATTTCTGTTGTTATGGTTGGCAGTTGGGTCGTGGTCATGCCTTCCTGGCTTGGTGCATTGAGCGTTCGCACTGGTAGGTATGTGTCTGATAGGTGAGGGTGCTCATAAGTGGTCAGTGTAAGGGCCAGGCAATGCTGGTGTTGCACAGAAGAGTGGGCAGCGGATGAGTTGTTGGTTGTGCAGTGACAGAGGTATGGTAGAGTAATGGCGCAGTCAATGACATGGGTTGTCAGTGACATGACCATTGAGATGCTGGAGCTTGGTAACATGTAGCATCAGGCTCTATCGATATGGCATTGGCGAGGTATGGGGTGCATAACTAGGCGGTGCAGGGGTCCTGACACATCATCATCATCTGGAGGCACAGCATTGGCCCTATGCTAACCCTGTGCCAGTGTTGTGCTGTGTGCAGGGTGCATGTTCTAACATGTTTTCAATGTTAGTAGACACCAGGGAAGGTAGATGAAGGGAGGCGAACTGATTATGGCTCGCCTCCTCATGTACCTTGTAGGTCTCCCACACCATGGGTCTCCCTTTGTATTTCCTACCTGCCCCCAACTCTTATGCCCCCCCAAAAACCATGGACATTGACGTAGGATGGCCTACATCTCTCATTGGAGGGGAGAGGCCAGGTGGCAGTGAGTTTGGGTGTGGAGGGACCTAAAAAGGACGAAATAAGTTAGCAGATGTATGACACAAGGGTTGTAAAGGAATTACATACCTTTTCATGTAACATGTCCTGCCATGTTCATTAAGTGCAGAGCGACATTGTAGGAGTGGTGATAAGCGAGATCAACCATGTTGGTCACAGCTGATTTTGATTCAAACTCTGAAAAGACACCTTGTTGTTCCATCGAGAATGCATAAACGCAGAAGTTCATTTTATTCAGGTGGAGTCATAGTATTAAAAAGAGTAGTACTTATATAAATTTCATCAAACAAACCCATGGGTAACCTGCCAACCCCCTGCTGAGGGTATGGGTACAGCGGGGGTCAGAAAAACCGAACCCCCACCCTTACCCCAGTGTACCCTACCCAAAACCCATGTGGGTTCTTAAACCTGTGATAATCCCTAATACTGACTCACCAGAAACCAGTTCACATCAACTACCTATGAGCAGTTCAAGTGACTGATATTTGAACAGTTGTGCTGATCCCAAAAAGGTACTTTTCCATGGTTATACTGACTGCTTTTTGGGCAGTTATACTGACTCACTCAAAAGTCATTGTAATGACCGTGATATGAGTAGTGTACTAGTTAACAGTGTAAAAATTAATCACCCTCAACATGAATTGAACCAGTGACTGCACATCATGTACACCCACACACTTACTACTGCACCACAAAGGCATTTATTTATAGTCAAATTAATCCAATTATACTGTATCATTTCATTTAATTCAGCAGTCACATGTCATGGGGCCCTCCAAAATGCTGAAATGTCATGGTTGTCACAGCAATTTTCATGGTGTGCCAAATTCATTTGGTAATCATGTGACTGATATAAAAAGATTTTCATTGCCTGTGGCACTAAACTGCTGAAAAATTCCCAAAAATTTGGGCATGTCATGGCAACTTTGGGAGGTTACCAAAACCAAAATTTCGGCAGGCCCATCACATGTCATTGGCCCTGCCAAATTGATTGAAATGGTACAGTATAACAAAAATTATGGCATGTGACCACCTGGCATTGTTTTTTGCACTGTCCCTCACTCTTATGCTCAAACCTCTATTTGTGTGTACAGAGGTCTCCTTATATCCCAAAAATCCAGAAAAATTTCCAAAATATGTTCTTACTAATATAAAATATATATACTATACAAAGAGAGCCTTGAGCCTATTTCTGTGTAGAAAATCTGTTTTTATTCAAATTTAGGCAGAGAAAGATTGAGGCAAAAGTATGCTAATTCTTCATCAAAATGCTCAATTTTTTTTTGGAGTTTAAGAGAGTATATCTATTATATCTTTTGCATACAAGACCAGAGGTCTGTGCTAATTTATTAAATGGGAAATTGGAGATTTCAGCAAAGGGGAGAAGGAAAGGATGAGGCATTGCCGCATAAGTGAGTCAAATCTTCATAGAATGACTCGATTGTTTTTATAATCTATGCATGTCCATTTGTAGCATTTAAATTCTACCAGACAAGAGGTCTATGCTTGCTTGTTTAATTGGAATCTACAAATTTCTTTGATTTTAGTGCAGGGATGATGGAAAAAGTGTGATATGCAGGTCAGTCATTTTTTAGACAAGTGCACAGTTCCCTCATCATCTGAATGTACTATAAAGGTGTTATGATCTCTTCTATCTCATCTTATCAGCAGTTATCTTATCATATGGACACTTTTTCATTTCAATGCAGCCTTTACACAGCCACACACTTCCTCCATCATTTCCACTTGTTATCAGGCATCGCACCTTCCATGTTTATTTATAGATCTCTGACTTGTTCCCTTGAGTTGTTATACTTTTCTCAACTCACATTATGTTTACGACTCATTCCACATCTCTTGATACTTGTACTTATATCGACTCATCTCTCATAGCTTTCCTAGTCATAGTAGATGGTCTGTGCATTAATTAGTAGTATAAGTACTAGGATCTAGCACGGTTCTGCTCAGTTCCCATCCATGACAAAGTGATGGATACCACTGAATATGGATATGGTTCATCATAGTATGAATCTATCCATCACATCCATGGCTCGGCATGCCAAACAGCCTCAAACCTTAGGCAGTATATGCAAGAAGGCCCATAACTCACTCAATATTAGCCAGAATTTTTCAATTAAAAGTGCATTAGAAAGCTACAAACCACAGTAATACATTAGTACAATTTTTGAGTTGCTAATTTGATCATGTAAATGGGAAATATCAAGAAAACAGTAAAATCAATATCAGTCTTCAAGTTTATCAGTGCTAGTATCCCCCCCTGTCTCCCTTTTGTGTATCATCTCTTTGACAATGTCAAAGGCAGGCCAAAGTGGTGTTTTGGACCATGAACCTACTCCTATGTGAGCTTTGAATGTCTGGGATGACATGTTGTGCTGCATAAAGTTGACTTGTCGGTGCCCAGTTGAAAATGCTCACTCAGCATCAACAGAGGTAGCTAAATAAAATTAAGCTGGGAAAAAAAAGAAAAGAAGACTAGGCACAAATTACCTGGGGCTGAGACAAAATCCATGGCCATTTTTGCAACAAGTGGACATGTTTGTGAAGCAGCATGCCAATAAACCATATATCCACCAGTATTTTCCACTGCCTGAAATGAGATGGTGGGTTCCTGTAGATATGTTCTATATGATCATATGGGTGCTTCTTCTTAGGGGCAGTTTTGGTTGATTCCTATTTTGAACGCTTTCAATATACATTAAACATAATTCTAACAAAATTGTAGTACTTGCACCTTGACTTTTTGTCCTGCATTAACTCCTTCACTGGCAATAATATCTGAACCATATTTCTGTACCCAGTGAGCAATAACAGAAGTTTTGAGATGGCGAATTTCATCTCTAGTGAAATCATTATCCTTGAACCAGTCAACCTTCTGATCTGGGCACATTACTAGGTTCAAAAGTTAGCTGTGAGTGAAGTTAAAAAATTTACAACATTACTCATGACAAAAAGACACAATTTGCTTTCCTTCATGAGGTCAATATACTTGTCAATGAGAATTATTGATGCATAAGCTGCAATCTGAATAACAGCTGGTGTAGGGGACAGTGGACTCACAGGCTCATCATCATTATCATTATCATTGCCTTGCCCTGGTGGGGTGTTCTTCACCACTGCATCCATGTCACGGCAAAGATCAAACAGTATAGGAAGTGCCTCAGCAATCAGAGGAACTTCAGCCTGTGAGAATAACAATGTGAGGTTTTTAAAAAGCTATACAAGTATTTTTAATTAGTTTGTTCAAATGAAGGATCAAAATTAAACAAATGATACCTTAAGAACTTCCAAAATTTCATCAGAAATTTCCCATTGCCCATCATTGAGACGATAAGCAGCAAGTTTATTTGCATGAACACCAGTCATGGCCTGTAAAATGTCCTTGAAGAAAACATGAGCATCAAGGCAATCAAAGTCAGTATTCTATTGTGTTGGAACATGGCAAGCTAGAGTGCGCTGGCTGTTTGCAATTTCTGGATCCTTGCTAGTTGAAACTCGGTCCACAAAATCCTGATTGAGAACTGATGCATCATGAACTTGTCAAGCCAAGCCAGCCACCTAGATAAAATATAAATCAGAGATTTAGATACTGCATTAGAGAATGAGAAATATATACTGCAGGAAATATCCCCAATGCCATCTTCTCCTCTTCAGAAGTCATCCTCACTTTATAAAATGCCCACATATCCCTAATTGCTTGATCATGGGTGGACTTTACTGCCTCTCAATCATGTTCAATTTGTCCGTCATCATCTTGCTCAATCTGATCATCTACAATTGCCTCCTCTGCTGCTGCAATGTCTTCATCATCGTTATCAATGTCCTCCACAATTTTAGTACAGTCATCCACCAGCTAATGTTACACCACCACCCAGTGTTACACTTCCATAACTCAACCAAAAATGCACATTTTTCAATGAAACAAAGGTCTCCTGTAAGCCATACATATTCCCAATCACCCGGTAAATTTTCAAGAGGCTTGGACAAGATTTGGCTGAGGAATGGTAAACTCAAAATCACTGGATTTAGCCGAAATTGGCTCACCATCCAGTGTTACACCAGTAATCGGGGAATTACTTCATGAGAAGTGGACAAAATCGCTTGAGATTTTTACTGAAGCAAATAATTGAATTATAAAGAATTATCACATGGTTTTTATTGAAAGAGTATGAGGCCAAGAATTTTCTTTCAATTTTTAAGTTTCAGTGTAACATTAGCTGGTGCATGACTGTAGTCTTTTTAGTCTTTGGTTTTTTGAAAAAGAAGGATATAAAAATCTAACCAAGTTCAATATTTAGAACAACCCAGAATTGCTAGTAGATATCACAAACCTTGGCAATGAGATTAATAATATGACACAAACACCGGAGATAGGCATCCATGCCCCAGAAGTCTGGTATAAATTCTGGAAGAATTTTTGCAAGACGATTACAGTTACTTGCATTGTCCATACAGAGTCCCAGAAGCTGCAATAAAGTTTAGAAATCAAGGGAAGAATTTGAAAAAATTTGTTTTACAAATTTGTCAAGTTGAAACTATTTGAAACAGTTGGCAGTGACTTCAGCCAGGTATTGACCATCATGTGCATGAGTTAGACTGTTTAGCAGAGTGAAAATATTAGCATAGAATAAATAGCTATTGAAAATCATACCAAATGAATTCAGGAACTGTTCAGTAGATGATCCCTTTGTCATGCCAGACAACTACAAGCCCAAGATATGATGCAACAATGGGTGCAGTCCATCTATCAAGGACTAGATGAATTATACTGTTTAATGCCTGAAGATAACACAAGATCAACTCATAATTCACTGCAGAATGGTTAATGAAAGTACCAGAAAATAATTCACAACCCAAGTGGAAGCATGCTTGTATATATGAATTAAGTCTCACTGAATAGTTGTTGGTGTTGACATTTCATGTTGTGCAGCCAACTCGGTGTGCACCACCCACTGTTTGTACATGTAGATACATTGGGGGCATCTTGGATGCCCCCACCTTTTTCTTCCCATATACGCTTCTTTACCTTGTACCACCACGAATACACACTCATTGTCTCTTTGTCCTTGTGTCCCCACCCCATTTTTCAACAGTTGGATGAGGGACTTTGGTTCCAGGGTGAAGCATCTCAACTTCCCACCTATAGTCTTCATCAAGGACTGAGTTGGTAGATCACGACTGCTTTGCACATCACATTGCGATAAGAACACAGTGACCACTCTCAGAATATGGAATTGCATCAGCAGAAGTATTCTTTTGGAGCTCAATACCTTGCTTTTGCAAGCAGGCATCTGCAGCCTTCTGAAGATTACTAGTGCCACCAGTTCCACCTTTCTTTTGAGAGCCCCCAGAATGAAGTTTGGGATGAGTTTTACAAGTGAAAACAAATGATAAAGATTGGTCTCCTGAAGTCTTATCAACACTGCATTGAAGCATAGTGTGATAATGATTATAAACCTGTGAAAAATAATTTATAAAGGCCACATCTTTTTAGACAATCATATTTATTAGAAATTAAGCAACAATTTATAAATTATAAACATACCAATGATTTCTTGGTCTGTTATATCCCACACCTCATCATCTGACATCTTCTTGATATTATCTGCTGCTCTTTTCTGCTGAGCCTTGATAGGTGACACAAGAACAGGTACCCAAGGGCGGTTGACAGGGGCACGAGTTGGAGTAGTTGGTTGATCATCCAAGTCCGAGTTACTACCAGATGAGACCTCATCAATAACCTCTCCAGGGGATTGAAATGCCTGCAGCTGTTTTTGCATAGGGAAAATACAAGGAGCTGGAGCTGGGGCAGAGGCAGGGCAGGTTGCTCAGCTTGTGCTTGAGCTGTAGTTGATCTAGAGGTGCGAGCAGGGGCTACAGGCTCTGGATTCACAGCCTGAGGTTGTTTCTTTGGCTGTTTAGAACCTCCTTTTGCACCAGAAGCTCGAGGCATGGTGTGCAAAGATAGGGGGAGACAGAGAGATAGCGAGATAAGCAATCCATTTTGCACATCAGTTGGAGTTACAAATTAATCTATATATAGCTTAAATCTATGGATAAACTGCAGATGAACCACGATCCACACAGTTGGATCCGTCAAGTAACTGGCAATCAAAAAGCCAGTTGAACTGTGGTTCCATGCTGGTCCCTAATAAGTACTTTGATACTTTCACTTGTACTCCTTAGCCAGTTCTTGTTTAATCACAGACAATTCTTCTAGCCTCTAGAACCAGAACTTCCCTGAGGAACTTCCTCAACTTCTTGATTGACTTTCGGTAGAACTCACAGCTCACAATAAACTATCTGAAGTCATAACAAAAGGTGTGGGGCAGTCCAAGGGTTGATAAAATGATGATATACTTTATTTCTAATCGTGACTGTTTCATGGAGATAGTGTTTGAAAGTCCAGTTACAAGACTGGGAAAAGACCGAGACCGGACCGAACCTTAACCAATCAAGACCGGAAATATTCAGGACCGATCAAGACCGTAACCGCGGTCCGGTCTTCGGTCTTCCAGCTTTGGGAAATTATAAAGACTGACAAAAACCGGTTTAGACCGGTTTCAACCGGTCTTTAGGGCCCTAAAATTACACAAAGGTAGCCTCATGTAAGAGCTTTCGAACGAATATAAAATCATAATTTTTACTTGAGAACTAACAAAGTTA
>Ga0307517_10014039_pt1 | contig 10806 bp, 8 predicted proteins | sample 23_EM_MG_FD_194515 | JGI IMG/M metagenome (GOLD analysis project Ga0307517, IMG submission 194515) | Populus trichocarpa ectomycorrhiza microbial communities from riparian zone in the Pacific Northwest, United States - 23_EM | ecosystem: Host-associated > Plants > Roots > Unclassified | place...
TTTGGTCAGGACGGACCCTATGCGGCCAAACCCGCCTATGACGATCTGATCCAGGGCGCCACCGCGCTGCCGGCGCTGATGGCGCAGACCGGCGACGGCGTGCCGCGCTACGTTCCAAATGCGCTGGTCGATCGCATCGTCGGGCTGACGGCGGTCGGCGCGATCTGCGCTAGCCTCGTGGATCGCGACCGCACCGGCCGCGGCCAGCGCGTCGATATACCGATGTTCGAGACCATGGCCAGCTTCGTGATGGGCGATCACATGGGCGGTCTCACCTATGAGCCGCCGCTCGACAAGGGCGGCTATGCCCGCCATCTGTCGCCGGACCGGCGGCCCTACAAGACGTCGGATGGCTACATCTGCGTGATCGTCTACAACGACAAGCAGTGGGAAAACTTCTTTCACGCCACCGGCCGCGACGATCTTCGTACCAATCCGAAGTTCGCAACCTTCGCCGGCCGCGCCTCTAATATCGATGCGGTCTATGCCGAACTGGCGCGCATCCTCGAAACCAGATCCACCGCGGAATGGACTGCCATCCTCGAAAAAGCCGACGTGCCGGTCATGCCGATGCATGATCTGGAAAGCCTGCTGCAGGATCCGCACATCGTCGCGACCGATTTCGCGCCCGTGGTCGATCATCCGACCGAGGGACGGATTCGCAACATGCGGCCGTCGGCGCGCTGGTCGGAAACGCCCGTGGAGATGACGCGATTGGCGCCGCGCCTCAGCGAACACAGCGCCGAGATATTGCAGGAAGCCGGCTTCTCGGCGGACGAGATTGCCGCATTGGTTCGCGACGGCGTCACCAAGGCCGCATCAAACAGTTAAGGGATTGAGACCATGGATTTCGCGCTGTCGGCCAACCAGGAATCGATCCGCGATGCGATCGGAAAAATCTGTTCGCGCTTCGACGACGCCTATTGGCTGAAGAAGGACAAGGAGGGCGGCTATCCCTCCGACTTCCACCGCGCGCTCGCGGATGCCGGCTGGCTCGGCATCTGCATTCCCGAGGAATATGGCGGCTCGGGCTTGGGCATTACCGATGCCGCGATCATGATGCGGACGATTTCGGAATCCGGCGCCGGCATGTCGGGCGCCTCTGCGGTGCATATGAATGTGTTCGGGCTCAATCCGGTGGTCGTGTTCGGCACCAAGGAGCAATGCACCCGCATGCTGCCGCCGATCATCGACGGGCGCGACAAATCCTGCTTTGCGGTGACCGAACCCAATACCGGGCTCAACACCACGCAGCTCAAGACGCGCGCGGTGCTCAAGGGCGACAAATACATCGTCAACGGCCAGAAGGTCTGGATTTCGACAGCCCAGGTCGCCAACAAGATCCTGCTGCTGGCGCGCACCACGCCGCTGGAAGAGGTGAAGAACCCGACGAAGGGCTTGAGCCTGTTCTACACGGATTTCGACAAGAAGCGCGTCGCCGTGCACGAGATCGAGAAGATGGGCCGCAAGACCGTCGATTCCAACGAATTGTTCTTCGAGAATTTTGAAATTCCGGTCGAGGATCGTCTCGGCGAAGAGGGCCGCGGTTTCGAATACATCCTGCACGGCATGAATCCCGAACGCATCCTGATCGCAGCCGAAGCGGTCGGCCTCGGCCAGATCGCTCTGGCGCGGGCGGCGGCCTATGCGAAGAACCGCATCGTGTTCAATCGCCCGATCGGCATGAACCAGGGCATCCAGCATCCGCTCGCCAAGAACTGGATGGAGCTGGAAGCCGCCTGGCTGATGGTGCTGTCCGCCGGCTGGCAATACGACCAGGGCATGCCGTGCGGCCCGGCCGCCAATGCCGCGAAATATCTCGCCGCCGAAGCCGGCTTCCACGCCTGCGAGCAGGCTGTCATGACCCATGGCGGTTTTGGCTATGCCAAGGAATATCACGTCGAGCGTTATCTGCGCGAATCCCTGATCCCGCGCATCGCCCCGATCAGCCCGCAGCTCATTCTCAGCTTCATTGCCGAGAAGGTGCTGGGGTTGCCGAAATCGTATTGAGGGTGATGAGGTTCAAAACTCTATCACCGTCATTCCGGGGCGCATCGAAGATGCGAACTACGATGTGCAATTGCACATCGGAGAATCTCGAGATTCCGGGTTCGCGACTTTCGTCGCGCCCCGGAATGACGGCGTGAGGGAGAGCCACACCATGAGCTTCATCACCGGCGTTGGACTGACGTCCTATGGCAAGCACGAAGGCTCGTCCTCGCTCGATCTCATGAGCAAGGCGGCCGAGATGGCGATTGCCGATGCCGGGCTGAAGCGCTCCGAGATCGACGGCATCCTGTGCGGCTACAGCACGGTCTCGCCGCACATCATGCTGGCAACGGTGTTCGCCGAACATTTCGGCATCCGGCCGTCCTACGCCCACGCCGTTCAGGTCGGCGGCGCCACCGGGCTTGCCATGACCATGCTGGCGCATCATCTGGTCGATGCCGGGATTGCAAAACATGTGCTGGTGGTCGGCGGCGAAAACCGCCTGACCGGGCAAAGCCGCGACGCCTCGATTCAGGCGTTGGCGCAGGTGGGGCATCCCGATTACGAGGTGACGTTGGGGCCGACGATCCCGGCCTATTACGGCCTCGTCGCGTCGCGCTACATGCATGAATATGGCGTCACCCAGGAAGACCTCGCCGAATTCGCGGTGCTGATGCGCGCCCACGCGCTGACGCATCCCGGCGCCCAGTTCCATGAAGCGATCACGGTCGCCGATGTAATGGCGTCGAAGCCGGTGGCGATGCCGCTCAAATTATTGGATTGCTGCCCGGTATCCGATGGCGGTGCGGCCTTCGTGATCAGCCGCGAACGCACGGGTTCAACCGGCGTTCGCGTGCGTGGCGCCGCGCAGGCGCACACCCATCAGCACGTCACCGCGATGCCGGCCTTGAGCGAACTCGGCGCCGAGATATCGATTGCGAGAGCAAAGGCTGCATCCGGTCTGGATATCTCGGACGTGCGTTATGCCGCGGTCTACGACAGTTTTACGATTACACTCGCGATGCTGCTGGAAGATCTCGGCCTTGCCAAACGCGGCGAGGCGGCGGCGCGGGTGCGGGCAGGGTACTTTGGCCGCGACGGCGAGATGCCGCTCAACACCCATGGCGGTCTTTTGAGCTACGGTCATTGCGGTGTCGGCGGCGCGATGGCGCATCTGGTCGAAACCCATTTGCAGATGACGGATCGTGCCGGTTGCCGCCAGGTCCGCGACGCCTCGATCGCGCTGCTGCACGGCGACGGTGGCGTGCTGTCGTCCCATGTCAGCATGTTCCTGGAGCGGGTGCGATGAGCGATCAACGCGCGGACTGGACCAAGGGCGGCGAGGGCATCGTCTATCAATCCTGCGGCGCCTGCGGAAAGGCGCAATATTTCCATCGCAGTTTTTGCGCGGCCTGCGGCGCGCCGGATCCAGTGGAGAAGCCAGCGAGCGGCGCGGGGATCGTTTACGCAACGTCGCTGGTATGCCGCGCGGCAACGCCGGAGACCCGCGCGCATGTTCCCTACAACATTGTGCTGGTCGATACGCCGGAGGGGTTTCGCATGATGGCCCATGGCGACAACGACCTCGCCATCGGCGACAACGTCACCGCGCGCTATCGGCAATTCGCCGGAAGGCTGGTTCCATATTTCGAGAAGGCGAAGTAACAACAGGTGCTGCAACGTCATTGCGGGCGGAAGCGACTTGTCCGCCGTAACTCAACGAGCGAAGGCGGAAAGCAGAAGCAATCCAGAGTGACGCGGAACGGATGACATCTGGATTGCTTCGTAACGCTTTCACTCGCAAATGGCGGCTTCACCGCCAGTAAAAGATGACACCGGCGATGACGAGCATTGCCGTCACCGCCGCCATCTGTGCAAACGCCTCCGAGGCCGCCCTTTTGGTGGCTTCCTTCATACCTAACTCCCTAGACTTGGGCAGGACTCATCGTTGCGTGACAAGCACGCAAGACGGCCTATGGTTTTTTACTCGGAACACCCCGCGACGAGTATTCGCTTTGATTGAGTCCCCACTCAGCGAATATCGACCGTGCCAAGTTTGAACAGCAATGCGGCGGCATTTGGGCTCACGCGCAGCCGGATTTTGCGCGCGTGGTGGCGATTTCCGAGCGTAATTGATATCTGGAACTTTTCAGTGTTTCCGGGCGCGCTTCAAACCATCGAGCTGCGCTGGAATTTCCGCAGGCGTCGTCACGGGATACGAGCAGAAATTCGAGGTGCAGGCGAAGGCCGCCGGGCCGTCCGGAAAATCCGGATAATCGACGTCGGCATTGGCCAGTTTGCCTTCGCGTTTGTCCCACCATTCCGCGCGCTTGTTGGCGAGCGGATAGGCGAGTGCCGCCCGATAGAGCGCGGCCGAGCGCGGATCATCTTTCGCACCGACGATGGTGACGTGAACCGGCTCGTTGCGCAGATCGTCTTCGGCGAGCAGCACGTCGGGCAGGAAGCCGAAGGCATCTAGGATCGGCGGTGATGTCAGATAGCCCATGCCGGCCTCGGCGATTTCGCGGTAGCGGCTTTCACCCGTATAGGACGACAGCAGGCTGAACATCCGCACCGCCGTGACGTTATCCTCGCGCTGCTTGATCGGTTTTGTCAGTTGCTGCGCGTCGGGCGAAGCGGAGGCGATGAAGCCGCCGGTCGCGGGATCGATGAAGGTCCTGGCGATGAAATCGGCCGTTGCCTGCGCGTGGGTGAGCCATTCGCGCTCGCCGGTGGAGCGGTGCAGCGCGAGCAACACCTTGGCCATTTCGACATTGTCGGCCAGATACGGCCCGCCCTTGTCCGCTTCGGCGTGACGAAAGCCACCGCCCGGCATCGCACGATTGGCAAGCACCCAGCGCGCGGCGCCGATTGCGAGTTCGCGTGCTTCGGCCGAACCGGTTGCGTCGTAGTAAGCCAGTAGCCCCGCGATGGCCTGTGCGGTCTCTCGCGCATATTGCCGCTTGTCGACGCCAGGCTCGCCCTCGCTCATGCCAAGCGACGCATAGAAACCACCGCCGGGCGCGGCCATGCTGTCCTTCAGGAAGCCGTAGATGCGATCCGCGGCCTGCCGGTAGGTGGCGTCGCCATACATGCTCCAGGCCCGCGAATAGGCGATAAGTCCGGCCTCCTGCGCGAACATCGGAAATTCCTGCGCCGGCTCCGACCAGTCCGGTTTCAGATTGACCTGGTTCATGGCGCCGGTGGCCTTGTCGATCATGGTCTGACCCATCAGGGTCAAGACCTTCCTGATCCGCGCCTCGTTCTTGACGTCGCCCTGCCGGGCGCGCTGCAATGCCCAGACCAGCATCGACCCATCGACGAATTTGGATTTGCTCCAGCCGCCATTTTGGTCATCCCAGGCCTGATCGATGAAGGCGAGGATTTCGCTGCGCTGCGCGTCCGTCAGCCCCGTCGCCAGCGTGCGCTCGCGTTCGGCTCCGCCGGCATCGGGATAGGTGACGGGCGAGGGGTCCTCGATGGTGGCGGCGAGGATGGGGTTGAAGAATTGCGGCGAATAGAAGCCGCGCAGCTTGACGATCTCGGTGCCGTCAGGCGCGAAGATGATGGTAGCGGGCCAGCCCCAGCGCTCGTAGCGTTGCGAGATATCCGGCCGGCTGTCCTGATCGACATAAACCGGGATGAATTTGTCTTTGAGAATGCCGCGCACCTCGGCATTGGCCCAGGTCTCGCGGTTCATCACGTGGCACCACCGGCACCACCAGGATTGCAGCGACATGATCACGAATTTATTTTCGCGCGCGGCCCTGGCAAAGGTCGCGTCGCTCCACTCGCTCCAGAAGCCGTCTTTGTTGTCGATCGGCGCGGAATGGGCCGCCGTCGTTAACGACAGTGCGAACAGCAGCGCGAGGATACGGATCATGGCTGGGCCTCGGGGGAAACGTCGTGCCGCGGAATATTGTCAGATCGGGTATCTCCCTAGAACACACGCCTCTGTGACTTATTCCCGTCACCGAGCATTCCAGCCGGTTGATCCGGCCCTTGCCGCGGGGCATGATCCTGCCATCAAATCAAAGAAAACAAGGTGAGAAATGGCCCGTATCGAATATAGCGATCCCGCGAAAGCCAACGATCGCACCCGCGAAATCCTCGGCAAGAACCGCAATGCCAATATTTTCAGAATGATGGCGCATTCGCAGAGCTATTTCGAACAATATTGCCGGCTGGGCGGTGCGATCAGGCACAAGGGCGAACTCGATCCGATCGTGCGTGAACTCGCTATCACCCGCACCGGCATTTTGTGCGAGGCGCCTTACGAGATCGTCGCCCACAAGCGGATCGGCAAGAATGTCGGCGTCACCGACGAGCAGAACGAGGCGCTGGAGAACTGGCAGGATGCGAAATGCTTCAACGAGGTGCAGCGCGCCGCGCTCGCTTTCGCGGACGAGATTGTCAAGCTGCACAAGCCGACGGACGCGACCTTCAACGCCATCGCGTCAAAGCTGACGCCCGCTGCATTGGTCGAACTGCAGCTCTCGGTCGGCTTCTACATCATGACGTCGAAGTTCCTGGAGACGTTCGCCATCGATATGCAGCCGGTGAACGAAGTGGTGGCCTGATTTCTGATCGTCATTGCGAGCGGAGCGACTTGTCCGCCGTAGCTCAACGAGCGAAGGCGGAAGCAATCCATAGCGCAGCAAGCAAGGTGTGGATTGCTTTGCTCCCTTGCGCAAACGCTTCGCGTTTGTCGCAGGCAATGACGCCGAAACAGTGGACGTACTCTGATGAGCAATGGATGGCAGCTTTCAGCCCAAGCCTGGATCGACTCCATGGGCGAGCGCGGCGATTGGGCGCGCGAGCACGTGCTCGATCCCGTGATGCTCGGCCGCATCGCGGCAGGCAGGTTTGAGCGCGCGCTGGATGTTGGCTGTGGTGAGGGCCGTTTCTGCAGAATGCTGAAGGCAGCTGGTATCGCTGCGACCGGGATCGATCCGACCGCGGCGCTGCTCGAAATGGCAAGGCAGCGCGATCCATCCGGCGACTACCGGCCCGGTGCCGCCGAGCAACTTGAATTCGAGTCGGCCAGTTTCGATCTGGTCGTCAGCTATCTCACGCTGATCGATATCGTCGATTTCAGAACGGCCATTAGTGAGATGGCGAGGGTGCTCAAGCCAGGCGGCTCGCTGCTGATCGCAAACCTCACCGGCTTTACATCGGCTGGTGCCGGGCAGGGGTGGATCAAGGATGAGGACGGGCGTCATCTCCACTTTCCGGTCGATCGTTACCTCGACGAGTTTCCATTCTGGTTCGAATGGGCGGGAATACGCATCCAGAATTGGCACCGGCCGCTTTCCGCGTACATGGCAGCCTTGCTCGATAGCGGCCTGCAACTGACGTTTTTCACGGAGCCCGAACCCATGTCCGGTGACGCCGCACATCAGGAACGTTTTCGCCGGGTACCATGGTTCGTCGTCATGGAGTGGCAGCGGCCTGTTGGGGGATGATCCCAGAGCGTGATGTGGTTGGATTGAAACGGTCTGGCCGCAAACTCAGTTCACCTCTCCCGCTTGCGGGGGAGGTCGGCGCGAAGCGACGGGTGGGGGCTCTCTCCACATCGGGAGTGTCAATTGCGGAGACACCCTCACCCCAGCCCTCTCCCGCAAGCGGGAGAGGGAGCGCAGCTCCGTCGCGGATGCAGCTAGATCTAAATTCGTCCCGCTTTAAGCCCGCGGCCCGTATCGCCGCAGCGCCTCCAGCGTCAGGCCCTTGCCGACCGCGCCAAACGTATCGCCTTCGACGAGCCGGGCCGATGGCACCGCCTTCTTGATCGCGTCGCGGACATGCGCGAGCCGCACCGAGCCGCCGGTCAGGAACACGGCGTCGATATCTTCAGCGCCAAGCCCGGCCTGTGTCAGGCAGTTCTTGATGCGGGTGGCGATGCGCTCGGCCAATTGCCCGGTGTGGCTGACGAGATCGGGACGGCTGATTTCCGCGTTCAGGCCGGGCATCACCCATTCCAGCGGGATATCGGCCCGGCGCTTGTCCGACAAAGCGATCTTGGCTTCCTCGACCTCCATCAGCAGCGTATGGCCGCGCTGCTCCTCGACCACGCGCACCAGCCGATCGAGCAATTCCGGCTCGCTGGCCTCGCGCCGCACCTGGCGGATATCCGCGAGCACGCGCGGCTCATACATGCGGTTGATGCTCGACCACGTCGCGAAGTCGTGGAAATAGCTCGAGGGCACGTCGAGCCCGGCGCGGTTCATGGCGCTGCCGAAACCGAACAGCGGCATCACCACGCCGAGGCTGAGCTGGCGGTCGAAATCGGTGCCGCCGATCCGCACGCCGTCATTGGCAAGAATGTCGCTTGCGCGGTTGGCCTTGGCGTGGCGCTCGGGACCGAGGCGAACGATCGAAAAATCCGACGTGCCGCCGCCGATATCGGCGATCAGGGCGACTTCTTCGCTTGTGATCTGGCGCTCATACTCCAGCGCCGCAGCGATCGGCTCGAACTGAAAGGTGACGTCGTCGAACCCGACCTCGCGCGCGATCTGACGCAGAGTCTCTTCGGCCTTGCGATCGGCGTCCGGCGCATTGTCGACGAAATGCACGGGGCGGCCATGCACGACGTCGCGCAGCTCGAGCCCCGTGGCCTGTTCCGCGCGCCGCTTCACCGCGCCGAGATAATAGGCGATGACGTCGCGAAAGCTGGTCCGCTCGCGCCCAAGACGGGTGGTTTCGTCGATCAGCGAGGTTCCGAGCACCGATTTGAGGCTGCGCATCAGGCGGCCGGGGGCGCCGTCGACATAGGCGGCGATGGCCTTGCGGCCGATCAGGACGGCGCCGTCCACTTCATAGAAGATCGCGCTGGGAATCGTGGTCTCGCCACCTTCCAGCTCCGCCAGGACCGGCGCATGGCCTTCGATGGTGCCGAGCGTCGTATTCGACGTTCCAAAATCCAGGCCACAGATTGACATGCGCGCTCCCAAGAGAAGCGTCCGTCTACACATTACCGCGCCGTCAATCCACCCTTAATATTAGCCCGTAAAAGGCGGCCTGACCGGGCGATTCCGGCCATCCGTCCAGGCTGATCCACAGATCAATTTCTTTGCTATTTCTCCTGCTTGCCGGGTTGATGAATCGATCCGTGGTAGTCCATAAGCGGCGTCCCGCGGTCATCATTCTGCCGTGGACAGTCTGGAAAGCAGCTACTTTAGAAAGAGTTGGCGTGGCAAATATCAATCGACAGATCGCGGAAGAGCTTGGCGTTCGTGAGCAGCAGATCGAGGCGACGGTCACCCTGCTCGACGGCGGCGCCACGGTTCCGTTCGTGGCGCGCTACCGCAAGGAAATCACCGGCGGGCTCGATGACGCGCAGCTGCGCACGCTGGAAGAGCGCCTGACCTATTTGCGCGAGCTCGAAGAGCGGCGTGTGGCGATCCTCAATTCGGTCCGCGAACAAGGCAAGCTGGATGCCGCGCTGGAGGCCGCGATCATGGCCGCCGACAGCAAGGGGCGCCTGGAAGATATATATCTGCCGTTCAAGCCAAAGCGCCGCACCAAGGCCGAGATTGCCAGGGAAGCCGGCCTTGAGCCGCTGGCCGAGCTGCTGCTGACGCAGCCGCAAAACGATCCGAAGGTCGTGGCGGCTGATTTCGTCGATGCCGAAAAGCAGGTGGCCGACGTCGCCGCCGCGCTTGACGGCGCGCGTTCCATCCTGGTGGAGCGGTTCGCCGAGGACGCCGACCTGATCGGAAAGCTGCGCGAGGAAATGTGGTCGAACGGCGTGATGGTTTCGACCGTGCGCAACGGCAAGAAGGCCGAAGGCGAGAAGTTCAAGGACTATTTCGATTACAATGGACCCCTCCACAAGCTGCCGTCGCACCGCATCCTCGCGCTGTTCCGGGGCGAGAAGGAGGAAATCCTCGAACTGCAGATCCAGCCCGACGCGCAAGCCCCGGTGGCCAACGTCCCCAGCGCGTATGAACTGAAGATCATGCAGCGCTTTCTGATTTCCGATCAGGGCCGCCCGGGCGACCGCTGGCTGGTCGAGACCGCGAAATGGGCGTGGCGCACCAAGATCCAGGTGCATCTCAATATCGACCTGCGCATGCGGCTGTGGACGACGGCTGAAACCGAAGGCGTGCGGGTGTTCGCCTCGAATTTGCGCGACCTGCTGTTGGCCGCACCCGCCGGCGCCCGAGTCACCATGGGGCTCGATCCCGGCTTCCGCTCCGGCGTCAAGGTCGCCATCGTCGATGCCACCGGCAAGGTGGTGGCGACTACGGCGGTCTATCCGCATGAGCCGCAACGGCAGTGGGACGTCGCGCTGGCAACGCTCGGCAAGCTCGCGGTCGCGCACCGCGTCGATCTGATCGCGATCGGCAACGGCACCGCTTCGCGCGAGACCGACAAGCTGGCGAGTGACCTCGTCAAGCTGTTGCCGGATCTGAACATGTCGAAGATCGTGGTGTCGGAAGCCGGCGCTTCCGTCTATTCGGCTTCGGCCTTTGCGTCCGCGGAATTGCCGGAGCTCGATGTCACCCTGCGCGGCGCGGTCTCGATCGCGCGGCGGCTGCAGGATCCCTTGGCTGAACTCGTGAAGATCGATCCCAAGGCGATCGGCGTCGGGCAATACCAGCATGATCTCGGCGAATCGAAGCTGGCGCGCTCGCTCGATGCCGTGGTCGAGGATTGCGTCAACGCGGTCGGCGTCGATGCCAATACGGCCTCTGCACCATTGTTGGCGCGGGTGTCGGGCATTGGCGCGGGGCTGGCGCAGAGCATCGTCGAGCACCGCGATGCCAACGGCCCGTTCAAGTCGCGCAAGGCGCTGAAGGACGTGCCGCGGCTGGG
>Ga0307517_10014040_pt1 | contig 10806 bp, 3 predicted proteins | sample 23_EM_MG_FD_194515 | JGI IMG/M metagenome (GOLD analysis project Ga0307517, IMG submission 194515) | Populus trichocarpa ectomycorrhiza microbial communities from riparian zone in the Pacific Northwest, United States - 23_EM | ecosystem: Host-associated > Plants > Roots > Unclassified | place...
CCATGGCTGCTTTTCTACACTTCATGTCAATGCTGATGATATTCCTGCCAAAGTTACAAATTAGTCCCCGAACTCCATGGTTAATTAACATATTACTCACCAACGGTTAAAATCTTTCTAATTTCTCTTCTTTGCCCCCATCAACTTCCTTGCCCTAAAATTAATTTTATAGAATTTCTCCATTATTATTTATAAATTAGTTCTTCATTCAATTTTAAGTTCTTTTCTATTTTCTTTCCCTTTTTTAAATAAATAAGAAATAGCAAGGAGGTGGATAGATGGAAAATCTCAATGAAGTACAAAGCAATTTCTTGAATAAAAACCACTAAATTCAGTGTGGAAACTATTTGTTTTTTCTTCATGCTACATAATCAATCAAATGGTTAGTTTCAATAAAACAAATACAAGTATTCTATCATACTAATTAATTAGGACTCAATTATAACTAACTCTTGAGAAAATAAATTGAAACTTTGTTCTTTAATTCATAAGAAAATACTTTATTTTATCTTTTTTTTTATTTTTATTTTTTAATAATTTTATTGAATATACAAGATTAAATATTTTTATTGATTGATTCAACTCATATAAATGTATAAGGAAAATATAAACTACTTGAAGCAACAAACACTTGACAAGTATATTTATAATAATGAGCTTATAAGATAAATAAATGATAAAATAAAATAAAAAGTGTAGAGATAGAGTTATCAAACACACGCATTTATGTGGTTCAACCATGCCTACATCTAGTTCATAAATAAAAATTCTGATTTTTTGAACCATTAGGCATTCCTATGTAGGAAATGTTTGGAAGTATGGTAGCCGTTGTAGTTTAAAATGTTTTTCATTTGAAAATACATCAAAATCATATTTTTTTTATTTTTTAAAAATTATTTTTAACATCAGCACATCAAAATAATTTGAAAACATAAAAAAATAATTTTAAATAAAAAAATAAAATAAAAATTTAAATTTTTAAAAAACATGGTTTTAACTAAGTTCCTAAACTCTTTTCATACAAGCGAGGAACAATTTCTTATGACCTCAATTAAATCTTAACGCAACGATGTCATGCTCACCTTAGTGATATTTCAATTAGAAAAAAAAATCCAAATCATTATATTCATCTAAATAGAAAATCCATTAAATTATTCACAATTCACATTTGCTTAATGCAATCTTTCACCTAATCTTGACATGTAAATCATACATGTGCTTGGCAAGAGATTCAATAGATGCGAATATCACTAAAAGGGAGACAAGATCAAGAGGCGTGCTAGAAAAATAACCATGAACAATTTCTAAAGTTCCTTTTTTAGTTTAAAATAGTTATTAAAGGCAAATTCAATAATAGCTAAAATTAAATCCAAATTAACCTTTTTTTTCTTTGATAAAACATATGAGAGAATCATTTAAGGTTCAATTAACTCAATGAAATTCCAAACAATTTCCACAATGTTTATATAAAAAAAATAGCTAATGAATTTCATATCATCTTTACCCAAATGACCATTGACAAATTTATTTGAGTATCAAAATAATACTCAAGAAAAAAGAGAGTACTCATTCAGGCATCTAACCCATTTAGTACAATTAGGATTCATTTCTTTTGAAAATTCAAATTTCATGATACATTATGGTTAGAAAAAAAAAATTAAAGTCATGTGGAAATTAATAATATCTTTAATAATGAAGGGACTAAACTATAGAATAAAATTCATTATCATATGTTAAATAGTTTTGTTTAGCTTTATTAAATTTTTCATTAAAGAATTTTATAAGATATCTTTTTAAACTCAAAACACCAACAATACCATATCCGAAGCACTAAAACAACCTCAAAAACTTATTAAAGTTATAATGACATAGTTCAAATGATTTATTTATCCTTAACTTAATTCTCTCAAAAGCCTTAAAAGTTGAATTCATCCATTTAAACTCTACCTTGTCAAATAATTAATTTATAATGTTTGAAGAAAATACAGGGGAAGAAAAAACTCTGTGTGACTCGGCGACTCGGTTTACTCGGTCAAAAACCCGGTTGCAACCCGTTAACTTTTGTTTTTCTTTTACTAAAACGATGTCATTTTGATTTTTTTAAAAAACTTTTTGACCCGAGCGACTCGATGACCCGGTCAAAACCCGGAATCCGGGCCGGGTTTAAAAACTATGATTAAAAGGTGTGAGTTTCAACTTACCTCAATGTAGTAAAGTTCCCTGCTAATGTATGAATTAGGCAAATAAAGAGTTACTATACACTATCATGGCATTTTAACTTAGTTGATCTTAAAAATAGAAAGTCAACACTCTTTAATATTTTTCAATAAAAGAGAGATGAGGTACACCTAGTACCCGTAAATTTTTTTTATTAATTATTAATCAAAGAATTTGAAACAAAGAAATGCTTTAGGGTTATAGCTAAGTTAAGTCTCAATTAAACAAATGATTTAAAAATGCTTGAAAAAGAACCATATAAAAGAAATATTAATTCAAAAGAAACAAGATAAAACATTATAAAAAAATTTAAAAGCCATGAGTGTCGAGTTTATTAGATAAGTAAACTATCCAGAATGGTTAGCCAATGTTGTTTTGGAAAAAAATGTAAATAGATGAGGCACATTAAAAAAAAACATTAATCATTGTTGATTTAGAACATAATGCTATTAAGTAATGTCATTTGCTCTAATGAATGTGTATTGTTATGTGATATATGTCACTTATTAGAGGGTTCATAATTTAACACTTAAAGAAACTACAGATTCTAAAAAATTTATTGGTTCCAATAAGAATGGTAAATAGTTAATTATGTTTAAGAAAAATAAAAATCATAAAAAAAGAATATTTCCTACAAAATGTTACTTTATGTCACACATGTGTGCACGACGTTACGGTGTTGAGCTTAAGAAGTCGTCACATAGTTGTTTGGTTCAGGGTCACTAGAAAACCTAGATGGACTGATTTTATTTGAAATTTCAGGGTAAGAGACTGATTGTGACTAGGAAATGTATGAGCACCCATAACACACCTTACTTGAGGTAAGCTGCATTGTGTGGTATAGATATTGTTTAAAGGTTTTGATGAGTTTCTAACTAGTGATTTGTCTATGGCTTAGAACGAAGATTTATGCTCATAAATAAATCTGGCATTTTGAATTTATTATGGACTCGTTTGCCCAGATAAATTTTTATAGGAAAAATCCATGTAGGTGTCCTAATAGAGTTCACCTATCCAGAAAAGCGAAAGTATTTTCCATAACTCATATATTGTGGTGAAAAATACTCCAAAAAAAATATTAGTGAATATTCAAAATAATTCTGAGAATTTTATAGTCAATTCCTGTGCTTAAATACTAGCCTAGTAGTACGTCTAACATTTATACCAGAATATTGACCATTAATTTTCAGGAATTAAAATTTTTAGGGTTGTTGAAATATTGGCAAAATCCTTAAGAAATTTTACAAACTTATTGTAAATAAAAAAAAAATGCATATAAATTTTCTAAAACAGTTAATAAAAAACAATTCACCTACTTTTTTAAAATATAATTTTTGTAAGGATTAAACCGTATGCAACAAACAAAAATCAATATTTTATTTATTTATTTCTATAAAGTCATATTTGGTAAAAACCCATTTTTTAAAAGTCAAAATAGACTTAGAGGTATTTGTTAAACACACATTTAAACAAAAAAAAAACCTTTAATAAAAACATTGCCAGCCAAACAGGGTCTTAACCTTTGACCTAATATTGACATGATCGGGTTAACCAGACCAGGTTGACTCAACTGGGCTGACTTGAAATTTTTGGACTTACCATAAATTGAACCAAAGACATGGTTTGACCCGAGAACTAAACCAAAAATGAAACTAAAACTTAAAAGGAATCAAACTTAAAAAAGAGTAGAAAAACTCAATTTTTTTTTACCAAAAACGAATCAAACGCTAAAAAAATAAAGAAGACGAAGAACATTCATATCAATTCCAGCAACACGACTCTCCAAGTAGACCATATACGATCAAAACAAGGCCACAAACATGTTATGAATTATGTAAGGATCAATAATCCAGCATCTATCCACTTCAATTATCAAAGAATCATCATGATCTGGTTCAAATGAGTTTCGATTATAAACTGAAACCCTAGGATTTAAACCCATTAAAAACTTGTTATTGATGCCAATAAACCCCATATTATTAATTAATCAAATATCACAAAGTGTTTAGTGTAAAGAAATTGACCAAAACTAGTCCAAATCATAGAGCAAAAACAATGTTCTTCCCAAGAACATGAAAAACACTGCCCAACAACCTAGAAAACCCAGCACACTGTTAAACCTCAGAAATGGCCTTCTAAGCCTCTAAACACACTACTTTTGGTCCTTATGAACCACATTACTAATACAAAACATAGTTGAATCAAAATAACTAATAAAATAATAATCAAAATCATGCATTAAACTTCACCTTCATAACTGCAACCCCAATGACAACTAACAACAACATCGAATCTCAATTCGAAACTAACTCTCTAAACAACTTGGGACCTAGATCAAGCTCAGGAACCAAGAAAATACACTAATAAAAAAAAACATTAAATACCTACTGCCATATTTGGCAAAATACAAAAACCATTTTATTTTAGCAAAATAAACATTAAAACATTTCCTAAACATCTAGTAAATAGTAACAAACAACTCAGATCAAAATTAAGCAAAAAAAAAAAAATTTCATGCATTAATCAAAATATAAGATCAATATAATGTATCACCAAAAACAAGTTCAAAACACCATTAAAACATGTAATAAAGAGTTAAAGGTGTGCCTCATGAACATCACCTGCTAGATTAGAAGAGTTTTTTTATACCTTTTAAGCTCTAATAATGGATTTTGTCCTTTCTTTCCCAAGCTTGTTACTTTCTCTCAAAGTTGAGGAAATCTTTGTACTATGCTCTTAAACCTTCACATTTGAGACTCCTTTATCCTATCTTCCTCTTTATTCTTTCTATCATCGTTGTTGCTCTTTTGCCTTGATTTTCCAGGGGTATTTATAGGGTTTCAAGCAAGGATTCAATCAAAGATTGATCCTTCTTCATCAAAGCTTGACCCTCTGATCAAAATAAGAGAGTTTTGGGTATGTTTTATAGCTATAAGCTTTGTACCTATATTGGTTTTACAATGGTGGTTTTGCAACAAACTTGGTTTTGGAGATTTTGGTGTTTTTTCCAAACTTGAAGACCAAAGAGCTTGTTTCTAGCCTTTTGATCTTGAGAGAAACATGACCAACCTTTTATAAGAACCCACTGAGAAGGTTTGAAGTGTGACCACACAAAAAAGATTAGTGGTTTTGCGAAATGGGTATCACAACCATCGATGATCGAGTTACTCACTCTTGAGGTTTTGTCGAAGCAACTCTAACATCATCATTGTTGAAGACCACCTGAAGTTGATAGAAGGGGTGCACACTTTTTGTTTGGATCCAACCTTGCTTGTTTTGAAGGTCTATAACTTCACATCCATTCGCTTGAAGGTGCCAACTTGATCAGCCCAAAATCTGCCAATGCAGTGAGGCTGATCGAGGACAACATGTTGTTAAGATCATTGGAGAAAATAAGATGCAAATATTTGATAAGAGTAGTTGATCTTTGTGGAAGAAGTGTTGCTCAGTTGAATGGTGGTGGTTATAGCCCCGAAGGTGGTCAGAAACGTCATATTCATTTGCCTGAAATTGCTTACTTAATCAGTCAAAACTGCTAAAAAAAGATACATAGTGGCCGAACGATACATTGTTTAGGCTAAACCTAAAAAATAGGGTTTGTAATTTGAGATTTTGGTAAATTGTAATTTAGTTCTTTTTTTTCCTATTGCTTTTAATTGCACTCATAATTACCTCCTAAACTCTTAATTTCATGCAATTCCACCTCTTCCAAACTCAATTTGTCAGCCCCAAAATTAACCGTCTGTTTCATTTTAGTTCTTTGTTATGAAATTATGCATTTTGACCCTTAATTGATCACCAAACTTCTAATTTCTTCAATTTAGCCCCTGATTTAACCAGTTCCAACCTTTACATTCACACGCCTATTTCAGTTTGGTCCTTGATTTTAGATTCTTTAATCACGTCTCTAATTTTTCATCAAACTTTAATATTTATACAATTAAGCTCTTGATCTGACCAAATTAACTCTTTAAAATTGCAATTCACCCCCTAAACTTTATTTTCTTCTAATTAAAGCCTAAATTGATTTAAAATATTATTTTTTCTTGCAATTAAGTCCATAATAAAATCAATTAAGTCTTTCAAAATTCTCATTAAGTTCTTACCTATCCAAATTTATGTTTCTTTACCTGAAATAAAAATATTTTCATTAATGAGGCCTCTTGTCAATCAGAATTGGGTTTTCTAATTTTGTCAATGTTATATATTTTGGTCCTCAAACTTTTTCACTTGTCATTTTGGTCCTTCACCACTAACTTGAGCAATTTTCTAAGCTTTCTTCATGTATATCCTCTTGTATTTTGGATTTTCTTTTCTAGTTTTTTCTTTTTTCTTTTCTTTATTTTTTATGGGGTTAAAAGTGGGTAACAACAATTGCTCCATTTTTACAATGCATATGAAGCAAAATCTCATTAAGATTTTACATAGTGAGCTTGTAAAGAAAACTGTATGTCGGACTTGCTTGGTGATCCACCCATTTTAATGGTCTCATTATCACGGGTGACCTGCTCCTTTTAAAATTCAAGAATTAGTCTATTTTCATGGGCGATTTGTCCTTTTTAAAATTAAAAGGTTGGCCTATTTTCATGGGCGATCTATCCTTTTTTGAATTCTAAAAAGAATTTCAACAAGCCTCTATGCTCCCCTGAAATTTGTTTATTTTCACGGGGAACTTGCTTATTTAGAAATTAAAAAATTGGCCTATTTTCATGGGTGACCTACCCCTTTTCAAATTCCAAAAAGAGTTTCAACAAACCTCTATGCTTCCCTGAAATTGATCTATTTTCAAGGGCGACCTGCCCATTTTGAAATTCAATGGCCCATTTTCACGGGCAACCTACTTTTTTTCAAATTATGTAAAGAATTTCAACAAGCCTTTATGTTTCCCTGAAATTAGTCTATTTTAATAGGAATCCTACTCATTTTGAATTAAAAAAAATTAGCTTATTTTCACGGGTGATCTACCCCTTTTCAAATTCAAAAAACTAGGATTTGTATTGAATCCTTCCAAAACTTTTCTAAAACAAAATTTAAAACAAAATACCCTTCAAGGATAAACTCATAAAATGAGTGCCTTGTCTTATGACCTTAGTTATCCACACCTTATGGATGGGATGTGTTTGCCATTTCTCGACTTCCGTTCACCCATGTAGATTTCACTATCTTTCCTCTTAATTGACGAATCATACGCCAACACTATTTCAAAGTTACAATTAAACCATATGTAATGTATGCCTTTCAAAATATAGGTCCCCCTTCTCAATTATTATTATTATTATTATTATTATTATTATTATTAAGGGTTGTAATTTCCTAGGTGGTCTCTCTTACTGGCTCACCCTCCCAGTTTACTCGAACAAGTTCGTGCGAGTTACTTTCAAATCTTGAGTGTCGAGCTATCTTTGTAGCCTTATTTTTTTGTGAGTATTTAGGCCGTGGAGAATGCTTTCATATTTTTCCTAATTAGAAATGAATTAAAACTTTTTGTCTTATGACAATGTGATTTTTTGTGTGCTTTGTTTTTTAAATACTCGTGACACACTTTGGTTTTTATTTTAGGGTGTTTTCCCTAACAAAGATTTTATAAGATTTACTTTGTCTTTTGGAAAACATGAGATTGTTTAATGTCATGTCAAAATAACAATGTTCATGTTACTCTCATGATTTGTATTTAGTCATTGAAGAAAGATATTTTATCATGGTGATTAGTTTAGGAGATGACCTATTTTGTATCGGGTTTTAAAAAATCAAATACTTGTTTGAAGTCTTGTGTTTTGATTTTCTCAACGTGAACAAAAATTAATAATTATTCGTTTTATCATGAATCTTATAAATGCTTCTTTATATTTTGAGAGCGCTATTTATTAGTCTTTCCCTCTTGCTTGATTAGAATGAACTTTTCAATGCACGTAATAAAGAAATAAAATGCTATTCTTCCAACATATGTTATGCTATTAAAGACTTTCGCTTTTAGAAGTTGAAACAAGAGATCTTTCTAGGTTTTTTTTCACTCTAAAACTTTAATCGAACGCCTAATCAACTTTTCTTTCTAGAAATCTTTCCTAATCAACTTTTCTTTCTAGAAATCTTTTTATCTGCTCATATCAAGATATCAATGCACTTTTCTATTACATTTGCAAGTTCCTCAATGATTTTCTTTTTCTTTATTCGTTGAAGATGTAGGAGAAGCTTTTTTTTTTGTTTTTTAAATACTCGTGTGTCTTTTCAAGATTTGTCATTTAGCAAAGCCCTCTTTTTTTAGGCTTGTTGGGCTTTCCTATTCTGCGTCCTCAATCAAGATCTCATGGATTTCGTTCACAAGTATTCTATTTTTTTTTGGGTTTTTCAACCACTTTCTCATCGTTAATGGACATTCTCAAATATCTTCATTCTTATTATTTTCTAATACTTGCCCCCTGTAAACCCTTAGTAAAAAATAGATAAATTTGGGTTAAATAAGGTAACTATTAATTGAAAAGTGATAAATTAGGGAGAAATATTATAAATCATGATGAACATTTTCAGGAAATTAATTTAAAATTTAGAGAAGATAAAGTAATAAAATTGTATGTAAAATATTAACTAATGATAAATCGCAAAATTCCGTGACCAGGTAAAAATAATAATTTGAAGGAGGAAATTTTTTAAATTGGGTGTTATTTTATGTAAAATAGAAGGAAATTTTAAATAAATCGACGTATAAACCTTTGTGCAAGAAACATTAAACTTCAGTATAATTTTCACGCATAATCACGCTATTGGGATTAAAAGTGGTAAGAAACTTTGAGAAAAATTTTATGATAATTATGAATAGGAATCTTCAAAGAATTAGTCTAAGACCCAAGATGATTTAAGTAAATTAATGGTATGTGAAATTCAGTTTTTGGCGTGAAATTACCGACTATCTAATTTTACAATATTGAACGTATCTTCCAATCCAACCCTTAGATCATGCTGAAATGTTACATGGGGTCTTATGACATGCTTTTGTACCATGGGTTAAACTTTGAGATCCGTCAAAGTTCAAGTAAGTCCTAAAACTAAATACACAATGTTGGGTTAGTACAATAAACCAAAATTAAGGGGTAAGTAGGGGTGTAATAGTAATTGACCTAAAATAATGTAATTTGGAGTTGGTTTATTTATAAACGTTGTAGGTATAGATGTTATATTTAAAATGAAACTGATCTTGACTTCTTTGAAGTTGTATAACTTCATATATGAGAAAACAATTTAGTAAAAGTCAAGACCGACATTGTACTGAATAGATTTCTGGTGCTACTATAATTGTTAATGTTGAGCATTAAAACAATGTAATTTGGAGTTGGTATATGTATAACAGTCACAAGTATGAATGTTATATTTCAAATGAAACTAATATTGACATATTTAGAGTTGTGTAATGACATGACCACAGAGTTGATGTCTTCTCCCAAGTGTAGGAGTGTCGAAGTAATAAATAACCCGGCAAGACCGGGGTCGAACCATAGGGAGGTTAACTGTATAAACTACAAATAAAGAAATAGATAATAACAGAAAAGCAGTTGAAGAGAGCTTTGAGATGTGATATTGATATAAGGATTAAACAAGGATAAAATAATTGTCAAGGTTAGTGGATCCACTAATGGTATTTCAAACAAGTATAGTATAAACTCTTTTTATTACTCAACTGGAAACCACACACAAAAGAGGTTCCAATCAGAATATAAATTGTTAACATGATTACATTAGTTATCTTATTCGAATAATGCTAATACTTGTAATTTGTAAATGTTGTCAGGTATTTATGATTATAACTTATGTTAATAACAAATCAAGTTCTTTTCATAGCACAGGTGTCCGTTATATCATACGGTTGGGCTATGAAAGTACCAAGTATTTTTTATACCAAAGGTTATACAACATAAATCTAGATTAACCATTTCACAAGCAAAGTATTAAGAGTGAATAAGATAAAAAATATAAAACATATTAGTATCAAGCATTAAGGTCCATGTTGAGTTTATACTATACTCATTCTTACACCATTAGTGTAACCTTTTCACATTGACATAATAAACTTAACTAAACATAATAAAAGAGAGAAACATAGATAAACAAGAGGAAAACATGATTATATAAGTATAATAAAGGAAATGAAAGGCATAAACAAGAGATTAATGAAAGCAAAACTTAAGCATTACAAAAAGAGAGAGAGCAAGAACATGATCTTGATCTGAAAACCAAGATGCCTAAATGCATGAAAGTTTTAGGCCTATGTCTTAGCTTTCTATCCATATAAACCAGATCTAAATCCAAGTTCTACAGCTCCAGTTATGATCCAATAACCGAATGGTGTTCCAATTTGAATTCAACCAACATCTCTTTTCTAAGCTTAGCCCTCTCTTTGTCTTCTCAATTTCAGTGGTTAAACTCATCAATCAATCATTTGATTTATGTGATAGGCTTGTATTTAAAATGAACATTTACCATAAATTAAAGGTATCTTATATTATCAGACTTATTATTATAAAACATGCTCTAGTTAAGGAGTTATTGATACTTCAAGTGCAAAATGATGATATAAAACCTTGATAAAAATGCACTTTT
>Ga0307517_10014041_pt1 | contig 10806 bp, 7 predicted proteins | sample 23_EM_MG_FD_194515 | JGI IMG/M metagenome (GOLD analysis project Ga0307517, IMG submission 194515) | Populus trichocarpa ectomycorrhiza microbial communities from riparian zone in the Pacific Northwest, United States - 23_EM | ecosystem: Host-associated > Plants > Roots > Unclassified | place...
CGGAGACTCGCCCTGCGTACGGCGATGGTCATGGGGTTCGACGGCCAGGAGATCGACACCACCGCGCCGCTCACGGAGCTCGGTCTCGACTCGCTCATGGCCGTGCGCATCCGCAACGCCGTCAAACAGGACTTCGGGACGGTCCTGCCGCAGACGCTGCTGCTGAGGGGAGGGAGTCTGGACGCGGTGGCAGTGGCACTGCTTGACGCACTCGATGCCAACGTCAAAGCGCACGGAGATCCGGCGGCGGAGGACGGGAATGGCAGAAGGAAGCCGCCCGTCCCGAGGACCGTTCGCTCCGGGGACGCGGCCGAGCGGCTGGTGGCCGGCGTCTGGGCGCAGTTGTCGGGGTACCCGGCGCGGGACGTCCATCAGGAGCTGCGCTCGGTACGGGACGACCTGGAATCCGCCACCGACTTCGCCGAACGGATCCGGGCCCGGCTCGGCGTCAACGCTCCTGTCCCCTCCGTGGAGCAGATCCGGAGCAAGCCCACGGTGGCCGCCGTGGCCGATCTGATCCGTCCGGTGCTGGAAGGCAGCGGCGTGGACGGCTCGTCACTCCGGGTCCTGCGCGATCCCCGTCACCGGACCGACAGCAATCCCCTCTTCGTCTTCCACCCCGCCGGTGGGTCCACCAGCGGGTTCCTGCCGCTGACCGCTCTCCTGCCGCTGGGCCTGCCCGTCTTCGGCCTGGACCGGGTGGATTCGCTGGTCACCGTCGAGGACAAGGCGCGGCACTACGCCGCTCTCATCCGCCAGGCCCAGCGCACGGGCCCATACCGGCTGCTCGGCTGGTCGTTCGGTGGGTGCCTGGCCTACCAGACCGCCATCCGGCTGCGGGAGATGGGCGAGGAGGTCGGATACCTCGGCCTGATCGACACCCTTCTGCCCGCCGCCCTGCCGGGCCCCGCGTCCGAGGAGATCCTGATGGGGCGGTTCGCGCACTTCACGGAGTACGTCGAGACCGCCTACGGGCGACGTCTGGAACTGCCGTACGAGCAAATGGCGGACATGGACGAGCAGGAGCAACTCGACACGCTGATGCGGCATCTCGCCGACGCCGGACCGGACATGAGCCCGGGCGTGCTGGAGCACCAGCGCACCTCGTACATCGACGTCCGCATCGGTGAGCGCTACCGGCCACGCCCGTACCCCGATCCTGTCGTGCTCTATCGCGCCCAGGAGGCGCAGGCGCTCACCACCGCGATCGATCCCCGTTACCTGCGGGACGACGCCGATCTGGGCTGGGCACCGCTGTGCCCCGGCCTGACGGTGGTCCCGGTACCCGGTGACCACCTGTCCCTGATCGATCCACCGCACGTGGACGTCATCGCCCGCCATCTCATCACCGCCCTGTGACCCCTTCACCTTCACCGCCCGCACACGACCGATACGACAGCCACGAAGGAAGAAAACTTGGCCCTCCGACGGACTCCTCTGCATCGCCGTGCCTATTTCGGGACGCGTCGCTTCTGGATCTCACACAGGCTCGGCACGGTGGCGGCTTTTCTGGGCTGTCTGACGGCGGCCACGACGCTGACCGCCTCCCCGGGTGCCGCCATGACGGGGACCGACCCGCAGACCGTGGACACCTCGCATTTCCAGGCTGACAACGGCGCGTACGTCGCCGAGACCAAGCAGCTCGGAGAACGTGTCATCGACCTCGGCATCGACTCCCCGTCGCTGGGCGCGAAGGTGCCCGTGCGGGTGATCCTTCCGCCGAGCTGGTCCCCGGACTCGGGTCGCACCTTCCCCACCCTGTACCTGCTTCAGGGGGCGAGCGACGACTACACCTCATGGACGCGGGAGACCGATATCGAGGAACTGGCCTCGCAGACGGACGTGATCATCGTGACACCCGAGGGCGGCCGGGCGGGCTTCTACACGAACTGGTGGAACTACGGCCAGAAGGGCGGCCCGGACTGGGAGACCTTCCACACCGAGGAACTGCCGCAGATCCTGGAGCGCGGATTCCGTGCGAACGACCGGCGTGCGGTGATCGGAATGTCCGAGGGCGGCCTGGGCGCCCTCAACTACGCCGCACGTCACACCGGGGAGTACGTCTTCGCCGGCTCCTTCAGCGGCGTCACCGACCTTGACGACCAGGCGCTGCGTTCGGGGATTGTGCTCACCTGCGCGCGCGAGGGCGTGGACGCGATGCGGCTGTGGGGCGATCCGGTCAGGAACCGGGCGTTGTGGGACGCGCACAACCCCGCGCGCATGGTCAGCCGGTTCCGTGGCGTCAAGGTGCATCTCTCCGCCGCCGCAGGCCTGCCCGGGCCCCTGGACCGGAACACCCCACGGGAAGCGGGCCTGCTGGAAGTCCCGTCCTACCAGCCGACCGCCAGGTTCGCCGACCGGCTCCGCAAGGCCGGGGTCGACGTCACCTCCAACCTCTACCTGACGGGCACGCACTCGTGGCCGTACTGGGCGCGGGAGTTGCACGTGGCGTGGCCTTCCGTGCTCTCCGCGCTCCAGGTCTCATCGTGACTTCGCACAGGACTTCACGGTCTTCGGCGGAAGCGAAATCGCGCCTTGAATTCCTTCCGGGTGCGTGCGCTGTCCGCACCCGGAAGAAACGACCGACGAGCAGTAATCGTGATCTATCCGGTCGACGGCGGCCAACCGATGCATTGAGCCACGATCCTCGTCCATTCTTCATTGGATTGCCCGGGGACCATGCGTCCTGCCGTCCACCAGCGCATCATGAGCTCAAGGTAGATCGGCTCGTCCATATGGAATGCCGCGTCACCGTTGTGAACGTCGGCTGTTTCCCTGCGCGGGATCACTACCTGCGCCGAGAGGTCGGGAGCTGACATATGCGGCCTAACGAGGTACGGCATGTCAAAGAAACCATCTGTCTGCTCGTGTCATTCCATCGAGAAAATTGCACTCTGGTGGCTCAGCCGGCGTTCAGTAGCGCACCCGCTTCGGTTTTCTCCAACCAGGCCTCGAATTCGTGTCGCACTGCGGCTTCCTGTCCGAATTTTCTGAGCTGGTATCGGAAAATCTTCAGGTACTCGACACTGAGATTGGACCGCAGATGAACGATTAGTCTTACTGCTTCCTTGGCCGTATCGCAGCCCGCATCCAGTTCCCTGGCAAGAATCTGTGCCGTGGCCATCAGAAGCAAGTCGATCGCACGTCGTCGCACCCGGTGTTCAGGATGTCCCGAAAGCGCCTCCTCCGCTTTGCGTACGGCGGGCTCGGGCCGGTTGAGGTCGATGTAGCAGTGGGCCAGCTGATCGGCGAGGTAGGCCCCGTCGAAGTGAGCGATCCACTCGGGTTCGTTGGCGGGATCAGCCTGTTCGAGGGCCTCCACAGCCCTTCCGACGGCAAGACTGCACGCCTGGTTGTCCCCCAGCAAGGCATATCCGCGTGCCTCTGCCGCGTAGAGACAGGCCTGCGTGGTGAGGGTGGCGTGACCGCGAGTCCCTTCCCGTGCCGCCCGGGCGAGCTGCGCGACCTCTCGCGGATAACCGAGGGAGGGGGCCACACGACTCATTCCGGCAGCCAGTACGTAGCCACCGTAACCGCGGTCGCCCGCCGCTTGGGCCAGCCGCAGTGCCTGGATGTAATAGCGCTGAGCCTGGCCGGGCTTGCCACTGTCGACCGCCATGTAGCCCACGAGTTCGGTCAGGCGTGCTGCTGCGGCGTAGAGCCGTCGCCCGGCTCTCTCCTGGTACGAGCCCTTCAGCAGGCAGGAAACGACGCTGTTGAGGTAGTGCACGGCGATCGTACGTACATGCCCGCTGCCGAACCGGTGATCGAGGTCGGCCAGATGGCGAGTGGCCTTGGTCATCAACTCGATATCAGCCCTGCCGATCCGCTGGCCTCCGACTCGCGTGACTGTGGAGTCCAGGTCGGTGATCAGCCAGTCACGGCTCGGTCCCAGCAGTGCGGAAACGGCCACGGTTGAACCGGCGTGGAGATTCTGGCCGCCGGCATCGCTGCGCCACAGTTCACATGCCTGCTCAATCGCGCCCGTGAGAGCCGGGGCGAACGTCAGCCCGATGCCCGATGCCTGCTGCTGCCGGTTGTTCGACATGCCGATCTCCTCGACCGACACCGCGCGGCCGAGCTTGTGCCCGAGCACCTCGGCGATGATCACCGGAGTCAGTCCCCGTGGCTTCTGCCCCCGTAGCCAGCGGCTGACCGAAGTCTTGTCGTACCGCAGGTCGAGCCCGTGCTCGACACCGCTCATGTTGACGCGGCGGGCCAGTCCTACATTCGAGCAGCCTGCTTCGTTGATGAGAGCCTGCAGCCGTTCGTTGGGCTGGCGTTCCACAAGCGGTCGAGCGGCCATGTCGATGCCCCTCCAATGATATTCAGTCGCTGACTAAAATTGACGATGCATAAGATTTGCTGATCCGCTGCCACCGGTTTTAACAACGTCGGCCTGTGCGCGCGAGATGCTGGCAAGCGTGGGTGCTCTGCGGAGAGGTTGATGCGAGAGGCGGAGATGGGGGCGCTTGCCCGAAGTTCGCGCTCTCTGTGGCTCAGGTCTGAAACGCGCATGTCAAATCGACCCTCGGCGCGACTGAATTGACGCGCCGAACCCCGAAGGGCTGCTCCCTCGAGAGCGGCACGAGCGGCGGGTGGAAGTGGTCCGGTGCTATTTCGCGCGGTATCCGCGTTCGTCGTGGATAGCCCCACTCGATCCTGCGAAGCGCGAGCGGGCAAGCCTTCTCTCTGGTAGCGCGCTGCCTGATTCGGGCCGAGATAATCGGCTCGCACGGCGATGGGCGCGCTCGGCCTCAGAGGTAGGCGGCAGAGTGCGGCTGGAGTAGGTCGGTCGAGAGTCGACCCCTTGGCTCGGCTGATTCGTTCACCGGCGCTGTTGCGCGTGGACATGGGGGGATTCGGTCCGCGGTCGTCATGACTCTGCCGTTCGTCGGGGATGGAGCTCCCGTGCGCGCGGTGTGGGCGTCACCAATCCACAGGTGCCTAGTCGTCGTATGGGTCTCGCTTTGCGTGGGCCGGTTGGCCGCACGCTGGGCGAAACCCACGTGGCGCCCACACGGGCCGGGCAGATCCGTGTGGCAGAGTCGGTCCGGGAATCACCCCAGAACGCAACGAACGCCGCCAATAAGGTAGCGACATTACATTCAGTGTTCAAGTCGATACGTTCGATTACTGGACCCTGCGCCCTGGGTGGAGAGGTGGGCCGGAAACCGCCAGGTGGCCCGCTCTGCTCGGCGATTGCACTCCTGATCCGGCCCTGGAAAGCCCTTGTTGTGCCGATGTGGGCGCTGGCAGGGCGTGAACTCCCTTCCATTGGGTGGGATATGCGACGTTGTGTCTCTTCTGACTTGCTTCGGTGCGTCTTGTGGCGTTGGCGCCGGGCTGCCGAACGACGCGGCGCGCGCCGTACGCACCCTCGCTCAGATGGAGGTACTCCCGCGCGGTGATCCCGGTGCTGACGGGGAGCGGGTCGAACATCACCCCGCAGAACCCGACAGCTGTCGCCCGGGCGGGGTGCGTACGGTGTCGTTCCCTGCCTCGCGAAGGCGCGATCGTGCTCGACTGCGAGGGCCTGTCCAAACTCGTCAATGATCACGCACCCGTAGTCGTAGTTCCGGGCCGGTCTGGGCTCCCAAGGGGATCTGCCCCGCCGCGCAGCGAGCCAGATGCCGGAAGGCTTTCACCCGAGAGTCGCGTCATCCGTCCACAACCTCTCAAGACAGAGCGACCAGCGGGGAAGATGGCCTCATGACAAAGCTGTCCGTATGGCCGGTCCGTCGAGCCTCCTCTGGTTCGGTCCTGTCGTTGTGGTCGCAGGACTCTGTGTTGTCGATCGGCTCGGTTGGATCGGTGTTGTCCGTGGGGTCCGTCGGTTCGGCCTTGTCGGTCGGTTCGATCGGAAGTGCTCTGTCGGTCGGTTCGATCGGTTCCGCCCTGTCGCTCGTATCAACCGAGTCGTGGCTGAGCACCGGATCATTGTTTTCCGCGCAGTCGCGGTGGTCGGTGCTGTCCTGGCGTTCCTCTCGCGGTTTCCTGGCCATGGGAGCGGTAGGGGCAGCGGCCGGGGGTGCCCTGCTGGTGGCCCAGATGCTGCACAAGGCCGAAGCCGGTACTGAATAACCTTGATCAGGTTGAGAGGTTGTTTCGCTCGGCGTTTCAGACCGGGATGAGGGTTTGGTGCCGTGGTGCGGGGTTGCGCCGGAAGATGGCCGCCTCGCCGGCGAGGCGGACCCGGTTCTCACCCGTTGACCTGGGCCTTCGTCGTATGTCGCGCTGCGAGGGCGCTGCGTGCCCCAGGCAGAATTCGAACCTGCGACACCGGCTTTAGTAGTGGGATCGAATCCTTGATCGGAGGTGTTGGTGCATGCCGGGTGGTGCTGTCCTCGCAGGTCGGCGCCGTCCGGGCGCGGGTGCGCGGCAGCTCCTGGGTGCGGCTGAGCTTGCTCAGCCTGTGGGCAAGGCGGTGTTCGTCGGCGGCAGTTGGTCGGCCTGGGCGTGATCTGGTCTTCACCGGCCCTGGCGCTGGCGTCAATCGGGGTGGCGTGCCGCCATGAGGCGGACGGGAAGCCTGTTTCGGGTGGCTCGTGGGCGTGGCGGGTCATCATCGGGCTGCGTCGATGAGGGCGAGCGAGAGGTCCCACAGGCGCCTGGCGGCGTCTTTGTCGAGGGCCCAGGCCCGTACCCCGTGCAGGCCGTCGATGATTTCGTCGACGGGTTCGGCCTCGTTGCAGTCGTCGAAGTAGCGGCCACTGATGCCTTGGAGCCGGGGGGAGGCGGCCAGGAGCACGCTGGTGGCAGCTCCCTGCTGGGGCGTCTTGCCGGGGATGGCGGCCTTGAGCCGGGCGCGCCGGTCCGGGTCCCAGTGCCGTTGCAGGTTGGTCCAGATGCCGCCGGGCATCAGCGCGTTGGTGGTGATGCCGTGATGGGCCCAGCGGCGGGTGGCTTCTACAGCGAAGAGGATCTGGGCGGTCTTGGACTGTCCGTAGGCGTGACCGGGGTCGTAGGGGCGGCGGCGGAAGAACAGGTCGTCGAAGCGGACGGGTGAGCTGCCGTGGCCGCTGGAGCTGACCGCGACGATGCGTGCCTCGCCGGTGGTGGTCGCCGCTTCGGCGAGGGCGTCATGGAGGGCCAGGGTCAGGGCGAAGTGCCCCAGGTGGTTGGTGGCGAACTGGAGTTCCCAGCCGTGGCGGGTGTAGCTCTGCGGTGTCTCCATGACGCCGGCGTTGTGGATCAGGGCGTGCAGCGGGCCGTTCCATCCGGCGGCGAACGCGTCGATGGAGTCCAGGTCGGTGAGGTCGAGTCGGCGTACGGCGATGTGGTCGTTGCCGGTGGTGGCTGCGATGTCGTCGGCGGTGTGCTGTCCGGCGTCCAGGTCACGGACGGCGAGCGTGAGGTGAGCTCCGCCGGCCGCGAGGGCACGAGCGGTTTCGACGCCGATGCCCGAGGAGGCGCCGGTGACGATCATGGCCCGGCCGGTGAGGTCGACGCCGGCGATGACGTCCATGGCGGTGCTCGATGCCGTGAACGGAGTGGCGATTCGCATGACAGTTGTCCAAGTGGGTGACGTCTGTGCGGTGGGAGGGGAACGGTCCGGTCCGCCAGGGGCGGACCGGACCGGGTCGTGCTGCTGTCAGCCGCTGATCACGCGCAGGGGTTCGCCGTTGAGGAAGATGACGTGCGTGTTGAAGAAGGCGTCCAGGCCTTCGGGGCCGAGTTCGCGGCCGTAGCCGGACTGCTTGACGCCGCCGAACGGCACGCCGATGTCGACGCCGATGCCGTTGTTCAGGTTCACGGTGCCGGCGTGGATCTGCTGGGCCACTCGCAGGGCGCGCTCGGTGTCGGTGCTGTAGACGGCGCCGGACAGGCCGAACTCGGTGTGGTTGGCGATGCGGATGGCCTCGGCCTCGTCCCGGTAGGTCAGGACGGTCAGTACGGGTCCGAAGATCTCCTCCTGCGCGACCTTGGCGTCCGGGGAGACACCGGTGATGATCGTGGGGGCGACGTAGTAGCCGACGTCGTGGCCGGGGGCCCGGCCGCCGCCGACGGCGAAGGTGCCGCCTTCCTTCTCCGCGGAGGCGAGGTAGTCCAGGACCCGCTCGTAGTGCTTGCGGGTGACCATGGCGCCCACGTCGGTGGCCGGGTCGCGGGGGTCGCCGACGGTCAGCTCGGCGAACGCCTCGGCGAGAGCGCCGACGATCTCGTCGTGCCGGTGCTCGGGCACGATGAGCCTGCTGGGATTGGTGCAGCTCTCCCCGTTGTTCCCGGTGACTCCCGGCACCAGGGTCTCCACGATGCGGTCCAGATCGGCGTCGTCCAGCACGAGTGCCGGTGACTTCCCGCCGAGTTCGAGCGTGAGCTGCTTGAGGGTGTCGGCGGCCGCGGCGGCGATGCGCCGCCCGACCACGGTGCTGCCGGTGAAGGTGATCTTGTCGACGCCCGGGTGGCGGACCAGGTAGTCGCCGCCCGCGGGCAGGGCGTTGACGATGTTCAGCACACCGGCGGGCAGCCCTGCCCGCAGCGCGGCGTCGGCGAAGTAGCCCGCGCTCAGGGGCGTGTCCTCCGACGGCTTCATGATGACGGTGCAGCCGGCCAGCAGGGCCTGCGGAAGCTTGAACGCGGCCAGCGCGAGCGGGGCGTTCCACGGGACGATGGCCGCAACCACGCCCACCGGACGCTTCTCGATGCGAGCGCTGACCCCCGACAGACCGGTGCGCAGTTCGGTCAGCTCCGTGGTGTCCGCCAGGGAGGCGTAGTAGCGCAGCAGCCCGGGCATGGTCAGGGCCCCGCCGCGGCTCTGCCCGACCGTCAGGCCGGTCTCGGCGACCAGCACCTCGGTGACCGGGTCGGCGTCCTTCTCCAGCTCTTCGGCGAACCTCGTCAGTATCCCGGCCCGCTCCCGCAAGGTCAGTCGCGGCCACGGACCGGAGTCGAAGGCGGTACGGGCCGCGGCGACGGCCGCGTCGATGTCCTCGAAGGCGGCTGCGGCGGCCGATCCGATCTCCTTCTCGGTCGCGGGGTCGACGACCGCAATGCGCTCGCCGGAGGAGCCGGGGCGCCAGGTGTTGTTGATGAAGAGGTCCCGCTCGAACACGGGCGAGGAGGACGAGGAAGAGGAAGCACTCATGACATACCTTCCGTAACGGCCAGTAATGAAAATAACTGGATAGTTACCATCTAGGCACGGGGTCCGAGGTTTGTCAATAACTGGTTGGTTACCTTAGGCTGGGCTCATGGCCTACGACTCCGCGGCAACCCGCGCAAAGATCCTCAGGGCGGCGATCGAGGAGTTCAGCGCCTCCGGCTTCGCCGGTGCTCGCATCGACCGCATCGCCGAGGTCTCGGGTGCCAACAAGCGGTCCATCTACGTGTACTACACGAACAAAGAGCTCTTGTTCGCCGCCGCCCTGCACAAGGTCATCAGCGAACTGAACGACGCGGTGCCGCTCACCGAGGACGACCTGCCCGGATACGCGGGCCGCATGTTCGACTACCTGACCCGCCACCCCGCCGCGCTGCGCATGCATCTGTGGCGCCAGCTCGAACGGCCCGAACTGGGCCCCGACGCGGCGGACGTGTACAGCGAGAAGATGGCCCGGATGACCGCGGACTCAGCCGCCGGGCAACTGCCGTCGACAGACCTGCTCGTCCTCATCACCGGGCTCACCCAGAGCTGGGTTCTCGCCCCGCGAGATCTCCTCACGGCCACCGACGGCGCCGACCCCTACCGGCCGGAACGGTTGGCCGAGCACCGGGCCGTCATCGTCGAAGCCGCCCGCCGCCTCTGCGCACCCGACCCGAAAGCCGCGGTCGGCTCGGCGTAGAGACGCGGCCGCCTCAGCAGCTGGCCTGAAAGGGCGGTATGTGACGTGATGTCGTATCTGTCGTCACTGGAACGTGTGGGATCGCTGCATCTCCGCTGCCCGGGAGGCATGGGGTGCTGGAGTGTCGCCTGTGAGCGACCGCCAGTCCTACAAGATCGACTTATCCGATGAGCGCTGGGCCCTGATCGAGCCCGTGATCACCTCGTGGAGGCCGGGATGGAAGACCTGGACATGACGATCATTAGCCGCGGGGGCTGCTGATCCGTTCGGGTTGGATCACATAGATCACCCGGACTTGGTCGCGGCCGCCGAACCATGGATAGGGCCCGCGGAGATACTTCTGCGCGAGCGCCTCGATGTGGTCGACCGCTCCCTCGGTGGTCACACGCACCACACGGCCGCGGATCTGGACGTAGGAGGCCGGTTCCGAGGGGTCGGCGATGGTTATGGCTACCCGCGGGTCGCGCGCGATGTTTCGGGTCTTTTGATGCGACTCAACGCTGTTGATCAGGACGTGCTCGCCGTCGGTGTCGACCCATGTCTGGGTGAGCTGGGGCGAGCCGTCGGGCATCGTTGTAGCGATGTAGCAGGTGCTGGGGCGGCGCAGCAGCGCCACCACGCCTTCGCCGAGAGGTACGGGCACGGGGGGTTCTCCGGGGTCGGTTCGGTGGGGTGCTGGGGCAACGATAGCCACGGCAGGGACCCGCCCCTCCCCCGCGTCCTCCGACGCCCTAAACAGCTCGCCCAGTCTTCCCCGGCTGCGCCACGGTGGATCCGGTGAGGCTTCCGTGCCGGATCGTGCTGATCGTTTGGGCGAGATATCGGGGCTTGGCGACCCGTCCGCTCACGCATCGCTCACGCATCGCTCACGCAATCGGCCCCGGACGGTGGGTCCGGGGCCGATTGCGTAAGCGATGCGTGCCCCAGGCAGGATTCGAACCTGCGACACCGGCTTTAGGAGAGCCGTGCTCTATCCCCTGAGCTACTGGGGCCTGCCGCTGTGGGCGGCCCTGGACAGCGT
>Ga0307517_10014042_pt1 | contig 10805 bp, 11 predicted proteins | sample 23_EM_MG_FD_194515 | JGI IMG/M metagenome (GOLD analysis project Ga0307517, IMG submission 194515) | Populus trichocarpa ectomycorrhiza microbial communities from riparian zone in the Pacific Northwest, United States - 23_EM | ecosystem: Host-associated > Plants > Roots > Unclassified | place...
TGATCTCTGGAAAAGATTGGATTTAATTACACTTTTTAAGATGAAAAATAGGCTAATAGTATTTATACTTTTCATCAGGTTTTTATTACAGTTTTCTGCTCTAAAAAACCCTTCTATGCACCTTGTGAGGTGTGTAACGAAGGGGGACGAGGGACGGGGACCGCGCAGGGCCAAAAAACCTTACCCCGACTGGGACGATGTTTTTGCCGAGGCTGAGGCACGGAATCCCTGTTGAACGGGGAATTGCTGCCGAGCCGCGACATAACCGACTTCTTGACATATCGACTGTCACACCCACTCGCCGTGGCAACACCCGCGAACACCAGTGGTGGCCCGTGTCTGCAGGAGGGGGACCCAACGACCCCATGCCACCCATAAGCAAGTTTTGTGGGGTGCGTGATTATGGGTAACGGACCGAGACATCTAGTGGCAAAGTCGAACCCGAAAACGGCCGAGCCAGGCGCCGGTGAGCCGCATGTCTCAATCCTCGCCTTGATCCGGCTCGAAACTAAGAAAATCTCTCTTTGTCAACTCACCCGTTCACCCCACCCTAATGTTCTCAAAGTCCGGTTCAGAACCCGCTGAACCTGAGTTCGAACGCGAACGCGACCGACGGGAACCGAACGCCTGGTCCGGTTCACGCCGCGTTCTCATGCGGTTCGGTTCACGTTCGCCCACATGGTGAAGATTAGTGGACACGTCCGAACGCGTTCGGACGCGTTCGAACCCGTCAGATGTATCCTAGCTTAGTCTAGTATAGTTTTATAATAAGTATTGATCCGCCGGAGGAAGTGGCATGAGAGCACAGCGAAGCTGACTCTCAAGCACACTCTCCATCAGGCGGGCACTCTCACTATGGCCGAAAACTGTGCATTAAACCCAGAATGGTGGAAGGTTCGTATGTTTGTTGAGCTTACCGTGAGTTCTGGCTCAATGTTTCATAGAACAATGCTGCAAGGTTTCCAACCCTTGCGAGGATTGCTCTCGACTACCTCCCAGTCCAGGGCTCCTCAGTTGCTTCGGAGAGGGCGTTCTCGAGCGCGGGTCTCAATGACAATAAACGCCATGGTAAAATCTCGGCCAGTACTTTTGGATGCCTGCAATTTGTTAAGGCACATTGTAAGGAGAAACGTCGTCGGGAGGCTGTGACTGAAAAAGTAGCAAACAATGCCCAAAGGGCGACTTAGACAAACGCGTAAAATACGTTACGAGCCCTATCTACTATCGAAATAAAAAACTGTTGGCTATCAATGCGTTCAACGTTCGAACCCGAACTGGACCTGAACCGAACGGAGAGCACCCGAACCTGAACCGAACGTGCGTTCGCATTCGCGTTCAGGGCCATTGGGAATTATGGTCAAGTTCAGCATTCACGTTCACCGGATTTTGCCCGAACCGGACGTGAACCGGACTTCGAGAACATTACCCCACCCACCCCAGTCAACTCTCGTCCAATTGCACGGGTGAAACCACTTTCGTAGTCAGTCATTTAATTTACAATACTTCAATACACATTCCATATTTGCAGTCGTACACTCAACAAGTGAAACTCAACGCAACACCCATTACACACACCGTAATGTTGCGCACAGAAACCAGGTGCACATGTGCCCTGGCTGGCCAGTCATCTGGTTGTGCTAGCGGGCGCACATTTTGCTCGGCGACTACACAATGTGCCGGTCTCGTACACAATTTTTGTTTTCGTGCATACACAAGCACATGGTTCGCAGCCACATACGCACACACCGTTAACTTAGATGGGACTGCACGGTGGACGTGCAATAGTGCGCACATTTGCGCTTGTTTTGTTTTTCCCCAGGCGGTACAGGATAGCCAACCCTGGACCGCGCCGAAGAAAGAAGGACGCACAGGCCGTGCACGTCGAGATTGCAGACAGGTGGACAGACGCTTCTGAGAAGTGTGGATGCTTCCTTTCGGCGGATCGTCGGGGAAGCCATGCCGACAAAGTTATTATTGGGACTCGAAAACCTGTTTGCAGACGCTGATCAGCACACACGGAAGACTAACGAAGAGAAGATCAGCGACGAGCAAGCTGTCCGCAGTATCTGGCGAAGTCTAACACGCACTTTCGTCCAGGCGTATCGCCCATCCTCTGACGCGGAATCGGAGCAGAACACTCACCGCGTTCGCTTCCCTGGTTCCAACATCGCAGCTCGGTGTTCACAGATTTCGAGCCGATCGACGATGACGCGTGTCTTTGTTTGGAAACGGCATGTGAACCAAACAACTACCCTGCCGACGCCTGCTTCTGACCAGTGTTACTTAATTGATTCTCACCCTCGCTCAAACTGGCACAAACACGAGAGCTCCTCCTAATAATTGTTTCCCGTGATACTCGTTCGTGGTAAAGAATCAGGCGCAGGGCTGCCCCGACGATGAAACGCATACAAACCCCAAAGGAAAGGTTAGATAGGTTCTTGCTCCAGCCGACTTGGCTTCTCGGCACATTTCTTCAAATTCCGCCCCTCTGGTTCTGAATGCGAGTTTGCCGATTCAGATCCGTGGAGTCCAGAAGGTTTCCCAACACGAATATACTGAGATGACGATAAGGGGAGTCAAGACATCTCGAAGTCTCCATCGCTGTCTGCATCCACGCCTTCCCAACTACCACCATCTTGTCCATCCTCGGGTGCCGGTTTTACCCCTTTGTCTCTAGGATATCTATCAGCCCGTTCGCATGTTCCAGTATCGGGCCATCCTCGTATTCTCGAGCTATATGTGACTAGATTTTGTTGGTCAGCATCCATAGAGCGGGGACATCTCCAGGCCACCTACGTTTCCGCAGGTCTCCAGGAAATCTCTCGCATCCTTCGCCAATCCCTCCCAAGTCAAACCCTCGCTTTCCAGCGTTCCATCTGGTGATCCACGGGTGAACTCGGCCATGAGATAAAATGCCCGGCCCTCTAGGTAGCACGCCTCGACTTCCCCTGCAGCGTGAGCAATGCGGGGTTGAGAAGCGACAACTCCAAGAACGATTTGACGAGCAACAGCCTGACCGGTATTGAGGGAACCTTTGGGTCATCTATGCGGCGCAGATCACCGTGATACCGACGAAGAATCCCGCGACGTAGATTGAGATGGGATGACCATAAGCCTACAAGGCAGGTTTACGAGGACACCTGAATACGCACCTAGGCCAAGGTCTTTTCATCCACCCCATGCTCTCTCCGGACATTGCCTCGCCTCGTCGGGTCGCTGTTGGGAGAGTCTGTAACGCTTCAACGTTATTTTGGTCGGTTTCAAGGACGAGGTCAATCAACCACTCACAAGTCTTTTCCACTGTAGGTTCGAAACTGTCGAAACCGCAGGTAAGACGCCAACCATTTCACGTCTGGAGTTCCTTACCAGAGGTCGTACGATGGATCTATCCATATCTTAACCATGCTGATCAACACTCTGACAATCGCTCATTTGATGTCGGCGTCACAATCCGAGTCCAACCTTGTCGCGCATTCCTTTCTCTTGTGTTGAGCGGCCAGGATGTCCAGTGCGGATCGGTAATGCCAGCGCGAGAGACGCGCGTCCTCGTCGCTCAATTTGGCCAAGTGCAGGTACAGCGCGTACGTGGGTGGAGATGGGGCAGCGGGTGTGGTAGGACTAGGGATTCGAGAGTCTAGATAGCACCGAACATCCCAGTTCAGAGAAGAGGGAAAAATAAAAGATTTGGGCCGACCTTCCTGGCTTCCTGAACTAGGCCCGTTTCGGGCTGAACAACCCCGGGCGTCTCACGACCCTCGACATTGTTCAGCGATATCTGTAGTATTCGTCGGATGAATTGGTTGGCCAGGTCGTAGTCGCATTGTTCGATTATCGACGAGCTTTGCGGATTAACGCGGAGATACTCAGTATCGTTAAGGAGGACACGCTCGAAGATTGGGTGGGGGACGCTTTGGTTTGTGCGTGTCGTTGGATTTTGGATTTCGTTCGTGTCCGGTCCATGACCTCTGTTTCGGGGTGATCAAGTGGGGTGACGGAAGGAAGTGAAGTGTGACCCCGGATCACCTCTTGTTCTCCAACGTCCAACTTCCGACCTTTACCAAACGCTGTCCGTTCTTCTGACCAGTCGGGAACGCCTTTCGCAGTGCCTCTGGAGGATTTCCAGCAGCACCGCAATACCGTTCGAAGCGCGACGGGTGTCCTGAATCCACTTCATAACCAGTCGTGCTCCAATCCTCACCTGGAATCTTTCCATTTCGGATTTCACACACCTTTCCTACGGATGGACCATCACAGCGCTTCCGACGCCCTCTCCCCGTGGGCAGCTTTCCAGGTTCCAGTTCTGGGATCAGATTACCGTTGTTTGGCAGCGGTGGGGGATTCTCGGCTATGATCCACATCCGGGCCCACTCCAGCCCTCTCCTGTTCTCAAAATCCTACTGTGACCGCGTTTTGACCTTCACGTTTTATATCCGCACTGCGGAAGGGACGACAGCCATGGTGTAAAGAATTCATCTGAATGGCGCAGATGCTCGTGAGACACACCCGCACCTAACACCGTAATCGTGCGTCCATCTAGAGCCCGAGTTCGCACGCACCACGTTTCCCGGTATGTATGGGGTGGAATGCGATTGCCAAGCGGAGACGTCCATGCTCAGAGAAGCCGGCAAATATGTTAGTCGCAGGGTAGAGCGCGGCCTCGTGAGAGAGGTTTACTCCCACAACGCAGACGTGGAACCCTGGGCACAATAGGCGGAGGCGTCGATGCCCTCTTCCTCTCATTCTCGACTCTCTTCGACACATTAACACCATTCAGCCCAAACGTCCCCCTCACCTTAGCTTGATCCTCCGTCATCGTGTACCCACCACGAACAATAGAACCTATACTCATGTTCTCTCCTCCACGTTGGCTTGGTCCATGGACGCTGGCAACCCGCAAACGTCGTTCGAGGCTATGACATTCACCTTGGTTGTCCTCCATAGCCTCTGTACGTTCTCAGTGCTAAGCGCGCTCGCAATTCGTTTGGTATTCCTACCTGTCCGGGGTTCAGCTTGGAAGGTGACCTGCATCTTCTGTACGGAGGATTTTGACGCCTTTTCGCATCACGCGTGATCATAGCGGTAGGAACGTCCAGGGCTGTGACATCCCTTCAAAGGGTCATTGGATTAGTCGGAGGCATCGAAGCGGCGACAAGTTATGGACTTCAGATCACGGGGTACTGATGTAGATACTCGCCGAAACCGCTCAGCCATGAGTATTCCATACATGTAAAGGACTGATATGGCAAACCAACACTGATGTGAACTTGGGCGAAAAGGGACGGCTGGTACTTACGATGCAAACCTGCTCGCGGCAGGTATAACCATATTTGCACGCACGATGAGCGCTGGGATGAATAGGGTCCGAAGGCCACGAGGCCAATCATCCACTATCGCACCACCATCTACCGCACCACCGTCTATCGAACCACCGCCTAGACTGATTCAACGTCGACATGGACGGCATACGAGATTCACTCTCCGGAATGAAGAAGAAATTTAAGCACCGACTAACTGGAAGAAAACGCAAACCGGACGGGACGGCGGTCAACCCCGATGGGGAGACGAACTTGCTTCCGCAACCGGAATACCACGCCGCAGAGGGTGAAAGTCACGGCCGAGAAGAGGATGGGGCCGACGTAGCTGGGGAGCGAGACTTTTTGATGGACCAACCTCCTCAGCCAGAATCTGTGCCAGTGCGTGGTGATAACGGCCAGGGAGAGGAAGTGGTGGACGTTGATGGGGGGGAAGCCAGCCAGAGGTATTCGCGCCCGCACCCAGACGTCGAGGTTACAGTGAGAAGTGGACGCAGCCGAGAACCCGAGGGGGTCGACCCCTCTCCATCCATTCCTTTGATCTCACACGGTGGGAAACTCGGCAGTACGTGAACATGCTCGTTTTGGTCGCTATCTCTAACCGTCCCTTTTGACAATGTAGATGCCCCTGCCCTTCCTGACTACGGACCAGACGCTGTTCGTCCCGACGAGTCCCTCGAACCGGGCGCTGCCGCGGACGAGAAGGAGCCGAGCTGCAAGTCTGCAACGCCTGCCACGGCCAAGTTGCTCCGTGAGGTGAGAGATTCCGCAAGTGCCTTCGGTCCGCTCAGATCCATCGCGAGATCTCTCTGCTTTATTATCGACCATTACGAGGTATGGCCTCCCTCCCACACATCCGGTCCCCAATGCTTACGGTCATCCTAGCGGACGGAGGTGAATAAACATGCCATAGAATCATTGGCACCCAGGGTCAAAACTCTTTCTGGATCCCTCTCCGAACCTATTCTTCCGGGTGACATCAATGAGGAGAGGAGGGCAAAAAAGCTGGAGCGGTGAGCCCACATTCTCATGGATCAAGAACTGGGTCTGACGCACGGGGGTCGTCAGGAAACTGGAAGAGATTGGTCAAGCTATGGACTCGATGACATCCCAGAAGGATTTCTCCCATTTCCTCAACAACCCCGAGAACGCGCAGAATGTCAACGGCCTTGTGGAAGATGTTCGTTATGCTTTAATTGATTATCAGGTCCACATCCCTAAAACTCTCACTCGCACCCTATCTAACACCCTCTGCAGACGTCGTTACGACTTGACATCTACGCTGAGGATTGTCAGCAGATCGTGAGTCTTACTCCCTTATGGCCCCGACCCCCGTAGTGACTTGCAGATAGGGAGACGCAGATCGCCGCCTTCTGAAAAACATGTGTCACACCGACGGGGCCGGGTATGGTTCTGGGAACAGGCAGGGGTGCCTGAAGGGGACTAGGGCGGATGTCCTCCTGCAACTCGAACGTTGGCTGAAAGACGAGCGGGACCATCGCGTGTTCTGGCTGAACGGCCTTGCGGGGACCGGGAAGTCGACCATCGCCCAGACGTTCGCCGAGATCGGCTTCGCGGATGGAAAGCTCGGCGCGAGCTTCTTCTGCTCACGAGACTTCGAGGATAGAAGCAACCTCCAAGCGATCTTCCCGACCCTCGCCTTCCAGCTTGCCTATCGGTACCTCCCATTTCGAGAGAGGCTGCTCCGGGTCCTGAGGTCCAACCCCGGTGTCGGACGAGAGTCTCTTTGTTCTCAAATGGAGAAGATCATTGTTGGCCCATTGGAAGCTTCCCGCATCCGGACGCTTATCATCATCGACGCCCTCGACGAATGCAAGGATGAAGAACCTGCCTCCGCCATACTTTCCGTCCTCTCCCGTTATGTGGATGAGATCCCCAATATCAAGTTCTTCATTACCGGTCGTCCAGAGCCTCGGATCCGGTCCGGGTTCCGCCTCAAGTCACTCAGACCTGTCACAGAAGTCCTCAGGCTACATGATGTTGAACGTTCCTCAGTGGATAAGGATATCAAGCTGTTCTTCAGGACTCAGTTGGCCAACATTGCCAGAACCCGAAGTGACTGTGACTTCGCACAAGATTGGCCAAACCCATCAGAAATCAACATCCTCTGTGACAAGGCAGCAGGATTCTTCATCTATGCCTCAACAGTTGTAAAATTTGTTGGATTCAAGAACCGCACACCCACTGAACAACTGGACCAGATCATCTCTCTCCCACAAAGCATTGTTCATGAAGGACAGCCTGGGATTGATCTTCTTTACACCCAAGTTCTTGAGCAGGCAGTTGATGAAGTGGGCACCAATGCTGGGGAAATCCATTCCCGTCTCAGGACTGTGGTTGGGGCAGTATTACTTGTGTTCAACCCCCTTCCAATGACAGCACTCTCAGACCTATTGAAAATGACCAATATCTCTACTACCCTCCGATCCCTCCATTCTGTCCTCCTTGTCCCAGACAGCACAGAAGACCCTGTTAAAGCCTTTCACAAGTCATTTCCTGACTTCCTCATGGATCCAGTCAGGTGCAAAGATGTACAATTCTTTGTGGAACCTGCAGCCCATCACACAGACATTCTACTTTCATGCCTCAGACTTATGGGGGAAAGGCTGAAGAGGAATATCTGCAACTTGGATGATGATGCTGTCCTCAGTGAAGTTGGGGATCTTCCTATTCACAAGAAAAACTACATTGGGGAAGCTTTGGAATATGCATGCAAATTCTGGTCAAAACACCTCCTGAGGATCCCTAGAAACAGTTCTCATGTTGCAGAAGTGCAGGAAGCAATTGAAAAGTTCTTTACAACACAATTTTTATATTGGATTGAAGTCCTTGCACTCATGGGGAACCTTGATGTTGGAGTTTATGCCATGAATGACATTGAGCAATGGTGTGCTTTGGTGAGTGCTATGCAGACTGTTCACTGAGACCTGTGTTTACAATTTTTATTTAGGCAGGTATCTCATGTACATGGACAAATGATAGCCAGCGAATGATTTTGGACAATTTTGATGCAATCTACAACTCCCCTTTTCACCTGTACCATTCTGCTCTCCTACTTTCCCCATCCTCATCTTGGCTCTGTGCATGCTATAGTTCAGAACTCTCATGGGGGGTTAAGGTGGTCAGGGGTCTCCCAACAGAATGGGGGGGTTGTTCCCGTACAGTTCTGTTGAACAGTCATTCATGGACCCTCTCATACTGGAACAACACTATTGCGGTTGGGTCTGAGGACAGGGACATCCTTATCCTTGATGCAATCACAGGAAGCCAGATTGCTGTCCTCCCTGGGCATACAGATGCAGTGGGAACTCTCACCTTCTCATCAAATGGGATGTCACTTGTATCTGGAAGCAATGACAAGACTGTCAAGCTCTGGGATGTGCAGACTGGTGGTGTTGTCAAGACATTCCATGGCCACACAGGCAGGGTTCGCTCTGTTTCAATTTCAGCAGACAACACTATAATTGCTTCAGGGTCTGAAGATAAGACACTTTGTTTGTGGGACATTGAGATGGGGGAGTGTCACCACATCATAAGGCAACAGGTCACAGTGTTCCATACTAGGTTCTCTCCCACAGACCCACAACTCCTCATATCTATAGCTGGAACAGCTGCTCAGTGTTGGAACATTGATGGTCACAAAGTTGGATCAACATTTACTGCCTATCGCATTGATTTTTCCCCAGATGGCACCCAGTTTATTGTGTATGCAGGGGATGGTATCACAGTTCAAAACATCAACTCTGGAGTAACTGTAGCCAAATTTAATGCAGCTGGCAGATATTTCAGTCCCTGTTTCTCACCTGATGGCAGGCTTGTAGCTGTTGAGACTAATCACAATATCTGTATTTGGGGCATTACTGGGTCAGACCCCCACCTTGTTGAGACCTTTGTTGGCCATACCAAGGATATTACCTCCCTTGCATTTTCTTCCCCCTCTACCCTCATTTCAGCATCTGAAGACAAATCAGTCAAGTTCTGGCAGATTGGTGCCTTACTACCAGACCCAGCTATAGCTAATCCAAAGTCCACTCCCCTTACCTCAGTTCCAACCAAGTCTATTGCTCCAGAAGTGAAAAATAGTATCCTTATCCCAGGTGGCTTGGATGGGATGATAACAGCCTGGGGTATCTCAACTGACCCCTCCAAGGGACCCCCCCAAATCCCAGCTGATGATTCCCACCAGAGTATCATCCAGCCAATTGAAACCAAGTTGATCTTTGCTTGGTATGCAGACCAGAAGATCAATATCTGGGATGCTGAGAAAGGGGAACTCCTGCAGACAATACATATACCTGAAGGCAGGGTAATGGACCTCAGGGTATCAGGGGATGGGTCCAAGGTTTTCTGCACAGATGGTGGGTTCATTCAAGCATGGGATATCTGGACAGGAAAGGGTGTGGGTATGGTGGAACATTTTTGGAATCAGGCAAAAATCCTTACAACAGATGGCTCAAAAGTCTGGACAGAGATTAGTAGACCATATAGTGTTTCTATCCAAGGGTGGGACTTTGGGATTCCAGGAAAACCACCTGTTTACCCCCCCAACACTGGACTCCCAGACAGGCTCCACCTCAATGACACCATGGTGTGGGAAATTAACATGTCCAGGATGAAGGATATGGCCACTGGGAAAGTGGTTTTTTGGCTACCTGAGAGATTTGGAAAGGTAGTCCATGTGCAGTTGGGTGGCCAGTATCTGGTTGTTTCTCTTAAGTCAAGAGGGGTATTGATTCTTGATGTCAGCCATATGATCCTCTAGTAGAGATCCATAGGACATGTATTCTCTTTGCTTATGCCTTCAGTTCCATGTACCAAATGTTTTGTTACTCAACAAGTACAGTGCTCAAACATGTGTTATATAATCAGTCAATGGGTTGTCCATACAATGTGTATGCGACTACCAGAGTGTGATCATCAAGGCAGTGACACCCCATGGGAGGAAGATCCACATTCAGGTAATGTGTTTCGGATTACTTACAGTCCAAAAAAGTGTAAGGTATTACAGGATAGGGGGTGCGATGATCTAATGAACGTATATGCGAGTTGGGTACATACAATGAACGTAAGGACATAGGTGTGAACCTCAATCTAAACGAGTAGCTTCGACCGGGTGCTCGGAGCACTAAGCCACGCATACATCCAGGCTACTGGCCACATTCGAACCTGTTTCAGAGACACGACCACGGAAGAACGATGGATCATAAGTTGCCTGACATTAGACGACGCGATACCGACTCACCTGGATAGAACCAGAAGGAGATGGCTATAATCAGGTAGAAACCTGACAACGTAGATCAGTCATCGAACGAAACTCGGAACGAGCAGCGCGAAACGAAGAGACGTACAGATGAGAATAAACCCCTCCATCCAATTGGATCGTCCATCCGCCACGACATAATTCATGGTGTTGACTGCGGGCGCGGGTGGGGTTACATCATGTGTACCATCACGACGGAAGCGCACGAAACA
>Ga0307517_10014043_pt1 | contig 10805 bp, 8 predicted proteins | sample 23_EM_MG_FD_194515 | JGI IMG/M metagenome (GOLD analysis project Ga0307517, IMG submission 194515) | Populus trichocarpa ectomycorrhiza microbial communities from riparian zone in the Pacific Northwest, United States - 23_EM | ecosystem: Host-associated > Plants > Roots > Unclassified | place...
CATCTTAATATCTAAGGGAATGGCACCTGAAAGATGGTTGTTGTTAAGAACAAGCTTGTACAACAACTTCAAACCCCCTAAATCTTTTGGGATGGCTCCTTTTAACTGATTTGATGACAGATCAATCAAGTGTAATTGAGTAGCCTTCCCAAGCTCTGATGGTATCTCACCAGAAACATTATTGTTTGAGATTTTTAGGCTTGTCATGTTACGACAATCTCCCCATTTTGAAGAAAGCTCACCATAAAAATTATTGTAACTCAAATCAATATAATCCAGATGTGGATAGACACCAAAAACCTCAGAAATATTTCCTGTTAATTGATTCCAATCAAGTCTTACTCGGTATAAACGAGTACAGTTTTTCAAGCTTTCCGGGATTGAACCTGAGAAGTAGTTGTAGGCAGCAGTAAAGTTTTCCAATACTCCTCCATGGCATAAATCTAGTGGCAAATGACCCGTGAATTCGTTGATACCCAAAGACAATAACTTCAAATGGGTGAGATTGTTTATCTCTGAGGGCAATGGGCCGTGAAATTTGTTCTTATGTAATGTCAAGTCCACAAGGGATTTAAGTTGTCCTATTTCTGAAGGAACACATCCAGATAAATTATTTTGATGTAGATAAAACATAGTGAGCATTGTCATGTTACCAATAGAAGAAGGGATTGGACCAGAGAGTTGGTTATAGTAAAGACTAAGGAAAGATAAATTTCTTAATTTTCCAATGGAATAAGGGATTCTACCGGTTAAAACATTACTTGATAAGTCAAGTTGATTGAGAGACTCTAACAACCCAATTTCTTGAGGAATGAAACCAGAAAGTTGGTTCTCGTAAAAATTAAGGAAAGATAAATTTCTTAATTTTCCAATTTCATGTGGGATGGTTCCAGAAAGAGAATTATTAGCAAGGTGAAGACGCGAAAGATTGGGGAAGGATGAGAAGTTTAAATCATAAAGCGTACCTCTCAAACCAAAACTTTCAAGTATCAATTTGGTGACGCTTCCAGAATTGTCACAGGTGATTCCAAGCCAGTTAATGCAAGGGCTGATGCCGACCCAAGAAGAAAGGAGAGATTGGCTTTGGTTGTCAAGACTGGCTTTCCATTGGAGAAGAGCCTCAGCTTCTGAATTATTATTACCAAATAGTGAAGTTGTGGAGGGAGTGTGTTCAGCTAAAGCAAAGAAAGAAGAAGAGTTGAATATGTGAAGGAGCAAAAACAGGATGTGGAGAAAGAAGGAGAAGAATGGTTTGTTTAGTAAGGACGCCGTCATGGTGTGTTTTTCAAGAGACAAAGGATATGGTTTGCTATGGTAGATGAGGCTCTTCCATGGAGAGGTATTATTTATAGGTAGGAAAACATGATTGGAATCGTTTTTGTTTAAAAAATAATTGATTATTACATCTCTTCTCTAATTAAGTTGAAATTAACTAGGCTAGTGATAGTGCATAAATATAAATAAATAAATTTATTATTATTTTCAATCCCTCTGAAAAATGAATTAAATACTCACCCTGGCTTTAAGAAGATATCCTCTGTTTTCTCATTAAATTTTCGCTTTTACTATTTCATATAAAGAAATTGAAAAAGACCATGAAATGGAGAAAAGGATCAAATTTTCCCTTTCTCATTGTAGAGACACATTAGAGAATTTTAGTCTTAAATAAATATATATAACGATTCAAAAGAATATTCTGATTTAAAAATTTAAAACATATCGCTCGTAAGGAATAAGTAATAAAGCTACTGAATAAGTGAATTGAATTGTTCAATAGAACTATGATTGCTCTCGTGCTTGACACGGCTTACTAATTTCTGATAAAATTCCATCTCAACTTTCTATCCCCTTTCCATATCATCTTTTGCGACATTAACTGGAAAGTCCTACGTTCACATGCACACTGCCTCTAATGTGTATACTATGAATGGATAAAGGTCTCTACAATGTCAAGTCTTCTCACTTTTGACAAGGGTATATGAATAAAGGGTGATCAAAAGCAAAGAATTCTATGAAAGAAACTTTAATCTCGAAAGTTTTTTCTAGCAATTTGATCACTTCAATGTATTCAATCGAAGATATCGTAATTGACGTGAAAGGGTTTATTTTTTATCATGAAACACGAGCAGCAGCAGCAAGAATATACTATTTCCAACAATAGAACTATGATTGCTCTCGTGCTTGACACATTAGTGAATTTTTTAAGTCTTAAATAAATGGAGAAGATATATATATATAACGATTCAAAAGAATATTCTGATTTAAAAATTTAAAACATATCGCTCGTAAGGAATAAGTAATAAAGCTACTGAATAAGTGAATTGAATTGTTCAATAAAGCTACTGAATAAGCTTGACACGGCTTACTAATTTCTGATAAAATTTCTGAAGAAATGGGGACAGGAAAAAGTCAAACAAGTATCTTATTTATGTGTTATTGGTTTGCTTAGTTATATTATTATTATCATGTATGGACCTAATAAATTAATCACATTATAACTTAGTCTCTTATTGTATGTATGGTTCTATTTATTCATTGAGTTGTGAAAAACTCATTATTTTATCATTTCAATCTTTTCAAGATATATATTAGCTGATCCGATGCAAGGTATTAAGAGTAGGTTCTGTCTATACTCTAAGCTGATACACCCAACACTCTTTGATGCGGGCTATGACATGTATATATGATGTAGTAATATAGAGGGGATAGTAGATCTTTAGGTCAGTGTTTTTTTTTTCTAGTTCTCATAAAATTATGTTTAGGTATAAGATAGTGTCTTGACAGCACAGACATTGGAATGGGAGAACGCAAAACAGAGCTAGTTGTAATGAAGATTATGGCGATCCAGTTCTTTGAACAAAAGTAGACAAAGAAAGATGGTGCAAAGATTGAATGGGGTGTCTAATATCTGCCATTGGAGACCAAGGAGAAGAGGACCTAGCTTTTCTTAGCTTTGTCCTGTTATTTTTAACCTACGCGGCGAGTATACATAATGGCTAAATGAGCTAATCTACAACGAATTCCTCGTTAAATTACTCTCTCTAACTGACAGAGGGCTAAAAAATGGCATTCTTCATATGTACAGCAATAAAAAAAAAATATCATAGACGACTATGCAACTTCTGTTAGACAATCTATGACGAACGGGGAGACGTTCTCCCCTCTGGAGATGAAACAACAGCTGCCTGTTGGAAGTGACATAGCCAGAAGATTGCTTTGCTGCAATTCCATTCTGAGGTTTGGTGTTCAAAGAAAAGAATGATTATCACACGGAAATTCCTGCTGTATGTTCCAAGACTATAAATTTGAATTTAAATTTGCTCAAGGCATTAGATTAGGAAGTAAACCTTTGTTCCATATGAACCTCGAACAGCCAAAGACACTTCAGTTTTTTCAGCAAATAGTGTTAGAGTATATTGCTTCAGATTGTGACACTTGTCACAATCTTAATATAGTAGATAGTTAGTTAATTAGCAAAAGTTTGTTAGTCTGTTGCTTAATTGCAAGTTGTTGCTCACGCTTGAAATTTCTTGATCCTCTGTTGCTTCCGCATTCTCTATTCTTTCTTCTACAATTTCTGTTTCTTCTGCATTCACAGATTGTTCTTCATATTTGGCAGTTATAGTGCTTCGTGGTGATCTTCATTTCTTGAATTGTATTTCTTTCTGAAACTTGCACAGCAAGTGTTTGCTGTATTGTCTCATTCACAGATTAATCTTGAAATCCTGATGGTGACTGCTTTGCAAATCCAGTTGCTTCAATCTCGAATTCAAACTCTCATTTCCTCCATTCCTACATCAGTTAATGTCAAACTTGATGACTCGAATTACCTCAATTGGAACTTCCAAATGCAACTTTTACTTGAAAGTAATGGAATTATGGGGTATGTTGATGGTTTGATCCCATGTCCACCTCAACATGGTTCAATCTCTGCTGAATCTGGTTTCATTTCTTCTTCCTCTCAAACTGATGAATATATAGTATGGAAAATGCATGATCGAGCTATTATGCAATTGATCACTACCACATTATCACCGATTGCTATGTCCTGTGCAATTGGTAGCACTAGCTCTAAAGATTTGTGGATTAGATTAAAGGAACAATTTTCCACTGTGTCCACGACTAGTATTTTTCAGATGAAATCTAATCTACAAACCATTAAAAAGGGTTCAGATTCGATTTCACAATATCTTCATCGAATTAAAGAGGATAGGGACTACCTGTCTGCTGCTGGGGTATATTTTACATATGAAGACATTGTGATTCTTGCCTTGAATGGCTTACCTGCTGAGTATAACACCTTCAGATGTGTTATAAGGGGACGAGAAAGTGTGATTTCATTGAAAGACTTTCGCTCACAGTTGCTTGCAGAGGAAGTGATTCTTGACATATCAGTTAATTCCCCGTTTCTGTCAGCTATGGTTGCTAGTACAGGTGATACATACACACAAGGGACTTCTTTTCAGTCTCAGAGTTTCTCTCTGAATCATGGTTAGTCTCAGGTGCACACTAGCCATATAATGGAAACAAGAACAGGGGTAAAGGGGTAAAGATCGATTTCCTCAGGGATCTCGATTTTTTGCTTCTAGACCAGGTTTTTCCTCCATGGTACATATGCATCCCAACTCAAATTCCGGAGTTCTTGGTCAATCCCCTGCTCAACAATTTTGACATCCTTATGCACTCATGGTTCCAATTTGTCAGTTATGCAACTCTGAGGGACACATTGCTCCTTTCTATGGGGCTTCTCCTCCTAAGAGAACCAGATGTAACATTTGTGGTAGAAGCAATCATACCACCTGGTATTGCTTCTATAATGATAAGGGTCCGAACTACATTGCTTCGTATTCCCCACGGTCATCTTATCCTATGCAACCACAGCCTCTACAGTATACTCCATATCAGGCTCCATCTTCACAGAACAAGGAAGTACAACAATCCCTTATGCAAGCTATGCAGCAGTATACTCCATATTAGGCTCCCTCTTCATAGAACAAGGAAGTACAACAATCCCCTAATGCAAGCTATGCATATAGTGATTCACTCTACCTCTCCATCATCTTGTTCTTCAGGATCTTCTCAAGTGTGGCTCACAGATTCTGGTGCCACGAATCATTTGACAGTTGATTTGGCTAATCTATCGTTGGCCTCACCATATCTAACCACTAAAACAATTCATACTGTAAATGGTGAAGGTTTGACATTATCCCACATTGGTCATTCTACTCTTCATTCATCAATTTCTCCAATCAAATTAAATTTTGTTCTCTGTGTTCCTCAAATTACTCAGAATCTATTATCAGTCCATCGTCTTTGTCTTGATAATAACTGTCGGCTCATATTTGATGCTCTTTGTTTTTGGATTCAAGACAAAGCCACATGGAGGATCCTTTACAAAGGCCTGTGTAGTAATGGATTGTATCCTCTCCACTCTTTCTCACCTTCAACCTCACAGCAGACATATCAAGCTACGCCTTTTCTTGGTCAACTCGTTCAGTCCACTTTATGGCATCATAGGTTAGGTCATCCTACAAATAACATTGTTTCCTTGATGTTAAATAAAGCTCACGTGTATGTTTTCAAACCCACTATACCTATAATGTGTCATCCATGTCTTAAAGGGAAATTGAGCAAACTACCTTTTCCATAGCATGTCAATAAGTCTGTAACTCCATTTGACACTATTCATACTGATTTGTGGGGTCCTGTACCATCTATATCGATTGATGGTTATAGATACTACACCATATTTGTTGATGAATGTACCAAATATTGCTGGATTTTCCCTTTAGTAAATAAATATGATTTGTTTCCTACCTTTGTTGTTTTTTATTCCTTTGTTTTTGCTCAATTTGCCTCCACCATTAAAACTCTTCAAACTGACTGAGAAGGGGTGAGTATACAAGCAATCGCTTGAAACTTTTTCTTCTTAACAAAGGCATTTCACATCGCCTCTCTTGTCCATATACTCCTGAACAAAATAGGGTAGCAGAGAGGAAACATAGACACATCATTGAAACCACTATCATCTTATTACAAACAGCTAAATTGCCATCCAAATTCTGGTCTTATGCCTGTCAAACAACCACTTATTTAATCAATCGTATGCCTACTGTTGTTCTTCATCATAACTCTCCTTTTGAGATGTTATTTGAATCCTCCCCAATTATTACACATCTTCAAGTTTTTTGATGTGCTTGTTTTCCTCTTTTTAAGCCTTATAATAGCACCAAATTGCAGGCCAAAACTATAAAATGTATGTTTCTTGGATATGCCACAAAATATAAAGGCTATTTGTGCTATCATGTACCAACAATGAGAATGTTTGTGTCTAGGCATGTTATCTTTGATGAGCAACAATTTCCCTACTCAGATTTAGTGTCTACACCTTCAAACACACCCCAATCAACACCATCATGTCCATTGTCCTCTTGTCCTGTGCCTATAGTTAATACAGAAAACTCAATTGTCTCCACCATCCCAGCGTCTCCTTCTCACCCTTCTACTACTCATACACCTGTTCATACACCTGCCCCATATGCAGACTCTGTTAGTCCTCAGTCCATTACTACTCCACTTTCAGCCTCTCATCTGCTCCATGTGGCACCTGATATCATTATGCATTCTGATTTTGATTCTCATGGCTTTATTCCTGATAATCTGCAAGTGGTGTTGTCCATTCCTCCACTTAATCTTCATTCAATGCACACTCGAAGCAAGAGTGGGATTATTAAAAGGAAGGCTCTCTTAGCCAGTATACAGGTTTCTAAAGCCACTGATCTGAATTTGGTTGAACCAACTAATTACAAGGCTGCCATCAAAATTCATGTGTGGTTACAGGCCATGAAAGAAGAAGTTCATGCCTTACATACTCAAGGCACTTGGAGTTTAGTTTCGTTGCTAGTTGTAAGTGGATTTTTAAGGTGAAGAGACATTCTGATGGTTCTATTGCAAGGCACAAAGCAAGGTTAGTTGCTAAAGGTTTCAGTCAAGAACCTGGATTGGACTATGGGGAGACATTTAGTTCTGTGGTGAAACCTACCACAGTCTGGTTAGTTCTGGCTCTTGCTGCACATTTCTACTAGTTGTCGCACCCGACATCGCGGCGGCCTTAAAAATTTATCTTGATATGGAAAAAGAACAGATATCTGGCATCTGGTTCTTTTAAGGGAAAATGATCTTATTTAAGGAGTCGCCACCTAGTATTGTGGTCACTAGGAACCCTAACTGGTCAACAGAGATTCTATGGTTCAGAACTAGTTACGTAAATGGAAAATATTATCACCCCTTAAACGTTCTGCCTGAGGTAGACTACATTGCTGGTTGTCTTAAATTGCTAAATGTTTATTAGTTTTCGCTATCATAACTTGCTTATAATATTTCTTACTCTGGCGCCAATGAATATTCAACTATGGATACTTCCAACTCTGACATTGGTAAATATTACGTAGCTATAAAAACAAAATAATTTAAATCAGTATTTTTTTATTCCTGACTCTGGTGTCAGTGAATAAACAAACAAAATAAATTTATTTTTTATACATGCACAATTTTTATTTTTTCTTGCTAAATAAAAATAAAATACAATGAATAATATAAATTTAAACCGATATTTTTATTCCTGACTCTGGCGTCAGTGAATAAACCAATAAATTTATATTATTTTTATTCATGCATACACATTTTATTTTTTTAATGTTTTTGTTTTTTTGGGCTGGGCCCAGCCCGGTCCATATGGGCTGGGCTCAGCAACACACGTGCGCTTACGCACGCGTGTTGCTACACTGTGCAAGTGAATTAAAATTCACTTGCACAGTGTAAATGATAATTCACTGAAACCATGCGAGAAGTCGATTACCTGATCTTGGAGGCGATGGAAACGATGGCGAAGCTCTGGCTGGCCGACACTGCCTCCTCTCCTCTGCTCCTTCTTCTGCTTTCCTTTGCTTCTGTGTCCACCGTCTGCTGGATTTATTTTGACTGATTTCTGGGTTGTTCTTTTTCTGCAGGAATGAAGACAATGGTTGTTCCTTTGCTTTTCTCTCCTTCTCTGTGTAATCTCTGTTTATTCTACTGCCCCCTGCTTCTATGTTTTTTTCTTCTTTTTTTCGATCGTGTCCCACTCGTCCTCCTGTGTTCTTCGTCTTCCACTCGTTTTCTATTATTTTTATTCGTTTCGTGATCTCCCGTTTTCAGTCCAATCTCCCTTTCCTGCCTCTGTTTTCTTCCTCTGGTCTTTCGACCCCTCCTCATCTGTTGCTGAGGCCTTTTTCTGGGTTTTGCTTGAGTCTTTGTTCCCGGTTTTTTGTTCAATCTCCCTTTTCTCTGCTCTGCTCTGCCTTTTATAAGGCCAGAGAGCTTCAAAAACCGTTACCTCCACGAACGGGATCGTGGCAGAAGACATGGTCACGATTTGGATCGGATGCACTGTGATTTTCCTGTTGAATCGGCTGCCATCCGCACTAAACGGACAGGATGGCGAACAGTATTGCAAACGGCACCGTTTGACTATTTTCAATTTGATCCCTAAACGTTTTAAACTTAACAATTGAGATCTTAATCAGTAATAATCAATCTCTAATTGTGCCCTTGGATTAATTTCAATTGAACCCTCAGTTATAGTGCCATTTACACAACAGTCCTGGGTTTCTGGACTATTCAATTTGGTCCTTGGACTTTAATTTTCTAGCAATTTTTCTTTGTATGAGCTCCAAACTTTGGTGTTTCCTCAATTGAACCCCTGATTCCTTTAATTAATTAAATCAAAGTTTAATAAAATCCTCAAACTCATCAATTCTTTAATTAAGCTCATGATTTCATTAATTAAACTAATCCAAATTTTAATTAAATTCTCAAACTTATTAATTCTTTAATTTCTGACCAATTGACTCTCAATTTTTAAGAATTTCAACCTTGAAGTTTGAATTTGTGTTGTCGTAACCCAATTCTCAACTATTATCATTTTTTTAATATTTATTCAAAAAATTGGGTTATGACACTAGTCTCTGCAACAATTAGATGTCAAAAATACATTTTTGCATGGGATTCTCCAAGAGGAAGTTTTCATGTCTCAACTTCCTGCTTTTGAAGATCTCAATCATCCTCATCTCGTATGTAAACTGCATAAATCTCTGTATAGGCTAAAACAAGCTCCTCGAGCTTGGAATGATAGGTTTACTCAATTCCTTCCTTCTTTGGGTTTTGAAACCACTTACTCTGATTCTTCGTTATTTGTCAAAAATGTTGGTCATGAGATTGTGGTGCTGCATCTCTATTTGGATGATATCATTATCACTGGGAGTGCGTCTGGTGTCATTCAGCACATTATTAGTGCTCTTACTACTAAATTTGATCTCACAAATTTAGGCTCCCTACACTATTTCTTGGAAATTCAAATTACTCGAACTGCGGCTGGTTTATTTCTGTCACAAACCAAATACGTTGAGGACTTGTTGGCTAAAACTAAAATGAGTGAGACTAAACCATGTGATACTCCATGTCTCCCTTACCATAGACTACTCAAAGAAGATGGGGAGCCTTATCCAAATCCTCAGCTGTATAGAAGCATTGTAGGGGCTCTGTAATACCTCCCTTTCACAAGGCTAGATATTGCTTTCTTTATGCATCAGGTATGCCAGTTTATGCAGCACCCCATGGTGTCTCACTTTACTACTGTTGTTGTTACCCATTTTTGAGTTCCCCACAAAAAATGAAAAAAATACAAAAAAAATACACATCAAAAAATATATATTTGAAAGGAATAAAAAAAAAAGAGTGAGAAAAGGATGCTGAAACTACCATAAAATGGCTAGGAATTGGTTGAGGAGGTTCAGAAATACAAGAATTGAAATTTAACATTATATTTTTGACTAATGAGAGCCCTGTTGACAAAGAAAATTCAAGTTGAGAAAAAAAAGAGTCTAAAATCAGATATTTATGGACTCAATTAAATTTTATCTAAGGTTTAATTGAATTTATAGAGGGTGGATTGCAAGAAAAATAGATTTTAAGTCAATTTATGCTTTTATTGGATGAAATTAAAGTTCTGGTGTCCAATATAATTTTAAAGAGTTGATTTGGTCAAATCAGGGGCTTAATTGAATAATTGTTGAAGTTTGATGGCCAATTAGGGACTTAATTGAAACAATCCAAAACCAAGGACCAAACAGGAAAAGGCGCTAAAATCAAGGGATCTAATTACGATTTTTCTGGGGGGCTTGATTACAAAATTGCATAAACATCCAAGGACCAAATCGGAAATATCAGTTAAAATGGCAAAACGGTGCCGTTTCACTCAAAGCTATTCATTGTCTTCTTCAAATAAAACGGCTGGCAATAAAAACAGGGGAAGCATTAGCGGCAGAGACAGCGGAGCTGTAGTCAAGGGGAGGCACGTCTCGCGGTTGATGTTCCTCGCCGCCATGATGCACGCCGACCGTTACCTTAAAGCATGCATCTTCTGGCTATAAAAGCCAGAGGAAAGACGGACAGAAGGGGGGACGGAAAGGAGAAAGATGAGACAGAGAGGAGAGTAAGAAAACAGGGGGGGAAGAGGGCAGAAAGAAAAACGAGAAAAAAACACAGGGGGAACAGGGAGAACAAAAAAAACAAAGAGCAGCACTGCCAGCCAATGCACGAGCATCAGCTGCACCAGAGAGAAAAAAAACAAAAAGGGGGGGGGGACTGGAGAGGAACGTGTTAGTTAGTGGAGGCAAACAATGTCCCACCATATGCAAGTGGGAATACCTAATCTCCCACTTGGCACATGGTGGAGGACACAAACGGTGGGCATAAATCAAGGCAGG
>Ga0307517_10014044_pt1 | contig 10804 bp, 4 predicted proteins | sample 23_EM_MG_FD_194515 | JGI IMG/M metagenome (GOLD analysis project Ga0307517, IMG submission 194515) | Populus trichocarpa ectomycorrhiza microbial communities from riparian zone in the Pacific Northwest, United States - 23_EM | ecosystem: Host-associated > Plants > Roots > Unclassified | place...
CATGTACACTTTTTTTATATCTAGATTCTACTCTTCTACTATATATACTATTGAGTTTTTTCTTTTCTTTTCATTCAATTATGTTAAATCATGTAATATGTGTCAAATATATGCATTGGTTGATAAGATCATTACTTTAAAACAAATATATATATATATATATATATATATATATAAGGACAAAAATGAATAAAAAACCTAAACCTATGAAAATTTATTATAAAATTAAAACAGAAAGAACTTAGTTACAGATGTACTCCTTTTCAAATATTTAATATTATTTTAATAAATACCAATAAAAAATATTAGCATCTAAGGAGAAATTTGTTATCATAATGAGAAATTTTAGTTTTTGATGGTTAATTAAGTGTTTGAGAGATGAAGTACTACAAAATTCAAGTAGCTTGGGGGCAAGATTTATCTTAGATAATTAGTTAACCTTTTAATTCTAACAATCTTGTCCATTCTTTCTAGCTAAAGAATGGATATTAAGAATCTTTTCTTTTAAAGATTCAATCGGTTTTTTATAGCCCATGATTCTTATCATTTGGTAGATATGGGAGTTTAAAAATCATATTTCCTTCATAGCATTTAATTTTTCTTATGTGTCAAAGAGGAAAAAATATCACAGATTTATCATAGGAAAAATATATCTAACTTATCAAAATCTCGTGGTCCAACATGTAGTCTAACAAGATTCCTAGGGCCACATGTACTTAGACTCATCGTTTGGCTTAGCTCGAAGAGGTTGGGTCTGACAACTTGCCATACCTGTTTAGTTTTGGGCTTAGCGCTTGATTGAATCCAATGATATTGGGTTTGACAGCTCGCCAGACCTGTACATGCTTGGACGCAACGCTTAGATGGACTCAAGGATGTTGGGTCTGATAGCTCGCAATACTTGTACATATTTGGGCTAAGCGCTTGACTGGGTCTAAGAATACTAGGTCTGGTAACTCGCCAGACTTATACATGCTTTGGCTTAGCAGTTAGTTGAGCCCAAGAATGCAGCTCTTCAGATCCATATATATTTGGGCTCAGCACTTGGCTGAGATCAAAGATGTTGAATTATCACCCTCCTTCTAATTCCTTTAAAATAAGGATTCAGGTAAATAAAATATGGTGATCCATCATTAAGATAATTTCATTTGATAAAAAATCAAGAACAAATATGAGTGAGTACTTTTTATTAAAAAAATTGTGTTTGTTAATTTAATTATTTATTCTTTTTTATTTTTTGTTGTACATTATATCCTTTTAATTTCTATTTGAAATAATTTTTATGCATATAATTTTTAGTATTTGTAACTAAATTCTCACATTTGTTAATTTGATGATAAATTTTTGTTGGTTTAGATTTTTTTTAATTAAAATATTCTTTATTCTTTATTTTTCTTTATATATAGTTTTATTTTTCAAGTCATGATCTTATCCGTTAGTGCATATGTTTTCTTACATGTATTATTTGATTTAATGGAACTTAACAGAAGGAAAGAAATCTTAATGAAATACATAATAGAATGGTAGAATTCATAAGAACAATAAAATTATATAAGGGCAAAATACATAAAGGAATAAGAGTATAGGAGCAAAAAATGTCATTAATTTATTTTAATTAGTTAAATGCATAAATGATGGACTAGTTATTTTTTAACTAATAAAAATAGAAGAAAGGGTTTAAACTTTAACATATGTGATCCTTCCTTCAAGGACAGATTCCACAAAATTTTACTAGAATAATACAATCCATAAAAAAGCAAAAGTAAAAGGGTAAAAAAACTCTATTAACCTATAATCATGTGATCCTTACCTTGAAAATCTTGTAATACATTCTCCTGAAAAGTTGAATTCACTTTAAACGTTTCTTCTGAATTTCAATAGAACATCTCAAATCAATATTTAAATCTTTTTAGTCCATTCATCATATTCAATAATGCAAGTGATTGAATACCTTCATAAACAAATCCATAAATATATTATTTTTTTTGTTTATCATTTCAATTTATATACATTAGCATCTTTTTACACTGACATTAAATGTATGAATGCCTTCATTTCCTATTGATGATTTTTAATGTCCCACTAACTTAATTTTTTATTGATGCTTTTGAATGTTTAAATAATTTAATTTTTCATTGATAAATTCCACACAACAATTCAAGCCAAGCTTGACATAGTACATGCTAATCATTCCCTTTATTATATTTATAATTTTAGCCAAATAAGCGCTTTTATCTTTTTAAAAAAATTTCTTCATTAAACATCTCACTTTACGTACTCATCATCAAAATTTTTAAATACAATCAAATCAAATCATCTTTTATATAAATATGATATATATACAATCTCCCCAAAACATCATAATTATTTTCTTCTCATTAAAATCAACTTATAATCAATCTCATAATTGATCAAACACATGATGTGTAATTAATTTAAACCAGTGCTTACATAAGAAATGTATATACCAAACTTTGAAAACATAACCACAATAGTCTCACACATTATTAAATCAATTTACAATGAAAATTATATATTAAATTTATCATCATTTCATTCGATTTACATAAATTCTAGCACACAAATTCTATAATTAATTTCACATATATAACCTTCCTAAACACATCCATAATGGTTCCACGTGTCATAAATTAATTTACAATGATTCTAATCACAATTACATACTTAATTCATCATTATCATGTATAATTTACATAATTTCCAGCACCAATTATACATCTCAAATCTTCCAAAATACACTAAAAATGGTCAAGTTTTACTAGAATAATACCTTCCTGGAAAACATCTTAAAAACTGTCTTTTACAACCAGGGACCAAATTGCAATTTTCTTGAAATTAAAGGTCAAGTTTTTTTTACAAAATTGAAGGACTAAACTGAAAATATTACAAATCAATGACTAAACTGAATTTCATCATATTTAATCCCACAATCAGTTTTGCCCAGAATTCCAGAATAAGTTTTAGGGGTCAAATCATAATTTTTCAAAGTTTTAAGGACTAAATTGTAATTTTTACAAATCAATTACCAAAATGAAATTTGATCATCTTCAACCTCAAACCCATTTTTTTTTTCTAGAATTTTCCAGCAAAGGTTTCTTCACAACTCATAAGATTACTTACTGAAAATATATTAATTAATCAAATTCAATCTCAAATAATTATTCTTAATAATCCACTCAAATCAATCAATTTAACCATTACCCATAACAATCATCAATCAATTTTAACAACAAAAAATTCAAATATTTAGAAACCCCAATAAAATCAACATCACATTTATCATGCATATCAAAACTCAATTTTACTTTAACACTTAATTCCTTTATTATCTATCTCTCAACTTTTTCTTCATTTCTTCCTCCATCTCTTTCTCTTCCTCTCATTTATGGTTTTCTCTCCATAATATGGTATCTTCTTCTTATTTTTTGTTTGACCTTATATATATATATAAAAGACTATAATGTCCCTAATCATTGATACTTATAATAATGCACACAAGGGCACTATTGTATTTTCAAATCATTTTTTTACTTCATATATATTTTTATCACAATATATGAAAAGACTACAATGTCCTTCATAAATATCTATATGTTTCTTTTTATCAAATTCTAGTATGTTGGTATTTTCGTGAGGTCTTCTCACACTCTGATTGACTTAAAAATTCAACCCAAGATAGAATAATATGTCAAAAAACCACTTGTAAAAGCTTAGCTTAATTGAATGGTCGGATTAAGAGATATAATTGATATTGTAAAATTGGTTATTGCATAATTTTTCATCAAAAATTCAAATTTTGCGTACCATTTCATTTACTCACATCATCGTGATTTTTAATCTAATTCATTAATGACTCCCATTCATAACCATCATAAAAATTTGCTCAGAGTTTTCGCTATTTTCGATCAAAATAACATAATTGTACGCGAGGCTTATATCGATAATCAATGTTTTCACATGTAAAATCATACATTATTTTTTTCTTAGATTATCACTCTATTATTATTATTCTATCACCTTTTTATACCCAATGTATAAATGTTTTTCCTCAGGGTTTACATATAAAATCTATTTTATTGACATAACTTAGTTAATGGGTGCAATTATTAAAATTAAATTGCATTGATAGTCATTCAATTTAATTCAAAAGCATCAAGTTTTTTCTTCACAATCATATCACTATGAAGTGTTGTTTCAAATATGTGTGTGCGACACACACACGAACCAGACACACGAACACCTTGAAAGATGTGAGTCTCTCTTCTCTAAACCAATTAATTTATTCTATTATTTTATCTCTGCAACCTATATATTAACTGATAATATATATATAAAAAACTTGTGGCCCGGTTAGTGCCAAGGCCACCCGAGGCCTAAGCAAGCCTCACATGGCTTAGTTTTTACCCAAACAATCATCTCTCTCTTTGTTTTTTTTTTTGTTTTTATAGTTTATGTCTTATTTTGTTTTGGGCTACCGCAATACATGCTATAACTTTATTTATACTTCAACTAGAATTATCACATATGTATACATGCTATAACTTCATTTATATTTCAACTAGAATCGTCACATGCATAGATAATCTAGCAAGCTATCATGTGATAAAGTAAGATTTGCAATATAAAATCATCTAGTAGGTGGTCCAGTGATAAGAATTTGAGACTAAGAGATTTGTTCCCCCTGTGGTCTCATGTTTGAGTCTTGTAGTTGCTAATATGATGGTCACTAGAGACTTACATGGTTGTTAACTTCAGGGTTCGTGAGATTAGTCGAGGTACGCGCAAGTTAACCCGGACACCCACGTTAATAATAAAAAAAGATATAAATATAAATATCACTTTACCATATAATTAGTCACATGTTTATTATAAAATAAGCTATATATTTCCAAGTTTAATTGAGAAGAGCAGGATTTTTTCCATCTCAACATGAAAAAATAAAAATATCTAACTTTCTTTGTATTCTTTTTTGATATAATATCTACATGGGAAACTCTAAAGTAACTTAGCATAGAAATGTTTTATTTTTTCCCCAGATAACACCTTCTCTCCAACCTATTATTGTCTATGAAAAAAAGCTCATATCCAGTGAAGTTTCTTCTAGCTTCATCATTAACCAACAATGTTTTTTCTAGCCCTCAAGTTCAAAAGGATAACGGATAGCAGGACTGCATCTAGAACACTCAACAATCAGAACTGACGGCGTCCACAAAATGGAATTGAAACACAATGTTTTGACTGCAACTTGCCTTGTTGAGTAGTCCGAATTTGACTAAAGAAGTTAATAAACTATGGGTGCGATTTAAATAAAATAATTTAATTACTCGAGTTGAAAATTCCCTGGGTAATTTTATTATTATTATACATGTACTAAAAAAATAGGTTTTTTTTTTAATGTACAAATGTCGTAAGTAATCATAAATTGTTTTTAAATTTTTTAGGTCAAACTATAATTTTTGAGTTTTTTTTAGAAAAAAATATTTTTTGTATATTTTTTTATACTATATATTTATATCATTTTACACTTGATTTATGTATTACTATCTTTTTTCTTATCTTTATTTTTTTGTAATATTTTTTACTTTTTCCTCTTTTTTTTCTTTACACTTTGTTTTTGAAAAAAAATATTATTATTTTTTTATACTTGAAATATTTATTACTCTACACCTAGTCTATTTGTACATTTATTTTTGTTTGTATCTTCATTCTTCTGTAATTTTTTTTCTTTGCATTTTTTTAAAATTATTATACAAAGACAAAGAAAAAGGTGTTTCATTGTAGCAATGACAACATTGTCTTATTTTTATACTAGGTTAAAAATTAGCTTGAAGTTTTACATATTTTTATTGACACATATAATATTCACTGTATTTTATTATATTTAAGCATTAACTTTTTAATTCAAAATTATAATTTTTACCCGATGTCAAAAAACACATTAATAACTTTTAAACATTAATTCTTTTGCATTAGAAAAAAATTATTTGACTTGCAATGAGGCAAATCGAATAAACAGACAAACATTTATTTATTTATTTATTTATATATATAATTCTTAATTTATTTAATGAAATACATATATAGACTTTTTAATTTATGATCAAGATTTTTTTTTGTATAAAATCTACTCCATGTGCTTGAGTGCCCATGTATATATGCCACATATATAATAAGCCTTTTTCTCAATGTTGATGTAATTCAAATTAGTTTAGATTTGAGATGTAATTTTTATCTCTTTTTATCAATGAAAATATTTACTTTTAGCGACAAAAAAATAAAATAAAAAAGGCTTGTACCTTCAAGTGATATTTACAAAAAAAAAAAAGGCTTGTACCTTCATGTTAATATTTTTATAGGAAACAAAGAGTTTTTAAACAGGCTAATAACATATTCAGCATGAAAGATTGTGTTTAATTTTCATACCAATGGATATCTAGAGAAAACCTTCTGCATTTACATCGAAGTCGAAGCTGATAGGTACTTTCATGTGCTTTTTATATAAATGTAGATATACTTCCTTGTGGGGAGGTTGCTGATGACGGGGGTGGGGTGCAATTTTGAAATATCACAAGTATTTAGTAATGTTATGAAAGTTCTTGATTTTTCAGGGGAGGTTTAGTAATAATCTCAAAGGGGCCAGCATGAATCAATGCTTAAAATCTTGGGATTAAAATGATCTTTTGGAAAACTGGCTTGCGATAGTTCCTCGCCCAATCAACTTTGTTGGCACAGACACATGAAAAAAGAGTTCTCTCTCCACTCCCCTCCCTCAATCAATGCCTCAGTATGCATACGCTAGAAAAATAAAAAATAAAAATCACAGTACGGTGATGTGGAAAACAAATCATGGAAAATTCTCCCAACACCTGTTAACAAATGTGGCAGCAGCATACTCCAACCAAACAGAAAGAAAGAAGGGGCAGCAAAAGCTGTATGGAGAAAATATAGACAGGGGAAGGCATTATTGTCAGCGCACTGAAAGCAACGATCTTCCCTTTGTCCTTAGAGAACTGATTCAAGACGCGAAAGTTTATTTTAACAGTGGTCAAACATGGGGTAATGCAGAAATGGAAAGCCGTCTTAGAATAAAGTAGCGGACAAGCCCATCCACCGAGCACCGGTCTATCTTCTATTAACATATGATTTTTTTTATAGTAACTGGCGGACAAAAGGGGAAGAAAAGCAAACGTGGGTTACTTTGTGTTGGAATTGGGTTTTGGACTCTTAAGTCCTCAGCATGCCATGGCGTTGAGCTATTTAAGCATCATCTTTTTTCTGATTTTTCCAAACTCACTCGTCACTTCTAATACTTTGAGTTAGTTTTGCTTCTCTTCCTCGCTTTCATTCTCCTACGAGGTAGAGATACAGCAAGAGCGCACACAATGTTGGAGATTGTGCTGGTCCTTGTAGCGTTGTTTGTCATATATTACACTCATTTGCTTATCAAATGGAAATACCCAAAAATTAATGGAGTTCCAGTTCAGCTCCCTCCTGGTTCTATGGGTCTCCCTGTCATTGGAGAGACCATCCAGTTGCTTATTCCAAGCTATAACTCTATAGATATTCACCCATTCATCAGAAAACGAATCCAAAGGTATTGTGGGAGCATTATATGTCGTTCTAATTATTTTTTAAAATAGACCTGTTTCGATTTGGATATTAATTTATCATTAAATATTTTCTGAAATATATTAAATGGGCTTTGAAATAAATACTCATCGGTGTGTCCTTTCTTCGAACGGAAGTCATCACCTGAGTAAATGATACAGGAGACTGACAACATTAAACTGATCTTAATTTCTTGTCTAAGGTATGGGCCCATTTTTCGAACAAATCTGGTTGGAAGACCGATCATAGTCTCAGCAGACGCTGAAGTCAACAAGTACATCTTTTCTCAGGAAGGGAATCTAGTGGAGATGTGGTATTTGGATTCATTCGCCAAGTTGTTTGCTTTCGAGGGCGAGTCCAAGGTTACTGCGATTGGTCGTGTCCACAGATACTTGCGAGGCATTACCTTGAACCATTTTGGCGGCGAGAGCCTCAGGGAAAAGATGCTTCCTCAAATTGATGCCTCCATAAACGATAACCTGCGCCAATGGTCCGCTCAGGGAGCCGTTGAAGTTAAATCAGCTATTTCACGGGTAACTATTGCTATTCTCACTTAGAGCTGCCATGGATATTTACATATAAAATTATCATTTTTTTTTTAATAATAAGATGTTAATAGCTTATTTATTTTTATGTTTTAATAAAAAAATATTATCTTCAAACAAAATATACTTTAAAAAACAACATTAAATAAGTTCTAACAAGAATAATTATCCTAACCAGTATTAGTACTTTGTGAATGGTTCGAATACAGACCTCACTAACTGAGGGATTGTATTGTTGTTTTTGCTATTAATCAACCCGTATTAATTTTTGGTGTTTTGCAGATGATTTTCAACTTCACCGCGAAGGTTGCATTTGGGTATGATCTCGAAAACTCGAAGGGGGAGAAAATTGAAAACTTGCCCAATTTCATTAAAAGTCTCATGTCCTTTCCCTTGAACATTCCTGGCACTACATTCCACAAGTGCATGAAGGTGATTAACGAGAATTATTGTTAAGATTTGAGATTTCTTTCTTGAAATTACTAAAGTTTACCTGTTCTACTGAAGATTTTTTCCTTCTTTTTTTTATAATTGGGAATGATCAGTCACGCATCTCTTTCTTTATTCAGGACAAAGAGAAGATGTCAAACATGGTGAGGCACATAATAAAGGAGAGATTTAATTCTCCGGATAAACGTCCAGGAGATTTTCTTGATCAAGCTCTTAATGATATGGCATCAGAGAAGTTCTTGACAGAGGATTTTATTGCTGAACTCTCTTTTGGGATTTTGTTTGCTGCCTTTGAATCTGTGTCCACAACACTGACGTTAGCTATCAAGTTTCTTGCGGAAAACCCTCTCGTGTTGGAAGAGTTGACGGTGCGTGTGTAGCAATACTACAGAAACAAATAAATTCTCCAAGATTCTCATGATAGCTGATAAATTATTCTTTCATACATGTCAATCATTTTCCATTTATTATTTTTGAAAAACTCTAAGACCTTTTTTTTTCTTCCCTTTCCAGGCCGAAAATGAGGCAGTTCTAAAGCAAAGAGAAAATCCTGACTCCCAGCTCACATGGGAAGAATACAAAACGATGGCTTTTACGCAGAGCGTCAGTACCATAATCTCTATTGTTGAATTGATTTACCTAAACTCTGAGATAGTGAAACGTTCCTCACATATATTTTTTTGCATGGATGTGGTTTCTGTATGTATGCGCAGGTCGTTAACGAAACGCTTAGATTGATGAATATTCCACCTGGTTTATTGCGAAAGGCTCTGAAAGACATTAATATCAAGGGTATGTATGCATATGCTCTCATTGCAATGAATCCTCTGTTTGTAATTAATTATATTTATTCTTTGATGGAATTGATTGATCGTTTTACGTTTACTTTTCGATCCAGGATACACAATTCCGGCTGGGTGGACTATAATGCTTGTTACTCCTATTGTTCACCTAAATCCTGAAACATACAAGGATCCATTAAAGTTCAATCCATGGCGCTGGAAGGTGTGCCTTTTTATATATCATGGAAACCTTGGAGATGAATATATTAAGAATTAAACTTGTGAATTCTCAAGAGTTCTTAGAAATAAACCCTGAATTGCTAATATCTCTTGTTTATTTATTTGACGGGACCTGTAGGACCTCGACCAGGTTACTCTTTCCAAGTCTTTCATGCCATTCGGTGGAGGTACAAGACAGTGTGCCGGGGCAGAATTCAGTAAGGTGTACATGGCGGCCTTTCTCCATGTACTGGTGACCAAATACAGGTATGCTTGACTTTTACAGTTGCCAAGGATAATTTAATAGGCTGCCATGGAGAAAATTTAAAATGCTTATGCTTATGCTTGATGCAACAGATGGTCAAAGGTCAAAGGAGGACGCATCACCCGAAGTCCTATTTTACTATTTCCAGATGGTGTCCATGTTAAGATTACATCAAAACGTGATTGAAGGGTAATAACTAATAACCATCATATGTAGGCAGCGAGGAAGAAGCAAGACAGGGAGAAAGGGGCCAACCTAGAAAGACTAGACTTTTCGAATAATTTACAGTATACGGCGTTGGCGAGTTTAATTAATTTAAATTGTATTTCAATTAACACCAGGTGTTGTGGTGTTGATGATTTGTATCCTCTGTGAAACTTTTTTTCTTTTACTTTGTTCGTGTTTTTTTTTTATTTGGTAAGAGAAGTTAATTTATTGGCCTTCCTGCCATTTCCACCTCAGATCGATTGGAATGCCCTCTGTTTTTCATCAACTCGACTCTATATGTAAAAAAGAAATAAACTCTATAGTTTAAAAGATAATTTGGCCAATTTCATGAAAAGGGTCCAGTCATGTGACCCTGTTAATGTTAGAGAATAATATATAAATCATATCCTGAAACCTCACTTAAAAATTTAAGCTTTTAGGTTGAGATAGTTCTTTAACATAGTATCAGAGTCTTGATGACCAAGTGGTCTCGAGTTCGAATCTCATCATCCCCATTTATTTGATAAAAAATTAAACACAAGGTAGTGTAGGCCTGTGCAAGTTTCAAGTTCAAAGAGTTTTCACTTGAGAGGGTGTGTTATAGAATAATATATAAATTATATATCCTAAAACCTCATCTAATAACTTAAGTTTTTAGATTGAGATGGTTCTTTAACGGCAAATACATAGAATAAACAAATGAAGGT
>Ga0307517_10014045_pt1 | contig 10803 bp, 13 predicted proteins | sample 23_EM_MG_FD_194515 | JGI IMG/M metagenome (GOLD analysis project Ga0307517, IMG submission 194515) | Populus trichocarpa ectomycorrhiza microbial communities from riparian zone in the Pacific Northwest, United States - 23_EM | ecosystem: Host-associated > Plants > Roots > Unclassified | place...
GGTTTTTTCAACCTCGTGATGGACGGTAGGTGGTTGTGCGGACTATGAATGGGGACACGAGGGACACTTGTGTGTGATTTGTCATCGCGTTCGTAGCCGAGTAATCCAACAAGACAGACCGGTTGGAAGGTGCTGGAGAAAGAGTCTCGGTTCACAGCCATTGAAGGCTCTTTAGCGGTGGAACTGTTGTGGTTTCGAAGGATGGGAGAGACTATCCAGGATCGTTTGCTGTGCGCGTGCTGGTGTAAAGGGGGAAATACGTGTGGGTTGTGGGCAGGCTACATGCGCTCGGAGGGGACACACAACGCCTGAATATGACGTCTGGGGGTTGGTCGTGGTTTGGTAGAGAAACAACTCGGTTCATGCTGTTGTTGTTTCAGGTTTTAATCGAGAGCTACTCCTCCTGTACTTGGGTTCAAAGTGTAAGCAGCGGTCCCTTCCATCGTCGGATTGGTCGCATTCAAGTTGTAATTTCTTAGAGGTCGCACCGCCGTAAGGCTACACCTAACCAAACAGCGTGCGTGCGGGCTCGGATGAGCATCCAAGGGAACAGGATCCCACCCATTGCGTTGGGTTCTTAATGCCATCTCTGAATCGGGTCCGGAGGGACTGCGACAACAGCCACTTCAACCCCACCATACGCTGGCACCACATTGACACTCGATTTCTCGGTTTCATCGGCGTATGCTACGCGGAGGGTACCATCCAGATATCGAGCAGACCTCAGCTAATGGGGCCTATTGGGACGGATATATACGTTTCTGGCGTTACAGACAGTATCGTAGGTCATGGGTCTACCTCCAAAATCACCGGTTCTGATAATCCGTCATGCAGCAGCGCGAGGAGCTGCCCCTTCCATACCCGTCGCACCGCATAAGACTGCCAAGGAGGAGGCAGCATCAAGAGCCGCTTCCTATCCGGGCCAAGCACCCACCAATCACTCGTAACCCGGTAACCACGAGATGATCCCCAGGGGTATCCTTCTGGCGGGTCCTCGACACCAACCGTTTGCTCTAGGTACGTCCCGAACCGCGCTCTACCGCTTTTATCAGCACACCAGACATCGCATCCATCTGGAGTGAACCACGGTGCATCTCCCGCTGCGCGTCTCTCCCCATAATACTCTCCGGTGGATGCGCGATAAAGTTTCAGATATCCGAACGTGGTGAGGGCAATGAAGCGGGAATCGGGGGAGATCGCCGCGCCGTACACGGCGTGGGGCGACTTGACGCCAAGGTTTATTTTCCGAGAGCTTTCTTCGGCACCCACTCTAGCACCGGGTACACAATCCCCTGCAGGTATGTCCCAAGTCATGACTTTCTCATCACCTATAACAACAATGGTATTCCCAATCACTCCGAGACCGAAAACCTCCATACCCGTGTCGATGACCAACCGCGGGACACCGGACTTGAGGTTGTGAACCGTGACTGTATTGTCCCGAAGCATTGCGACCGCTACCAACATCCCATCAGGAGAAAACTCCAGGACGAAATGTCCGGTGGATTGAGGAGGTCGGGTCCAAATACCGGAAGGGGAGGTGGCAAAACGTTTTGTGCGCCATAACCGGATCGTGGGACCATGAAACGTGACGACCGATTCACCATCCTGGGAGAGGAGTTGACCGGGATGACCGGCGGTGGATGTGAATATTTTGTGAAGGATATAGCCAGTGGGAGACTCCTTCCAGAGATGGACATCGAATCCGGGGCCTGAGCATGCAAAAAATTGACCATTGGAGGAGAAGGACATCTTTGGATAGAGACTGGCACCCGTGTAGTGTAGCAGGCATTTTGAGGTCCGAAAATCCCACACTAGAATTCTGCTCATGATAATGTCCCCGGAAGTGAAGGCGAGTCGGTATGAGGTGGGGAGGAATCGAGCCCCCTCCACGCGTCCGTTTACGTGCATTTGATAACACCTCTCGGGGTCAAAGTTGTCTGGGACAGGAAAGGTCTCGACCTTCGTGGGTGTGGCACCCAAAGCGAACCCAACTTCCCAGATGGTAATGGTCGTCGCACCAGCAGATACGAACCGCAAGGATTCTCCGTGGTCCGGGTGTTGTCCAGGAGCAGAATGCAATCGACGTTGAGGGAATGGAAATGCATGTATACGCCGGAGGTAACATCGCAAATGAAGATGTTGGCGGTGTTGTGGTGACCGCCATGGCGGTAGAGAACTCCAACCATCTTTCCATTCGCCGAATACGTGATGGAGGGGTCTTCCGCAAAAGACTGTTCTGGCCCTTGCCACCTGATTGCACTCGCTATGCCACCTGTCTGGAGGTCCCAGCTGACGACGGACAGCTCCCTATCCGGCTCGAAGTATCTCGTAATACCGTCACTGGAGCACGTCAAAATACGACTATCCGGAGAGAAAATGAGCGCCCTGTGCATTCCGGATATGCCCTCTGGGAATTCGAGGGTTTGAAGTCGCTGGAGGGTTGCTGAATCCAGTACATCCACAGTCATGCTGTCCTGGAAGATGATCGCGATGAACCTATTGCATGGTGACCACACAACCAGTTCGATTTCGAAGGGGCTTGTGGCCGCGGTATTTTCGTCCCAGGACATCGGTGCCCCACGAACAACTCTCACAAAAGGGTGGGCATGTGACCCATATAGTTTCCGTACGATCGATTTTTGGGGGGCCACTACGAGTGCCGAGTGATAGATATGCGGAGCGGATGCGCTGATGACCTCGAAGTACACGGTTACGAAACGAGAACAGTCGTTGGCGAGGTCGAGCGTCGGTGACTCCTGGATCCGGTCTGAGTAAGTTCGGCAAGACATCAAGGGCAGAAACTCAACAAACCTCCAACCAGTCCGCAGTAACTTGCAACGCTTCAACTGCATTCCTGACGGTGCCGAGGACGCTGAGAACTTCCAGCCAGAACAGAAACTTCTTCTCCAGGAACTGGTGCAGGGAATGGGCGATTGTGGGTGCGCGAGCCAGTATCATGTCCGCATCAACAAGGTGCATGTGCCACGACATACACGCATATTGTAAAGCTGGATCGATGTACCGCTTGGTCCTCTCCTTCAAGTCACTGACATCCGAGTTTGCGACGCCATCAAGAAGTTCGCACATGTTCTTCTCCAGTGTTCGATTCATTAGACTGAGGCAACCGATCAGGAGTTGTAGGTGGTGTTCCGGAGGGGAGATGTGAAACCTCTCGTCGGCGCACCGGGTTGGGTCGGTGACGAAGTCGGGGAACGACTTATGGAAAGGCCGAACAGGATGGTTGGCATCCTCCTGGAGGATAAGGAGCGAACTGACCGATGACAGTATTGGGGGGACGTCTTCCGTATCGAATTCCAAGAGCGTGGCGATAGTGGATGGAGAAAGGGGGTTCATAGCGAGAACTACAGCACCGAGGACGGAGCGGGTCTTGACATCATACTCCGGTTTATCGTTGCCGAAAGCCTCTCGAAGAATTGACATGTACAGTGAGTCCAGGGTCTTCCCCTCGTAATCACCGATCTTCTGCGCCTGCAGAAGGGTTTTCAGCTGTTTTTTGGGACCCCACTTGTTGTTATCGATGAACTTGACCGTCGCCGCGGCATAGACAAACAGTCCTGCTGCCCGCCCGCAAAGTCGGTCCAGCTGCTCTTCGGTCGGCCAGTTATCCAATCCACGCCGGCGAACCGCAAGTTCCGAGAAGCTGGTTTTGAAGAACAGCCGTATGTCGCTGTCGACTTGGTCTGGCTCAACCTCATGGAGAATGAACATGTCCGCCATTTTCGTCAACAGCGGGAGACGGAAACCTTCAGAGATGCGTGGCTCCGGGCGACCAGTAAGGAAGAATTTGACTTTCGGGATCTCGGATACGAGCCGCCCAAGGACGGACAGGATTGCCGAAGCCGACTCCTCGTCCTCACATTCGTCTAAAGCGTCGATGACGATCACGGTCGAAATGTTGGATTCATTGAGGGGTCGGACAATCAACTTGTTCATCTGGCTGATCAGCGATTCGTAGGCGATTCCTGGATCCGACTGTATCAACGGGAAAAGGATCGATCGAAATTCGGTGTACTTGCGCGCGAGTTGAGCGGCCAATGTTGGGAATATGAGCTGAAGGTTTCTCCGATCCTTGAAATCCCTTGAACAGAAGAAGGAGGCTCCGAGCCGACCGTCCGCAAACAACCTGTCCGCGATTGTCTTCGCGATGGTGCTCTTCCCCGTTCCGGCCAGCCCATTCAACCAGTAGATGGGGGATTTGCCAAAGTCCCTCGCCCAGAGTTCGATGGAGTTCAGAACGGCTCCGCGCGTTCCTTTGAGACAACCCTTGCGTTCGCCGTGTCGATGCTCGGCCCCATTCGCACAGCGGAAATTATTGAGGGCAAACATTTCGGCTGTCAGTGGTTCGCGTCAGGCACCTGTCGTTGAAAGCGGGGGAAGTTCTGACCTGCATCCTGTCGAGAAAGGTTATTCCGTTTGTTCGGACATAAAAGGAGGGACACACACCATAAGCTTGCACCCCTGATCGTAGATCGCCATTTGTTGCACCATCTGTTGTCCTGGTCAACGACGAGAAGAGTGTCACAGTCACGAACGAACCATGTAGTTGTCGACAGCCTCTTGAAGATCCTCGAGAAGTCCACTGACATCTTTGCTGTCTTGAGCATTATCGACCAGTCGTAGAAGCGCAGACTCCTCGCGCAACGACCGTAATTGTTCTTCGATATCTTCGAGTTTACTGTGAGGGTTTAAGCATCCACTCCGAACGGAGACCACTTGCGTCGTACATTGATAGTCCTTCACGAAGTTTTGTTTCCCCCTCACCACCTGCGGGCTGCTCGAAAAGCTCCTCTAGCGCGGCGATGCGTGAGCGAAGTATCCCGATCTTGTCCTTGATGGTAGCAGTGTTCTGGAGATGTAACCGTCAGGGAAGGACCTTGAACAGAGCGTCAAAATAAACCTGATATTGATTGTATAAAATGGAGATGGATTGAGAGATGGCTTTGAGGGGACCAAAATTTTCAGTTGCCTCCTCCGCGAGACCGACCACAAATGCGGCATGCCCAAGAGTCCGGTCATCCCGGGGCTTATCCCTAAGACTCCCAGACTGGACCAGGTCATGAGCACCTCCACCGTCCCGACCACCGCCGGGTATGCGTTCGGGAGCGGCCTCTGTCCGGTTGGGGGTCTCTGGATGCCTCTCAGCGGAGTGTGGACCGGGAGTGTTGCGAACGGGCTGCTCGCTCCGCGCTTCTGCGGAGCCCCTATGCGTATGTCCCCGCCCTTGGGGTGCTGTGCGGGAATTAGCGTCGGCCCCAACAGCTACAGCTGACCGCGCTCACTTGTGTTGACGCGTTCATCCCCAGGCGTCGGAGTTGAGGCATTCGGCGCGGGAAGCCGTTGATCCTCAACCCTTCCGTCATGATTTGTTATCCGAGAACCCCCTCCGTCTCCTCCGTGGTTGAGATCTGGTGCGATGGTCGAATCAGTCCCATCGGCCTCATCAGCTTCTGAGATCTCTCTCGAACGATGCTCACCCCCGGAGTTCCCGCCACCGATGTCGGTGAATTGACAGTGGGTAGGGTTCTCAGGAGGCACCGGCTTTTTGGAGGGTTTAACACGTTTCTTCAGGAAACGCAGCATCTTGAGGTGAGAAGGGCGAGGAGGAGTGCGGCGCCTAACCCCATCGATATCCCCTTACCTCACGGCTGATCATTGCTGATCGGCCAATTCGGGGGAGCTGAAGGCGGGCGCGCCGACCAGAAACGCGTATAAGCTGGTTTTCTGGGTCCAGTAAGTAGTGCGTGGTTCATATCGTAGCTAGGGGAAGTTTCGTCTTTTGGTTCCCTCTCGTCCATCTGAACCTCCTGACTTCCACCCACCTCACACCCGTCACCCCCTGGACCTCCCCTCCTCTCACTGGATCGACTACACACCGGCGGAACCGACCCCAGTACCTCCGACCGCCCTTCGCGGTCACACCGGTCTCCATAGAACTCGGCGCCGGACAAGGCCCCTGGGGGTGAGAACCTGCACACGGAGGATATAAGTAAGAGCCCGGCGATCAATCGATCGGAATCTTCCTCTCACCTCACTCATTGCCACAGACCGCAGAAGACCAAAACCCCTGAACGTTCGAGAGATGGTTAAAGTCACAGTCAACGGAAAGACCATCGCAGAGTCCAACCAGACCGTCGTGGTCGAAAACAATCATTACTTCCCTCCCGACTCGGTCGACAAGTCTCTCCTCACTGATTCCAGGACCAGGTGCGATCCTGCCCTCCTGCCCGTTCCGTGCTCATCTCACTTTCTCTCACCTTTCGGACACAGTACCGTTTGTCCATGGAAAGGGTCTGCCTAGCCCAATTCCACCACCGTCTGATAAGCTGACCGTGCCGTCCCTTCCCCTCAGAACCGCCGCTTATTACGACGCCACCATCGACGGCAGCTCCATCCGGGATATCGCCTGGTACTACCCCGAACCCAAAGAGAAGGCGAAAAACATCAGGGGTTACGTTGCGTTCTACAAGGTAACGTTGGTTCCCTCGTCTTCCGGGCCCTTTCTCGCACACCGGGAGACTGTTGACCGAATCGCAGCCGCTGACACTTATTTTGCGGATTCCGATAGAACAAGGTTCAGATCGACGCTTAGGGTGTCACGTACGAACTGAAGGTCCGATGGACGAATTCGCTCCGAAGGGAGCTGTATTGTTTTGTTCTGTAATCTGTAACAATAAGCAAAACCCGATGAATTGGAATCTAGGACAGGCTCGTGAGAAAGATCCGAAACAGGCGACGAAAACGCCCACAACTTACGCACCACCGACACAAACCGCGTCCACTAGAACGCCATACGCCACGGGTACTACCGCCTGTCTCCATCATACACCAAACCAGCCAATCCGTATCTGATCACAAACGCAAACACACTCCCCGCCACCTGAGTCGCGCATAAAACCTTCACAAGCTGTTTCTCGGTCATCGGTCCGAGTCTGACTAAGAACCAATTGAGAATGGTCAGATTTGTAGCCTCGAGAATTTGACCAGTCTTAGGGTGTTTCGTCAGACGCGTTAGCCCGAGAAGCGAGAGTAACTGAAGGGTCGACGAGGTCCGTACGGAGGGGGGACGTTCGAAGGCGACGGTGGAGGGGTGGAGGAGATAAGTGTTGGGGTCAAACCTTGGAACGCGGTGTCGAGGACACTCGACCAGTCCGAAAAGTTGAGGGCACGATAGGAGGAAGTTGAAAATCTGCGGGAGGAAGAACAGCAGCAGAGTCTTGGAAAAGTGAGCTTGGATGCCGACGACGGCGAAGGCCATCCCGGTGAGGTAACAAAGGGTATCTCCTGGGAAAGCTCTAGCGGGGTACCTTGACGCATTGCGTAACGTCAGTTTCGGGTTGCGTAGCCAAAGGTCTGTAAAATCGTACCAGTTGTGATACAGGAAGCCCGTACATACTCCCAACAACGGCAACATGAAATAGAGGCTGAACAGGTGTCTCTCCATGAGCAAACGACTTCCGTGGGACATGCCCGCGCTCCATACACCACCAATCCTGATCTCGCTGTTGACCTCGGTCTGGTTTCCCAGCAGGTGCAAGGGAATTCTCCAGTCGATCGGCCAAGGAAGGTACAAAAGGTCGTTGAAAATCACGGAGATGGAGATGATGATGGCCTGCAAGACCTCCGAACCGTTGATCCCAGCCAAAATGTTGATGCCGTTCGTGGAAAACGTGGAGAGGAGGGCCATGTAGACGTAATACAACGGACCTAATGATCAAAATTCAGTGAGGGTGTCAAAGATTCTCTCTCTTTCAACTCTGACGGACCAAGATTAATCAGGGAACCGAAGAGGGAACGGAACGGTTTAGGTACCACTACGTTCGTGTTGCCTCGCTCGGAAAAATAAACCATCAAGAGCGGGATTGAGGCGATGATTGGGACAGGTAATTTGTGCCTCCATCGAATGTCGAAAACGTCGTCGAGGAACCCAAGGAGCGTGGCCATCATCAACGAGATGATGGAAGAGAGGTATACTGAGAGCTACGAACCAGAGTCAGACTCGGGACGAGATGGGGAATTCGTTGAGGAAACGAACCTGGTGATGAGGGAATTCATCAATGGCGAGACCGTGCACGGATTTCTGCTGGTTGCTGAACCGATCGGCAAAGACGTTGGAAAAAGCGAAGGGGATAAAGAGAATCAAGGACAGTATGTATACTGAGGCGCATACAAGGCCCTGGCTCTCTGGACTTGAAAGAGACCCCGTCAAAATCGCGAAAAGAAGGTATTTGGTGGGAGACATACATCGGGGTGGAATAGGTCTTGAGCAAATCTCTTCCCTTGAGATTAGCCTGCACAAATCTGGGCCCCAGCGCGGGGACCAAATAGAGGGTCGTGACGAAAGCGAGAATGGAGAATCCGAAGGACGTGTAGAGGGCTGGGACGGATGGCACTGGATCGAGGAAAGGTCTGAGGATGAACCAGGACGCGGTTGGGACCAGGACTCCCAGGAGGAAGAATCCAGAAAGTGGGCGAGGTTTTGGACCGTCGACCATGACTTTGTTAGAGAGATCGCATGCAAGAACAGGTGAGCATGACGCGAAAGGTAACGTGTCCAGACGGGAAAAGCGCGTCTGCCCTCTCCGACGATCATGTCCGCGTTGGCTCAAAGTCTTCGTCGATGTTATTCCACCCGCCTACCGACCAGACCCCCTCCTAGGGTTCCAGACCCTCTCGCGGACGTTCCAAAAGTCCAACTCGACGACAGCCTCACCTTCATTCACCGCCCTCCTCCAACAATGCCTTCACCCGAATCGTTCACCACCGCTCCTTCTTCTCCCTTACTCCGCCCACCTGTCCGGCAACAGGGCACCCCAATTTCCCTCACCGACCCTTCATTGCCACCCGTCTCCCGACCTTCCCTCATCCCGAAGAAGCAGTACCCCCGGATGACCAACCGGGCTATCCAGTCCATGAAGGACCTCCGTCATTCGGACCCCGCCAAGTGGACCTGTACAAAACTCGCAGCCCGATTTGATTGTTCCCCGGGCTTCGTCTCTCTGGTGGCGGGATTGAAGAGCAGCGACTGGAAGAAACAGGTCAGGAATGTGACCGAGGAGCACCAACGCGCCAGGGATAGGTGGGGTGAGAAGAAGGCGTTGCTCCAAAAGATTAAGGCCAAGAAGAGGGAGTTTTGGTAGACGTGAGTTCAATCTTGCACTCATCGACCCGTATTACGCCATTGACCAGCTCTTTCTCCCTTCAGTTTATTCATTTTTAATGGCACATCCTAATTTGCTGGTTCCCAATGCGACTTTTAACCCAAATCCTTCGTAACGCTAAGCATCCAAGTATCGGCAGCGCGTCGAAATTTAAGCATCCAGATTCTCCCCGACTTCCAGCTTATTCCAGTCTCCCTCATCCAGTCCGAGACTCCCCCGATCCCTCTCTTTCCACTTCAGGATTCTGAACCTATGGTTCACCCCTTCCAACCTGGGGAGGCATGCTGACCCTCCGCACCCTCCCGTCTTGCCCATTGGTATCAGGTAGACGATCCTGGCCACACGTGAATGCAGTAAAGCCATACTGCACATGACGCATGGTTCGTGGGTTGTAAACAATATCCTCGAGGTTAAGAGATAATTCGACCCATTTTGTCGAGGTCCGTCCGAAACAGCGTTTTCAGGCTGGTTGAATGAGGCTTCTCCGACTTCACGAGTCAGGTTTAGGATCGAATGCCGTAAAGGGTGAAGCTTGGACGTTCGTGTGTCACCAGTGAGGAACTCCAGTATTGGTTGCTCTTCTGGGGAGTACGGTTTCGGGACGCCCGAGGCCATGGGTACCTGGGATGGTCCATCAAAAATCACGAACGCGAAAGGGACCCAAACGCACCTCGCCCTTTCGCTCATCAGACAGCGCATAAGCAGTGATTTGTTTCATGATTGCTGTTGCCCACTTCACTTCCCCCACTGTCCATTCCTCTGGTTCGTGTTTCCTCGGTGGCGCGTACACGACCGGCCAGATCGGCTGTTTGATTTTCATGGAGGTGATCGTAACAGCTGGATAAGCGGGTACTTTGAGCTGGTATACTCTGAAGCTCTCCATTTCTGGAGGGACAGGAGGAGGGGAAGGGTACAGCTCGAGCGAAGAAAGCAACACCGTGACACCAGATTCGTGTTTCCTCGCGCGCTTCAGATGCACCAGAGATGGGTGTTCAAGTCCCGTCTGCTTGATCCACCTGTGCACAAGGTTGAATGAGTCTCTGGCAACAAAGAGTCGGGGACCTTACTTCAGCAGCGTGGTGGTGTGTTTTGGGTCTGGGAGGTCTATAACCCAAACGTCCACTGGACGGCGGTCAACTACGGGGCAAACCAAGGGCCACTCCGGTTCAACTGACCTGTGCGAACGGATTCGAGGTTTTCTTCCTGCACAATGTTGTTTATATCGAGGGCTTCAAACGGTAGTTCTTCTTCCGGGATGACCTTCCTCGGATCCTCGTCGTTCACGCCGAAATCTAAATCCACCATTTTTGAGAACGGGTCTCCTTCGTCTTCACTTTCCCAAAGTCGAGAGTGGCGGTTCTCGGTGCTGACGGGCTCTTCAAACCGAAGCTTGGTGCCGTAGAAGATGCACAATTTTTCTCCTGCTTGGACCTCTCTGCTGGTCGTGTACTTGATCGAGTCCGTGTTGTATTCTCGGCTGTAATTGAGGTTCGGAGTTGGGGAGTGATTGAACAACGATCCTATGGTATCGTAAAAGCCAGGGTGGGATGAAAAGGGGTGGTCGCAATCGCGATTCTGGATATAACTCAATCTGACAAAACGTGGGGATGGACAAGGGAAA
>Ga0307517_10014046_pt1 | contig 10803 bp, 12 predicted proteins | sample 23_EM_MG_FD_194515 | JGI IMG/M metagenome (GOLD analysis project Ga0307517, IMG submission 194515) | Populus trichocarpa ectomycorrhiza microbial communities from riparian zone in the Pacific Northwest, United States - 23_EM | ecosystem: Host-associated > Plants > Roots > Unclassified | place...
ACGCCTGCCCGCATCTACGGGCGTAGACGCGGGCACGCAAACGCCCCGGCACCGTGGTCGGTGTCCGGGGCGAGCGGCCGGGTTCCGGTCAGGCGATCTTCGGGAGGACCTCGACGCCGTGCTCGGCGGCAAGGCGTCGGAGATCGTCGAGCTCGGCCTGCTCGACCTCGGCGAGGAAGTCGTCCCCTGACTCCCTCGCGAGACGCAGGTCGGACTCGGTGCTGTGTATGCGCTGGAGGATTCCAGTGGTGAACGCGTCCATATGGCGCCCCCTCGTCGTCGTGGGTGACACAGGGTGTCTCCGAGGTGTTGTCCAAGCCCCTCGGATCACGCGGCAGCTCTGCCACGGGACGATGACGGGACGCCCAGTGGGCGTGATCGGGGGTTGCAGTCGTCCTCCCCAGGCCAACCGGAGGGCAAACATCGGTATGCGGAAGAATCTCGGGGCCCCGCTCCATTGGCGGTCTTCGCGCTGCTTACCGCCCGTTTACGGGGCTCCGGTGCACGATGTACGAGGGATGTCCATGCTCGACGTCCCATGCTCAGTGAAAGGAACAGCGCCTTGCGCGTACTGGTTGTCGAGGACGAGCAGCTGCTCGCCGATGCGGTAGCCACCGGACTGCGACGCGAGGCCATGGCCGTCGATGTCGTCTATGACGGCTCAGCCGCCCTGGAGCGGATCGGGGTCAACGACTACGACGTCGTGGTCCTGGACCGCGACCTCCCGCTCATCCACGGGGACGACGTCTGCCGCAAGATCGTGGAGCTCGGGCTGCCCACCAGGGTCCTGATGCTGACCGCCTCCGGTGACGTCAGCGACCGTGTGGAGGGCCTGGAGCTGGGGGCGGACGACTACCTGCCCAAGCCCTTCGCCTTCAGCGAGCTGACCGCCCGGGTGAGGGCACTGGGCCGCCGTACGACGGCTCCGCTGCCGCCCGTGCTGGAGCGCTCGGGCATCCGGCTGGACCCCAACCGCCGGGAGGTGTTCCGGGACGGCAAGGAGGTCCATCTCGCGCCGAAGGAGTTCGCCGTGCTGGAGGTCCTCATGCGCAGCGAGGGTTCCGTGGTCTCCGCCGAGCAGCTGCTGGAGAAGGCCTGGGACGAGAACACCGACCCGTTCACCAACGTGGTGCGCGTCACGGTCATGACGCTGCGGCGCAAGCTCGGCGAGCCCGCGGTGATCGTCACCGTGCCCGGCTCCGGCTACCGGATCTGATCCGCCATGACCGCCGCCACCCCCACCCCGCCACCGCCCGTCGTGCCGCCCAAGCCGACCTGGGACCCCAAGCCCACCGTGCGCCAGGTGCCGCTGCTGCGCCCCACGATCCGGATAAGGCTCACCGTGCTCTACGGGGGCATGTTCCTGATCGCCGGCGTCGTGCTGCTGTGGATCATCTACCTGCTCGCCGCGCAGGCCCTGCACGAGGGCAACGAGCTCCCCTTCCGGCTGCTCTCCGGGCAGGTGGCGCCCACCAGCCCGGACTGCACCCTGCCGACCTCGGGCACCGACCAGCAGTTCACGCAGGCGATCAGCGAGTGCATGCAGCACCAGCGCGAACTGGCGCTGAACAACCTGCTCAAGCGCTCGCTCATGGCCCTCATCGGCCTCGCCGTCCTCGCCTTCGCCGTCGGCTACCTCCTGGCCGGCCGGGTGCTGTCCCCGCTGGGCCGGATCACCCGCACCGCGCGCGGCGTCGCCAGCTCGGACCTGAAGCGCCGGATCGAGCTGGACGGGCCGGACGACGAGTTCAAGGAGCTCGCGGACACCTTCGACGAGATGCTGGAGCGGCTGGACAACTCCTTCGACGCGCAGCGCAGATTCGTCTCGAACGCCTCGCACGAGCTGCGCACGCCGCTGGCGATCAACCGCACCCTGCTGGAGGTGCAGCTCTCCGCCCCGGACGTCTCGCCGGACCTGCAGCAGCTCGGCAGGACCCTGCTGGCCACCAACCTGCGCAGCGAGCAGCTCGTGGAGGGCCTCCTGCTGCTGGCCCGCAGCGACAACGAGATCACCGACCGCAAGCCCGTGGACGTCGCCGAGGCGGCCTCCCAGGCCCTGGAGCAGACCCGCGCCGAGGCCACCGCCAAGGGCGTGGAGCTGCGCAGCACGCTGGAGCCCGCAGTGGTGCAGGGCAACGGGGTGCTGCTGGAGCGGATCGCGCTGAACCTGGTGCAGAACGCGGTGCGCTACAACGCGCCGGAGGACGGCTGGGTCGAGGTGACCACCGATTCCACGGCCGGCCACGCGCTGCTCACCGTCTCCAACACCGGTCCGGTCGTCCCCGCGTACGAGATCGACAACCTCTTCGAGCCGTTCCGCAGGCTTCGCACCGAGCGGACCGGCAGCGACAAGGGCGTCGGCCTGGGGCTTTCCATCGCCAGATCGGTGGCGCGGGCCCACGGCGGGACGATCACGGCGGTGCCGCGCGAGGGCGGCGGCCTGGTCATGACGGTCGCCATTCCGATGTGACGAAGATCGCCAAAGCCTTGTGACAGTCCCGTGACAGGCCCGGAGCTTGTTCGCTTTGCGCGGAATTTTGCGGTCTGGGTGTCCACGAGGGACCCTGTGAGCGATCGCACATACGAATCGGACCGCATGTACACTCCGTGATCACGAAGATCGGAAAAAGTTCCGAAAAATCCATGTTTCCGCAGGTCATGATCACGGGAAGTACACACGGTGGCGTGAGCAAGGCGCGACATGAGGACTGTTTCCGGTCATGGGCGGCGGCCGATGCGATCACCTCTTCGGGGGTTCGGTTGGGTGTCGATTGAGTAACGGCACTTGATGTAAGGCAAAATCTCCGCTTCGGGTCGGGCACAAGACCGGCCTCCCACGCGTTACGTGCGCTGGAGACACCGCAGACACCCAGAGGGGGAGAGCGACCAACATGGCAACTGACTACGACACACCACGCAAGACCGACGATGACGTCAACGAGGACAGCATCGAGGAGCTGAAGGCCCGCAGGAACGAGAAGTCCACGTCCGCGGTGGACGTCGACGAGTTCGACCAGGCCGAGGGCCTGGAGCTGCCGGGCGCCGATCTCTCCAACGAGGAGCTTTCGGTCCGCGTGCTGCCCCGGCAGGCCGACGAGTTCACCTGCTTCAACTGCTTCCTCGTTCACCACCGGAGCCAGCTGGCCTCGGAGAAGAACGGCAACCCCATCTGCCGCGACTGCGCGGCCTGACTGGGATGGGAAGCGGCGACGAGCGAGGCCACGTGGCCTCGCTCGCGGGCGCACAGGACGCGCAGGGCTCTGACCCGGCCCAGCGCGCCGGAGGCGCTGAGGGCGCCGCCAGGGGCTCCTCATGGGGCTCGCGCACCAGGGCGGCGCTCGGAGTCGGCCGCAAGGGACTGACAACCCTCGCGGAACGGCTCATCGACACGGCCCCGCGGATTCCGGTACGCGACCTCGCCACGCTCCGGGAGCAGTTCCCGGGCCTGGGCCCCGAGGAGATCGCGGACAAGCTGATCAGCGGTGCCGTGAAGAGCACCGCGACCGTCGGCGCGAGCGTCGGGGCGGCGGCGATGCTGCCCACCCCGCCCGCGATGGCGGCCGAGCTGGTGACGGAGACCTTCGCGGTCGCCGTCGTCGAGTACAAGCTCATCGCCGAGCTGCACGAGGTCTACGGGCTGCGCGCCGACGGCTCCGTACGGCAGCGGGCGACCGTCTATCTCGCCGAGTGGACCCAGCGGCGTGGCATCGATGTCACCAAGCCGTCCACACTCGACCTCGCGCTCGGCGTGAGAATGAAACGCGAGCTGCGCCAGCAGCTCGTGAAGCGCACCATGCGCAATCTGCCGACGCTGACCCCGTTCATGGTCGGCGCGGCCATCGGCGCCGTCATGAACCGGCGCGACACCCACAGACTCGCCGCGCGCGTCCGCAAGGACCTCCGCGAGCACCTCGTGCCCTGGGACGTGCTGGGCCGCCCCGACGAGCGGCCGGCTATCGAGCCCTGACCGCGTCCAGCGCGGAGGCCAGCCGCTGCGGCGAGCGGGTCGACAGGTACACATACGGCGTCGGATCCGCCGGGTCCGTGATCTCGACCTTCAGCGCCGTCGGGATGTACGCGCGCAGCAGCATGAAAGCCCGGGGGTCGGCCTTGTGACGCCGCCAGGCGATCGCCTCGTCGGCGTCCAGCACCGTGGCCTCGCCCAGCGCCTCAACCGGGATCCTGGCGTCCCCCGCGACCAGCGAACCCGCCACGACGCGGATCCGCGCCGACCCGTACGAGCTCACCGCGGCGGCCGCCAGCGCCCCGCCGCCGACCAGGCCCGCCAGCATCGGCAACGTGCCCAGCGGCAGCAGGATCAGCGCGAAGGCGAACCCGGAGCCGGCGGCGATGAGCCACCAGGAGCGCGGCACGATGAGGCGTTCGTCGTAAGGCTGCATGGGCCCAGCTTCGCAGACGCCGCCGGCCGCCCTGTCAGCGCCCGAGGCGGCCGCGCACCTGCTCCACGGCCCGCGCGGCCCGGGGCGGCGCCGCGCGCAGGCCCGTCGCGAGCTGCTTGGCCCAGTCCGTGGCGGCGGTGGGCAGCGCCGCGTCCAGGGCGGCCGTGGAGCGGGCGCTGCCGCCCACCAGGTAGCGCGGCTGAGGGCGGCGGGCGGTGAGGGCCCTGAGCACGGCCAGGGCGACCGGGCGGGGCCCGGGCAGGTCACGGCCGAGCATGTCGCCGGCGGCCTCGTACTGGTCGGCGTACGCGGAGGACCGGCTCTGTGGCAGCAGACCGGCGGACTGCTGCCACAGCCCGGTGGCGTAGGAGCCCGGCTCGATCAGGACGACCTTCACCCCGAACGGCGCGGTCTCCATGCGCAGGGCGTCGGTGACCGCCTCCAGGCCCTGCTTGCTGGCGCAGTACCAGCCGAGCATCGGCATCGAGACCCGGCCGGCGATCGAGGAGATGTTGACGATCCGGCCCGCGCGCCGCTCGCGCATGGTGGGCAGCACCAGGCGCGCGATGCGCGCGGGGGCGATCAGATTGGTCTCCAGCTGCCGCCGCACCTGCTCGTCGTCCACGTCCTCGATCGCCCCGGGCTGGGCGAAACCCGCGTTGTTGACCACGGCCCAGGGGCCGCCGTCGGTCATCGTGGCGATCTCGGTGAAGGCCCTGACGGTGGAGGTCGGGTCGGTGACATCGAGCAGCACCGTGCGCACCGCCGCCCCCGTCCGCTCCACCTCCTTGCGCAGGCCGTCCGCCTTCTCCTCGCTGCGCACGCTGCCGATCACGTCGAAACCGGCATGCGCGAGCTCAAGGGTGACGGCGAGGCCGATTCCGCTGCCGGCTCCGGTGACGACGACGGACTTGGGACTCATGGGCGCTCCAGTGCTGGGCAGTGCTGGGCCGTGCTGCGCAGTGCTGGAAGGACCAACGGGCACACGGCGGGAAAGGATCCCGCAGGAGGGTAGGGTCTCCCGCGTGAGTCGAGCGACAAGCCTTACCCCGCCGCCGGACGCGTCCGCGCCCGTGCGGCACCCCGACGCGCCCGCGCCCGGTGAGGTGCTCGGGGCGCACTACGACCAGTGTTTCGGGTGCGGCGAGGCACAGCCCCACGGCCTGCACGTCCAGGCACGGGCCGGGGACGGGGTGAGCGTCACCGCCGAGTTCACCGTCCAGCCCGCCCACCAGGGCGCCCCGGGCCTCGCCCACGGCGGCGTACTGGCCACCGCGCTGGACGAGACCCTCGGCTCGCTTGCCTGGCTGCTGCAGACCATCGCGGTCACCGGCCGCCTGGAGACCGACTTCGTACGCCCCGTCCCGGTCGGCAGCACCCTCTTTCTCGACGCGCGCGTCACCGCCGTCGCCAAGCGCAAGATCTACGCGAGCGCCACCGGCCGGATCGGCGCCCCCGACGGGCCCGTCGGGGTCCGCGCGGACGCGCTCTTCGTCGAGGTCAAGCTCGAACACTTCACGAACAACGGCCGCCCGGAAGAGGTCAACGCCGCCATGGCCGACCCCGACCAGGTACGGGTCGCCCGCGCCTTCGAGGTGAACCCGTGAGCCGTCCGTTCCTGGATGTGCAGCTCCGGCGCCTCCAGGCCGGCGTCCCCGTCCCCGCGTACGGGCAGCCGGGCGACGCGGGCGCCGACCTGATCACCACCGAGGCCGCCGTACTCGCCCCCGGCGAGCGCGCGGTGCTGCCCACCGGGGTGGCGATCGCGCTCCCGGACGGGTACGCCGCCTTCGTACACCCGCGCAGCGGACTGGCCGCCCGCTGCGGTGTGGCCATGGTGAATGCCCCGGGAACCATTGATGCCGGGTACCGTGGAGAGATCAAGGTGATCGTGGTCAACCTGGACCCGCGTGAGAGCGTGCGGTTCGAGCCGGGCGACCGGATTGCCCAGCTGGTCGTCCAGCAGGTCGAGCGGGTCCGCTTCCATGAGGTCGCGGAGCTGCCGGACTCTGCCAGGGGCACTGGGGGCTTCGGCTCCACCGGGGGACATCCCTCGATGGTGGGCGGGGTGGTAACGCCCGAGGCCGGCAATGGATACGCTTCGGTCATCGCAGCAGACCGGGAAGGAAAGTGACGTGTTCCGACGTCGTCGCAAGGAGCGCGCAGACGCCCTCGACGAGCTCGAAGCCAATGGCGCTGACGAGCTGGCCGAAGACGCCGAGGAGTCGGTTGACGACTCCGGGGAGTCCCGTCGGTACAACCTTCCGCCCGCCCCGCGGCCGGACGGCCCCTGGGATGTGAGCGAGGTCAAGGAACCCGGCGAGGGCCGGGTCGACCTCGGCGGACTGTTCGTGCCCGGGGTCGAGGGCATGGAACTGCGGGTCGAGGTGGCCGGCGAGTCCATCGTGGCCGCCACGGTGGTGCTGCGCGACAGCGCCATCCAGCTCCAGGCGTTCGCCGCCCCCAAGTCCGAGGGCATCTGGGGCGAGGTACGGGACGAGATCGCCTCCGGCATCACCAAGCAGGGCGGCATCGTCGACCTCGTCGAGGGCCCCCTCGGCTGGGAACTGCGCGCGCAGGTCCCCGTACAACTGCCCGACGGCACCAACGGCGTCCAGCTGGTCCGCTTCGTCGGTGTCGACGGCCCCCGCTGGTTCCTGCGGGGCGTCATCTCCGGCCAGGGCGCAGTCCAGCCCCAGGCCGCCGGGCTGCTCGAAGCCGTCTTCCGTGACACCGTCGTCCTGCGCGGTGAATCCCCGATGGCCCCGCGCGACCCCATCGTCCTCAAGCTGCCCAACGACGCCCAGATGGTGCCCGAGGGCGTCTCCCAGGACGCCGAGGGCCGCTTCTCCGACGGCATCGACCCGATGCGCCGCGGCCCGGAGATCACCGAGGTCCACTGAACCCTCGCGCTTGCTGTCAAAGGGGCCCGCACCTGCTCGCAGGTGCGGGCCCCTTTGCGACCCGGGTACTCCGGGCGGGTGATCTCCGGCCGCCGGACGTCGGCCGGGTTCTCAGCTCACCAGTCCCCGCGCCGCCAGCATCGCGTACACCGCGCCGGCCGATTCCCCGGGCGTCGCGTCCTGGGTGTCGATGCGCAGGTCGGGCCGCTCGGGGGCCTCGTACGGGTCGTCGACGCCGGTCAGCCCGGTGAGCCGGCCGGCGGCCTGCCGGGCGTACAGCCCCTTCACATCGCGGGCGGAGCAGACCTCGACCGGGGTCGAGACGTGCACCTCGTAGAAGCAGGCGCCGCTGTGCGCATGACGCTCGCGGACCGCCGCGCGGCTGTCGGCGTAGGGGGCGATGACGGGGACGAGGACGACGATGCCGTTGCGGGCCAGGATCTCGGCGACCAGGCCGACCCGCTGGACGTTGGTGTCGCGGTCCTCGCGGCTGAAGCCGAGGCCGGCGGAGAGGAAGCGGCGGATCTCGTCGCCGTCCAGCACCTCCACGCGGCGGCCGGCGGCGCGCAGCCGTCCTGCGAGGGTCTGGGCGATCGTGGTCTTGCCCGCGCTGGGCAGACCGGTGAGCCAGACGGTGGCTCCCCGGGCCGACGGCTTGCTCTCGCTCCCGCAAGGGGCGTTGCTGGCGTTGTCGAGGAGTCCCATGGGCAGGGAGTTTGTTACAAGCGCATGAGTGGATCCACAGACTTTCCTCAACGTTTCATTAATCGGACTTGGCAGTTCCTTTTGGCCGGGCCGCGCCGATTCCGGCCGATTCCATACGGATCCTTGACGCCCGCACAGGCCCTCGGCCGCTGCCGGGGGCCTGCTCCGTGCTTAGGCTGGCCGCCGAGCGGAGGATGGGACCATGGCAACAGCGGCAAAGGGGGCACGGGGCAAGCTGCGCGTCTTCCTCGGCGCGGCGCCCGGCGTGGGCAAGACCTACGCCATGCTCTCCGAGGCGCACCGGCGCGTGGAGCGGGGGACCGATGTGGCCGTCGGCTATGTCGAGCCGCACCGGCGCCCGCGCACCGAGGAGCTGCTGGCCGGCCTGGAGATCCTGCCGCACCGGGAGATCGAGTACCGCGACTCCGTGTTCACCGAGATGGACGTGGACGCGGTGCTCGCCCGCCGCCCCGCCGTGGCCCTGGTGGACGAGCTGGCGCACACCAATGTGCCGGGCTCGCGCAACGCCAAGCGCTGGCAGGACGTCGAGGAGCTGCTCCAGGCAGGGATAGACGTGGTGTCCACCGTCAATATCCAGCACCTGGAGTCCCTCGGCGACGTCGTGGAGTCCATCACGGGCGTACGGCAGCGCGAGACCGTCCCCGACGAGGTGGTCCGCCGGGCCGACCAGATCGAGCTGGTCGACATGTCGCCACAGGCACTGCGCCGCCGCATGGCGCACGGCAACATCTACGCCCCCGACCGGGTCGACGCGGCCCTGTCCAACTACTTCCGGCCCGGGAACCTCACCGCGCTGCGCGAGCTGGCCCTGCTGTGGGTCGCCGACCGGGTCGACGAGTACCTCCGGCAGTACCGCGCCGACCACGGCATCTCCACCACCTGGCAGGCCCGCGAGCGCATCGTCGTGGGCCTCACCGGCGGCCCGGAGGGGCGCACCCTCATCCGCCGCGCCGCGCGCATGGCGGCCAAGGGCGCGGGCGGCGAGATCCTCGCCGTGCACATCGTGAGCGGCGACGGGCTGGTCTCCGGCTCGCCGAAGGAACTGGCGGTCCAGCGGACCCTGGTGGAGGAGCTCGGCGGCTCCTTCCACCATGTCGTCGGCGACGACGTGCCCACCGCGCTGCTGGACTTCGCGCGGGGCGTCAACGCCACCCAGATCGTGCTGGGCACCAGCCGCCGCAAGACCTGGCAGTACGTCTTCGGGCCGGGCGTCGGCGCGACCGCGGCCCGTGACTCCGGCCCGGACCTCGACGTCCACATCGTCACCCACGAGGAGGCCGCCAAGGGCCGCGGCCTGCCCATCGCGCGCGGCGCGCGGCTCGGCCGCTCCCGCGTCGTCGCCGGCTGGCTGGTCGGGGCGGCGGGACCGGTGCTGCTCGCGCTGGCGCTGACGACCTGGCACCCGGGTCTGGGCCTGGCCACCGACATGCTGCTGTTCCTGGCCCTGACGGTCGCGGCGGCGCTCGTCGGCGGGCTGTTCCCGGCGCTCGTGTCGGCGCTCGGCGGATCGCTGCTGCTCAACTACTACTTCACGCCGCCCACCCACGCCTTCACCATCGCCGAGCCCGAGAACATCCTGGCGCTGGCGATCTTCGTCGTGGTCGGCGTCTCCGTCGCCTCCGTCGTGGACCTGGCCGCCCGCCGCACCCAGCAGGCGGCCCGGCTGCGCTCGGAGGCGGAGATCCTGTCCTTCCTGGCGGGAAGCGTCCTGCGCGGCGAGAGCTCCCTGGACGCGCTGCTGGAGCGGGTCCGCGAGACCTTCGCCATGGACTCCGTCGCCTTCCTGGAGCGCGAGAGCGAGCACGACACCTGGACCTGCGCGGCGAGCGTCGGCGCCGCCCCCTGCGGCCGCCCCGAGGACGCGGACGTCGAGGTGCCCGTCAACGACCGGCTCTCGCTCGCCCTCACCGGGCGCGTACTGCCCGCCTCCGACCGGCGCGTGCTCTCCGCCTTCGCCGCGCAGGCCGCCGTGGCCCTGGACCGCAGCCGCCTGGAGGACGAGGCCGCCCGCGCCCGAGAGCTGGCCGAGGGCAACCGCATCCGTACCGCGTTGCTCGCCGCCGTGTCGCACGACCTGCGCACGCCGCTCGCCGGCATCAAGGCCGCCGTCTCCTCGCTGCGCTCCGTGGACGTCTCCTGGTCCCCCGAGGACGAGGCCGAGCTCCTGGAGGGCATCGAGAACGGCGCGGACCGGCTCGACCACCTCGTCGGCAACCTCCTGGACATGTCCCGCCTCCAGACCGGCACCGTCACCCCGCTGATGCGTGCGACCGACCTCGACGAGGTGGTCCCGATGGCGCTGGGCGGAGTGCCCGAGGGCAGCGTCCTGCTGGACATCCCCGAGATCCTGCCCATGGTCGCCGCCGACCCCGGCCTGCTGGAGCGCGCCGCCGCGAACCTGGTCGAGAACGCGGTCAAGTACAGCCCGCCCGGCTCCAAGGTGCTCGTCGCGGCCAGCGCCCTGGGCGACCGCGTCGAACTCCGGGTCGTCGACCGCGGCCCCGGCGTCCCCGACGCCGCCAAGGACCGGATCTTCGAGCCCTTCCAGCGCTACGGCGACTCCCCGCGCGGCACCGGCGTGGGCCTCGGCCTCGCGGTCGCCCGCGGCTTCACCGAGGCGATGGGCGGCACACTGGTCGCCGAGGACACCCCGGGCGGCGGAATGACCATGGTCCTGACACTCCGGGCCGCCTCCACCTCTGTGTCAACGTCCACCACGGACCCACGGCCGACGTCCGGTGAGTGAGCCAAAGCGGAGCGGCTGCTGTCGAAAG
>Ga0307517_10014047_pt1 | contig 10803 bp, 5 predicted proteins | sample 23_EM_MG_FD_194515 | JGI IMG/M metagenome (GOLD analysis project Ga0307517, IMG submission 194515) | Populus trichocarpa ectomycorrhiza microbial communities from riparian zone in the Pacific Northwest, United States - 23_EM | ecosystem: Host-associated > Plants > Roots > Unclassified | place...
ATCGTCTTGTCCGCGTCCTTGACCCACGACTGGTCGAGCAGGCAGATCTCCTTGAGCCACTTGGTGATCTGACCGTCGACCATCTTCTGGACCACGGGCTCCGGCTTGCCGGTCTCCTTGGCCTTGGCGACCAGGACCTCGCGCTCGCGGTCGATCACGTCCTGCGAGACCTCGTCCCGGCGGACGAACTGCGGGTTCATCGCCGCGATCTGCAGCGCGACGTCGCGGGTGAACGCCTGGAAGTCTTCGTTGCGCGCGACGAAGTCGGTCTCGCAGTTGATCTCGACCAGCACGCCGATCCGGCCGCCGCCGTGGATGTACGACACCACCGCGCCCTCGGTCGCCTCGCGGCCGGCCTTCTTGGCCGCCTTCGCCAGGCCCTTGGTGCGCAGATAATCGATCGCCTTGTCGAGATCGCCCTCGACCTCGACCAGCGCTTTCTTGCAATCGGACATGCCGGCGCCCGTGCGCTCGCGCAGGTCTTTGATCAACGTCGCAGTAACTTCCGCCATGACTCAGGACTCCTGATCGGGAGAGGCCGACGCCTCCGGGTTGAACATGCTACCGCCCGTCGACATCTCGACGCGCGGACCGTCTCCGCCTGAGGACACGTGGATCACGCGCTCGCCGGTCTCCTCGCGCTCCTGGCCGCGGTTGCGCGCGGTCTCCTTCCAGATCTTGGCGCCGAGGATCGCCGCATCGGCGATCTTGGACGCGAACAGCTTGATCGCGCGGATCGCGTCGTCGTTGCCGGGGATCACGTAGTCGATCTGATCCGGATCGCAGTTGGTGTCGGTGATCGCGACCACCGGGATCTCGAGCTTGCGCGCCTCGTCGACCGCGATGTGCTCCTTGTGCGGATCGATCACGAACAGCATGCCCGGGACCTTCGATAGCCCCTTGATGCCGCCGAGCGACTTCATGAGCTTGTCGCGATCGCGCTTGATCATCACCTGCTCGCGCTTGGTCAGCGCGAACAGCGTGCCGTCCTCTTCCATCTTCTCGAGCCCGCGCAGGCGCTCGAGCGAGCCCTTCACGGTGCGGAAGTTGGTCAGCGTGCCGCCGAGCCAGCGCTGCGTCACGTAGTGCTGGTTCGACCGCGTCGCTTCTTCGACGATGACGTCCTGCGCCTGCTTCTTGGTGCCGACGAACAGCACCGTGTCGCCGCGCGACGTCGTGTCGACCACCGCCTGGAATGCCTGGCGGAACAGCTTGACCGTGTGCTGCAGGTCAATGATGTGGATCCCGTTGCGGGCTCCGAAGATGTACTGCTTCATCTTCGGGTTCCACCGGCCGGTGTTGTGCCCGAAGTGCACGCCCGCCTCGAGCAAGGCGCGCATGCTGATGGGATTTTGCGCCGTCGCTTCTGCCATCGTTTCCATTGTCAAACCCTTCGTTGATTGCCACCGACACCGTCGTCGAGCTGCGGAAACTCCAGGGGAGCCACGGCCACAGCTCTCGGATGTCGTGAGTAGTTCCCCGGTGATTCGAGGATGCGCGGATCTAGCACACGGCCCGTGCAAAGAGAACCGCGGCGGACGCTTTCTTCGGCCTTGCTAGTGAACAATTACACTGCATTAGGTCGGACGCACCGGGCCGGCGACCTGGCTCAGGGCACCGGCTGGGCGTAGGCCGCTGCCTCGAGCGCCCGCGGCCTCGCCGTGGGCGAGCTCGGCTCCAGGTCGGCGTCCCCGACATCGGTGTGCGCCAGTGCAAGCGCAAGCACGATCTCGGCATCGACCAGCGGCAGCTCGATGTTCGCCGCGTCGGGCCAGCCGCCGGTGGCGGCCTGCGCCCCGACGAGGAAGCGGGTCGCGCGGCGCACGGCTCGCTCGCTCCGCGCGTTCAGCCGATCGGTGAGCGCGATGGTCTCGAGCGCGATCGCGGTCGACTGCAGATCATCAGCGGGCGCGGTCGCGCTGGCGGCCCACGCGCCGTTGGCGTGCTGCTGGTCGAGCAGCCGGCTGCGCAGCTGGCGGAACAGCGGGCGAACATCGACCCATGCGGCGGCGACCTGCGCCCACGCAACGCCGATCGCGTAGAACGGCTCGGCCGGGTCCTCGAAGTCGAACCGCGGGGTTGCCTCGGTCAAGTCCTCCACGACGAGCTCGGCAAACACATCGGCGTCGCCGGCATAGCCTGCGCCCGGAAACACCGCGTCCAGCGCGGCGGCGCTCAGCGTGAGCCAGCCGAGGTCATAGGGGATGAGGCCGTCCTCGTTGCGGGCGTGCCGCGCGTCGCGGATGAACACACCGAGCGCCTTGGCATTGCCGGCGGCGGCGGCCCGGGCATCGTAGTGCGCGCGGGCGACCTCGGCGAAGCCGGGGTTATCGGCCAGCTCGCCGAGCAGCACGCCAAACACGAAGTCGGGTGGCGAGTCGATATCTGGGTTGCGCTGCATGCCGGTGCCGGCGTCGAGCGCAGCGACCAGCACGCGGTTACCGGCCAGACCACTTTCGACCGCCGCCCACGCGCCGAGCCCGATCTCGCCGAACAGGTTGGGTGGGCTCACCGCGGCGGTGTGGGCGGTCGCGTTCGACGCCAGCGTGAAGTCCCAGCCACCATCGTCGGGGTCGGCGTCGGTCAGGCCGTTGCGCGCGTTGTCGCCGGTGGTGTCGGCCTGTAGATCCGCCAGCCGCGCGGCACCTGCCGCGATCGCACGCCGGACCGCCCGCGATGCGCGCCCCGCGTCGTGGCCGTGGCCGCGGAACAGCTCGAATGCCGCCCGCGCACCGAGCGATCCGGCCTCCAGGTCGTTCTGAGAGCCAGCCGCCTGTCCCGGGTCGTTCCCCTGACCTGGGGTGTCACCGCCCCCGCTCGCAGTCCCGAGATCTCCGCTGCAGGCGCTCGACACGATCGCTAGAAGCACCACACCGAGAAGCTTCATGGGGTCTCCTTATTGGCAGGCTGAGCGGGAATCTTCCGCCGGGCTGGACCGGCACCGCAACGGCACACCGGTGAGAGATTTCGCACTTTGTGACCGCCGTCTGTGAACCGTCACCGATCTCAGTATTTCGAGCCGGGCGACCGCGCGTCATGACGTCCAGCGGCAATCGGTGATCGCACATTGCCCGGGGCAGCAATTCGCTAGTGGCGCTGAAATTCACTGACGCCAGGCTATCGTGAGGATATGAGTCCTGATGAAGGAACGCTGGTTGTCCCACCCACGGCGGGCGACGCGCCAGCGCCCACCGTCGAGCCGGGGGCGCTGCACGAGCCGCGAGCGATCCTGGCCGGGCGCTACCGGCTCGTCCGCAGGATCGGCAAAGGCGGTATGGGCGAGGTGATCGCGGCGCGCGATGAGCAGGTCGGCCGCGACGTCGCGATCAAACGGATGCGCGCGACGATGCCGCACCCGCGCGCGATCCAGCGGTTCCTGCGCGAGGCGTCGATCCAGGGCCGGCTGGAGCACCCGGCGATCGTGCCCGTCCACGAGATCGGCCGCGACAGCGACGGTCTGCCGTTCTTCGTCATGAAGAAGCTGACCGGCACGACGCTCGCCAACCTGATCGCCGATCCCGAGCACAAGGACTTCGCGCTGCAGCGCGCGTTGCGCGCGTTCGCCGAGGTCTGCCTGGCCGTCGAGCTCGCACACGTGCGCGGGATCGTGCATCGCGACCTCAAGCCCGACAACATCCTGCTCGGCGACTTCGGCGAGGTCTACATCCTCGACTGGGGCGTCGCCAAGATCCTCGGCGAGCCCGACGAAGGTGAGTTCGCCGACGTCGGCAGCGGCAGCGGCGAGCACGCCACGGCCGTCGGCACGGCGATCGGCACCGCGGGCTACATGGCCCCCGAGCAGGCCACCGGCCTCGATGTCGACCCGCGAACCGACATCTACGCGCTCGGCTGCGTGCTGTTCGAGATCCTCGCCAGCCAGCCGCTTCACCCGCGCGGTCTCGAGGGGCTGCGCAGCGCGCTGGCCGGTTCCGACGCCCGGCCGTCGCGGCGCACCCCCGGGCGCGACATCGCACCCGAGCTCGACGAGCTGTGCGTCGCGGCGACGGCGACGGATCGCACGGACCGGATCCAGAGCGCCCGCGAGCTCGGCGATCGAGTGCAGCGCTACCTCGACGGCGATCGCGACCTCGCGCTGCGCCGCCGGCTCGCCCGCGATCACTTCGAGCGCGCCAATACCGCGTTCGCGGATCGCGACAACGACGAGGCCCGGCGCACCGCGATGCGCGAATCCGCCGCGGCGCTCGCGCTCGACCCCGCGCTCGAAGGCGCCGCCCAGCTGGTCGGCCGGCTGATGCTCGAGCCGCCGCGCACGACCCCGAGCGAGGTCAAGGCAGCGATCGAGGCCGACGAGATCGTGACAGCGAAGGCCAACGCGCAGTTCGGGATGTGGGCGCTGATCGCGTGCATGGCGTTCACCCCGATGATGTGGTGGATCGCGCCGCGCGGCTCGGTGGTGATCGCGGCCTACACCGCGGTGCTCGTGATGAACACCGCGATCTACCTCTACGCGTTTCACGGCAAGACGCTCAAGCCCGATCTCGTCATCATGAGCAACGTGTTCACGATCGCGCTGCTCGCCCGGATGTACTCGCCGATCCTCGTCGCGCCCGGGATCGCTGCGATCCTGGCGCTCGCGATGGTGATCACGCCGCGGCTGTCCAGGCTCGGCTCGGCGCTCGCGGTCGGCAGCCTCTACATCGCCGCGGCGATCGCACCGCTGGTGCTCGAGCGGCTCGATCTGATCGAGCGCACCATCTCGGTCGATCAGGCCGGCGTCCTGTTGCGCGCCCCGGCGGTCGGCGCCGGTGAATCGCCGGCGATCCTGGTCGCCGGCATCTATGCGGTCGGCCTCATCATCGGCACGTGCCTGCTCGGCCACGGCATGCGCGTGCGAGCTCGCAAGGCTCACCATCACCTGCATCTCCAGGCGTGGCAGCTGCGCCAGCTCGTGCCGCGGTAGTATCGTGCGGCCATGCGCGCTGCCCTGGTCGTCGCGTTCGTCGCTTGCTCGGCACCCGACGCCGCCAAGCCTGTGTCCCCCAGTCCCGTGTCGTCGGCCGGGTCGGCCGGGTCGGCCGGGTCGGGTAGACCGGCGCGGTCACCCGCGGCCGATCCGCCACCGCCGTCATTTCGCTTGCCGGGCGACGTCGTACCGAAGAGCTACGCGCTCGACCTGACGCTGTTGCCCGATCAGCGCGCCGGGCCGCGTCCACATCGCCGCCGAGGTCGTGACGCCGACGCGCGTCGTGTGGCTCAACGCGACCGAGCTCGCGATCGCGCACGCCGAGCTCGCGGGCGAGCCCGCGCGGCTGGTCAAGGGCGACGATGACTTCATCGGCCTCACGATCGATCGGACACTGCCGGCTGGCGCGCTCGCGATCGACGTCGCGTTCACCGCGTCGATCGACGCCCAGCGCAGCCGCGGGCTGTACAGCGAGCGCGAGGGCAGCGACAGCTACCTCTACACGTTCTTCGAATCGACCGACGCGCGCCGGGCGTTTCCGTGCTTCGACGAGCCCAATTACAAGGTCCCGTGGCAGCTGACATTCCACGTCAAGGCCGGCCACGTCGCGCTCGCCAACGCACCGACGGTCCGCGAAGCTCCGGAGCCAGGCGGCCTCAAGCGGGTCGAGGTCGCGCTCACCAAGCCGCTGCCCAGCTACCTGGTCGCGTTCGTCGTCGGTCCGTTCGAGCTGATCGACGGCGGCACCGCCGGCCGGGTCAACACGCCGATCCGCTTCATCATCCCCAAGGGCCGCGCCGGCGAGCTGGGCTACGCCAAGGAAGTCACGCCGAAGGTCGTCGTCGCGCTCGAGAGCTACTTCGACATGGCGTATCCGTACGGCAAGCTCGATGTCGCCGTGGTGCCTCGGTTCTGGGGCACGATGGAGCATCCCGGTATCGTCGCGATGGGCCAGCCGCTCACGCTGATCCGCCCGGAGCAGGCGACCCGGACGCGCAAGCACAGCTACGCGAACATCCTCGCTCACGAACTGTCGCACTACTGGTTCGGCGACCTGGTCACGATGGCGTGGTGGGACGACACCTGGCTGAATGAAGCGCTCGGCACGTGGTCCGACATGAACATCACCGAGGCTGCCGAGCCGACCTGGCGGGTGCGCGACGATCGCGTCGGCGTCGCGATGAGCGGGATGACCGCCGACGAGACGCTGTCGACCCAGGCGATTCGCATGAAGGTCACCAAGCGCGAGCAGATCGGCGCTTCGTTCGATAACGCGATCACGTACTTCAAGGGCGCCTCGATCTTCCGGATGTTCGAGTCATTCGTCGGGCGCGACGCATGGCGCAGCTTCATCAATCACTATCTGGCCCGCCACGCCTGGGGCAACGCGTCCGCCGACGACTTCCTGCGCAGCATGTCCGAGCAGCTCGGCGCCGACACCGCAGCCTCGATCCAGACATTCCTCCAGCAGCCCGGCGTACCGCGGATCACCGCCCGGCTGCACTGCGAGGCGAACGCGCCGCCGCGGGTCGAGCTGTCGCAGCAGCGCTCGCTGCCTTCGGGGGTCACCGATCCGGCGCCGAAGCTGTGGACCGTGCCGGTGTGCCTGCGCTACGGCGATGCGGCGTCGAGCTTCCGGCGCTGCGTCTCGCTGGTCGCGCCCGCCGCCACGTTCGATCTGGGCGGCCCTGCAGCCCCCGCCCCGGCGAGCACGGACGCACCGGCCGCGCCATGGACCGGCTGCCCGACCTGGCTGATCGTCAATGCCGACGCCGTCGGATACTACCGCTCGACCGTCGACCCGGCGATCGCGCGCGCGCTGTTCACCCCGAGCTCGCCGATCGCGAAGTCCGCGAAGCCGACGCCCGCCGAGCGGATCATGCTGGTCGAAGATCTGCGCGCCATGGTGCTGCGCGACGAGCTGGAGATCGACAAGCTGCTCGCGCTCACCCCGCTCATCGCCGCGGATCCCGACGACAAGGTCGCGAGAAGCGCGCTGGTCGCGGCCGACCTGCCGCTGAGCGGCCTGCCCGATCCGATGTACCGCGCCGCGCGGCAGTGGTACCAGAAGACGTTTCGCGCCCGCGCCGGCCGGCTTGGCTGGCAGCGCGGCACCGGCGACTCCGAGGAGCGGCAAGACCTGCGCCGCAGCCTTGTTCCGATGGTGGCCAGCGACGATCCGGCGCTCGCCGCGACGGCGGCCAAGCTCGCCGATCACTGGCTCGCCGATCGGACGGGCATCGCCGACGACCTCGTCGGGCCGGCGCTCGCGGTCGCCGCCCGCCACGGAGATGGCGCGCGGTTCGAGCGCATCCTCGCCGCCGCCCGGGCTGCGCGCGACCGCACCGAGCACGGCCGGTTGCTCGGCGCGCTCGGCGCATTCACGGATCCCGCGATCGCGAGCAAGGCACTCGCGCTGGTGCTCGCACCCGATCTCGATCTGCGCGAGACGGTCGGCATCGTCCACGGCGTGCTCGCCCAGCGCGAGACGAGGGACCTCGGCATCGCGTTCGTGACCGAGCACCTCGACGAGCTGCTCGCACACATGCGAAGCGATGACGCGTCGGGCTTCCTCGGCAGGTTGGCGCGCAGGTTCTGCGACGCCGAGCGCCGGGACAAGATCGCGACGCTCATCGTGCCGCGCGCGGCGAAGCTCGACGGCGCCCATCCGATGGTCACCCGCGGGCTCGAAGAAGCCGACCAGTGCATCGCGCGCGTCCACCGCCAGCTCCCGGCGCTGCGCCGCTTGCTCGAGACGAAGTAGCCCGAGCCATGTTGTCTCGTTTGGGGATGCGGCGCACAGCGCTCACGTCATGAGATCCTCTCGAGTGGCTGGCCGAGATCGGCCGTGGTAGGGAGCGGCTCCGGAGCCACTCTCCGTGGGACCAATCATGCGATCCACGTCGATCTTCTGCGTTGTCGCGTCCTGGGCGATGTCGTGCAAACCGCCGGCCACCGCCACCACGGCGAGCTCGCCTGCGCCTGTAATCGACGAGGCCGGCAGTGCGCGCCCGGGCACGGCGGAGCGGACCACCGGAGCCGATCCCGCGCCCGGCAAGCCTGTGAAACGCGAAACGCTGGCAGCGGTCGGGCTCGATCCGGACGCGCTCGATCACACCGCCGATCCGTGTGACGACTTCTATCAGTTCGCGTGCGGCGGCTGGATCGCAGCCACCGAGATCGCCGCCGACAAGCCCATGGCGATGCGCAGCTTCGTCGCGATCGACGATCGCAACCTCGAGTACAAGCACGCGATGCTCGAGCAGCTGCGCGCGGAGCCTGCCGTTGACCCGGCCGGCCAGCAACTCGGCACGTTCTACAGCTCGTGCATGAACGAACCGGCGATCGACAAGGCCGGACTATCGCCGCTGCGGCCGGCGCTCGCCGCGATCGACAAGGTCAAGGACGCTCGCTCGCTGACCACCGCGCTCGGCGCCCTGCAGGCGAGCGGGATCTCCGCGCTGTTCGTGCTCGATCCGGTGCAGGACGCGGCCGACGCTCGCCGCGTGATCGCCGGTCTCGATCAAGGCGGCCTCGGCCTGCCCGACCGCGACTACTATCTCACCGACGACGAGCCTGCGAGGGCCCTGCGCGCCGCGTACCAGGCATACGTCGAGACCGTGCTCGGCGTGCTCGGCCGCCGAGCCGCGAAGCAGGAAGCCGCCGCCGTCGTCGCGCTCGAGATCGAGATCGCCAGGGTATCGAAGGACAAAGTTGCCCGCCGCGATCCGCGCGGCATGTACCACAAGATCGATCGCGCAGGGGTCACGCGAGCGATGCCGAGGCTCGACTGGGAAGCGCTGTGGTCGGCCGTCGGGCTCGGCGCCGTGCGCGACGTGACCGTGACGTCCCCCGAATTCTTCGCCGGGATCAACGCCCTCGTCGCATCCACCCGGCCCGAGACCTGGCGCGCGTACCTGACAGTTCGCCTCGCCAGCGCGACCGCGGCGGTGTCGATCCGGCCGCTCGAGGACGCACAGTTCAAGCTCGAATCGGCGCTCACCGGTCAGCCGGAGCTGCCACCGCGCTGGAAGCGCTGTGTCCAGCGCACCGAGGAAGCACTCGGCGATCTCGTCAGCCAGGCGTTCGTGCGCGACCGCTTCGCCGGGGCGAGCAAGACCGCGGCGGAGACCCTGGTCCATGCGATCGTCGCTGCGATGGCGACGAACCTCGAGACGCTGCCGTGGATGGATCCGGCTACGAAGGCCCGAGCACGCGCCAAGCTCGACGCGATGACCTACCAGATCGGTTATCCGAACAAGTGGAAGACCTATGCGTTCAAGCTCGATCCCACGGCCTGGACCGCCAATGCGCTGGCGGCACGCAAGGCCGAGCGCACCCGGCAGCTGGCCAAGATCGGAAAGCCGGTCGACAAGGACGACTGGCAAATGACGGCATCCCAGGTCGATGCGTATTACGATCCACAGCTCAACGGCATGGTGTTCCCCGCCGGGATCCTGCAGCCTCCGTTCTACAGCGTCGAGGCCCAGACGCCGGTCAACCTCGGTGGTATCGGTGTCGTCGTCGGCCACGAGCTGACCCACGGGTTCGACGATCAGGGCGCCCAGTACGATGCGCTCGGCAACCTGGCCAGCTGGTGGCAGCCCGACACCGAGCAGCAGTTCAAGCAGCGCACCCGCTGCGTGATCGACCAGTACAACGGCTACGAGGTCGCCGGCCACACCCAGGTCAACGGCGCCAACACGGTCGGGGAGAACATCGCCGATATCGGTGGCGTCAAGCTGTCGCTCGCGGCGTATCGCCAGCTGCGCTCGTCGGCATCCGACACCGTGGTCGCCGACGGCTTCACCGAGGACCAGCAGTTCTTCCTCGGGTTCGGCCAGGCGTGGTGTGCGAAGATGCGACCCGACTTCGAGAAGCTGCTGGCCACGATCGACGTCCACGCGCCCGCCAGGTGGCGCGTCAACGGCGCGCTGTCGGCGACGCCGGAGCTCGGCAAGGCGTTCCACTGCAAGACCGGATCGAAGATGGTGCCAGCGCAGCAGTGCGTCGTCTGGTAGCGCTATAGTTGCAGCTTCCCGTGCTCGCCACTCAGATCCGCCAGAAGGACAGCGTCTTCTACTTCTGCGCCTATCCGGCGGACGACATCCTCGACAAGGTCCGGTTCATCAGCCGGTTCTACGCGGAGGGCGAGCCGAGCCTGGCCGGCGACGAGGTCGACGCCGCCGACGAAGTCGCGAGCTTCATCTCGAGGATCGAGTCGACCGACGCCGCGTTTCAGCGCCAGCTGTCGCGCGCCAAGGTCACCGGGATCAAGAATTTCTACGAGACCGCGGCGAGCCAGCCGCCGATCCCTGGCACCGTGCTGCTGTTCACCGAGGAGACCCTCGCGTTCGATCCGGTCAAGCCGTTCACCAACGTCGGCAATCTCACCGAGCCGGGCGGCAAATACCTCATCATCGACGGCCAGCACCGGCTCGCGGCGCTGCACTTCTACCGCCGCCAGCACCCCGAAGAGGCCAACACGATCCACGTTCCGTGCGTGATCTTCGACGGCAAGAGCGAAGACTTCGCGACCGAGATGTTCGTGATCATCAACTCGACGCCGACCCGCATCAACAAGAGCCACCTGGTCGATCTCTACGAGAAGGTGTCGTGGGCGGCGCCCGACAAGAAGTTCGCCGCGCGCGTCGTCGATCACCTGTACCGCGAAGCCGACAGCCCGCTGCGCTACAAGATCAACCGGCTGGGCGGCCGCAGCAAGCAGGCAAAGTGGATCCTGCAGGCCGAGCTGTTCAACGAGATCCACCGCTGGGCGACCGGCGACTGGAAGAAGATCGAGAAGAAGTCCAGCCAGCCGCGCGAGGCCGAGCGCTACTACGAGATCGTGCGCGACTTCCTGCGGGCAAGCGAGAAGG
>Ga0307517_10014048_pt1 | contig 10802 bp, 12 predicted proteins | sample 23_EM_MG_FD_194515 | JGI IMG/M metagenome (GOLD analysis project Ga0307517, IMG submission 194515) | Populus trichocarpa ectomycorrhiza microbial communities from riparian zone in the Pacific Northwest, United States - 23_EM | ecosystem: Host-associated > Plants > Roots > Unclassified | place...
AAAAAAAAACAACAATTCTATAATAATAATAATAATAATAATAATAATAATTAAATAATACTCTAAAAGGTGATATTAATAAGTGAAAGGCGTGGGGAAGCTACAGTGCTTTCCCCACACCTTTTAGAGTGGTACTTAATGTTTAACAAGTGAAACTTTTATATAAAATAACATAATGAATTATAGCAAATATATCTTTAATTGTTAATTTTTGGTTTTGCCCACATATATATTAGATTATGTATTTTGTTACAATTATCACCGTAGATTCTCAGAACTATTATTATATTTCACCATAATCATCATTATTCAACCGCTATTATATTTTTCTGGTAACGCATGGTATCTTAAACCTATTAGGCATGGATTATTTCAGGTTTTCTAAGAAAAAGCAGCAATATCATATCATATCATGACATTTGTTTAATCTTTTTCTTGTTGAAATATTGAGCCACAAAAAGATTTCATGTGCTAGGAATAAAAAAAAGAAGAAAAGAAGAACACTTTTGAAAATGAAATTTATTGGCACAACAGAATAATATCAAACAGCTGATTTGCACCTTTCACTACATTTGGACATGACTTGGCTGCAAAACATGGATTCAGCAGTCGTTAAAACTTGGACGTAAATCAACAAAAAAAAAAAAAACTCCCTCTTATGTATTCCTTGCTAACACATCTCTAATGAGTTGCTTTGGTGCTGCAATAGGAAAAACGAAGCATAAGAAAAACACAATTCGAAGAAGAGAAGCACTAAAGAATGGATGGGATTTGAGTTATTTGCCAGCTTGATCTTACCAGGCAAACCAGTGAACCTTTCAAACTGTACAAATGCTTGGTTGATGAACATCTCTGTCCCATAAACAATGGTGCTTCCAGCCTCCTGTGCTTCTCTTAAGAGAGTGGTCAGTTTCGGCGTGTAAATTGCGTCGAAGACCAGCGCATAGTGTTTTAAAGCTTCCTGCAACGACAGAGTTAAATAGGATAATCCAGGTTCAGGTGTGCTCACTAATCTACTCTTAAGCATAACACAATACAATATGATAACTTAGGTGTAAACCTTAGCAAGTGGTGTATCTTCTATTCTTGGTTTCATTCCAACAGATGTGGTATTTGCAAGGATCATTCCTTCTTCTGGATGAAAATCTTTTAGTTTGGCTAGAGCAATCGCTTGTCCTCCTACTTTACTGGCAAGCTCCTTGGCCTTGCCTGGCAAAGAAATCAAGAAACAAAAGTGATATTTGAATTAGCAAATAGGCAATTCAATGTTCTTCTGAACAATGATTCCCAAATATGGATTAAAGAGAGAAAAAATCATGCCATCAACAGTAGAAATGATTCATACACATATCTATGAAGCTGGCTTCAGCAATGTGTAAATTTAAGGCATAAGCAACTCTATTCCATATGGAAGATCACTTTTTTTGCTGTTAGCTCTGCCTTCAAGTATTCGTAAGTAACAATTTCATAAGAACAAAATCCTCAAGGTCCAGGGTTTCCCTTAGCTGGTTTCCATGGACGATCTTGTTCGCTTTCATAACCATGCGTAAAAATCTTAAACCTTTCCATTAATAACCAACGCTATAATGTTTTGTTCTTTTAAATCTTAAATCTGAATCCTCCCTATCTCAGAACAGATCTAACTCTTAAAAACAACAGGTGATTTCTATTGGCTTTTCAAAATTATAGCGCATGCTTTAATAACAGAAGATTAGCCACCCAGATAAACAAACAGATGCTGGAAAACATGATTGCAGATTCAAGTGCGCATCCAAGTATGATAAAAGAGTTTCTCTTTAATATTGCAAGATAGATACTATCAATCATCTCGATCAGTATTTTCTACATATAAAATCACAAAATACATACTGATCATGAACAAAGAAGATGATACAAGAGATATAGCTTCTCACCATATGTGCGATTGGCGACAACAACTCTTGCTCCTTTCTCATATGCACCATAAGCAAGGGCCTTTCCAGCTCCACCAGCTCCCATGACAACAAAGAGTTTACCTGCCAACGGTGAAACAGATGCAGGGGCACCATTGGATGCTGCAAGGAGAATTCAGGGTTAAAGGAAAATACATCGACCAAGAAAGTGTGAACAGAACACACCTTGTAACATAAATACAAACCTCCTAATGCCTCCTCAATAGCTGCTATGGCTCCAAGATAGTCAACATTGTAGCCCTTTAGTTTCCCGTCATCCGGTCTCCTAATCATGCAACTAATAGCTCCAATTTCCTGCCAAAAAATAAAAATTATAATAAAACATGCACTATGATGCAGAGATGGAACAAGCATCTTTTTCTGAAATTGAAGTTCTTCTTCAAGGTGATAGTGTGAACAAGTTTTAAATTATGAATGCCTCACAGTGACAAGATACCTTCGCTATTGGATCGACCTCATCGCAGCACTTGAGTCCATCTTCTTTGTGAGGAATTGTATAACTGTATTTTACAAGGAATAAATGTGCAGGAACCATCCAAGGATTTGAATAATATACGATACCGTCTATATCAAGCATAACAGACACTTGTATTATTTGACAAACTCCCAGGAATTTACTTTGCGCATAATTCATTCTTCTGAAGCTCGTAATTAAAGAAAATGTCTAAAACTTCGATTTGAAGATCACTTGTTAAGATTCCTTCTTTAACTTCTAAAAGCTCTAAACTTAGAATTCATATCCAAAGCTTTCGAATTTCAAAAAAGCAAGTGTAATCTTCTCGTCAATACGAGGCAGTATATAGCCCCAAAACTTCATATGGAAGTCTAGCACTGTAAGAGGAAAACGGAGACGATGTAAAACTTATTTTAGCCATTTTAGCCGAACAAGAGGATATGGAAATAAAATACAACGCATGATTTGTGTTACATGCGTAAATATTTCAGAGAAAAGTTTTACCTGTATCCAGCAAAGTCTGGAGATGAATACGTGGATATATAATTTGCAACACTATCAACCAACAGAGGCAGATAGATTCCATTAAAGCCAACTGACTTAAATGCTGCATTATAGAGGTGAGGACTTTTGCTATGACCAATAGGATTCCCAATAACACCATGTACTTTGGTATCAGCTTCAATCTGTCTGAGATTGTAAAGTTCCAATAAATCTTTGACAGTTGGTTGCCCTGGAGCAGACACCACTCCTGCCTCAATTGAACCAAAAGTGAGAAAGGCTCCATATTTTGCAGCAAGCACCCTTGACATTAAACCTCTCTCGCCCATAACAAGTCCTATCATTGGAACCTATGATTCATCTGAAGCGTCAATTACGAACAATACAAAGGTTTACAAAATAAAGATATTATAACTAGTCGGGCATATCACGCGGATGCTCATCATTGTCATTCAACATTAGCACGTACTCACATTTGACATGACATTTTAGAGAGGAGAATATTTCATATGAGACAATCTTGCAATTCAAAACGCATGCACTTCCATGACTTGCAAGCTACTTACTTGTAAATTCACAATTATGTGAAACATCCGTGCATTATCTGTAATGTCTAAAGCAGTTGTTGCAACCTTCACTATATCAGCTCCAGTAGCTTGTATCCTGGCCACAAGGTCACCTATTTCCTCTATGGAGGGAGTGCATTCGTAGTTGTGTGAAGAAACAATGATCTTGACCTTTTCAGGTTTCTTCCCTTGAATGAAATTATAAAACTCTTGAGCTACCTTCAAGCATCAAAAATAAAAGTTTCAGTAAAAAACCTGTCTAACTGCTGTGGTAAATATAAATCAAGTACTCATCAAATGACTTTCTCTACAAAAATAATAGAATACAGAAGGTAGAAAGGCTAACCTTAAGTTCGATGTCTATAAAATCTGCTCCCAATTCCATGGCTATTTGCAGTGCCTTTTGTCGCTTGTTTTCATCACCATCATACTGACCGCCTTCCCATTTCGGTCTAAAACATATATGATCCATGGGGAAAATTCGTATGAATCCAATAGCAAAGGAATACTACAGCACAGTATCAAAGGGGAGATGGAACACAGAATAGGCCAAAGCTGAATTTTCAAAATGTTTGACAAAAAGTTCACCAAACCTTATGAATAACCAGGCTACTTAACTTGGGATTTGAACAAATGAAAGAATAAATTAAAGCATTTCTGAGTCAGTACACACGTTCTACTCTGTTCTTTGTAAAAGTTAAAAAAGCGGCTACACAAGTTCTTATAATTTGCAATTAACACAAGTGTGAAACTTGGATTATTTAAAGCAATCACTAAGACAATCTCATTTTTATAGCACAAATTGTTGGTTTATGATCTACTACCTGTAAGTGATAAGAGTGGGTAAAGGGCATTGTTTAATCAAGGCTTCGAGATCATTTCTAGGACTGAAATTCTTCAAGAAATCCACCCGAACTTCAGCAACGTCAGCCCCAAGCTCCTTCGCCCTTTTCATTTGAACCAACATTTGATCAACTGATTCTGCCATTATCGGTGCACATATCAGTGTCGAATTTCTTCGCTCTCCGTCAGCGCTTTGGAGATCCATAGAAGTCAACTAAAATCCACCAATCAATAAAAAAAATTCAGCATTCAAATAGTTAAACATGAATGATCAATATCCAAAACTAATTGAACCCAATAAAATTTATAAAAAAACTAGAAAAAATTCTTCCTTTGATCCAACTCTTCGGGTCTCTCTTTCCATTAAGTTTCTCATTAGCCAATCAAATAAACATTAAAGCAAACAAGAAATAATCAAGTATACATTGACACAATAGCTCCTTTTCGATCTCAGAAAAAAAATGTTAATAAAAATAAAAAATGCTCCATTTGGTGCTATAAAAGTACGGGAAACAGAGTAGATATGATCAGAAACTGAGTAATCAAAATAGCCCAGAAAACTAAAATCTATGATAACCAATGCCCTGTACAACAACTATCAAATTCACTTAAATTCAACATTTCGACAATTTCTTCTAAGCAACAAGAACCATAAAATTAAACCAAAATTTTCTATTCTTTCTTCTTTCCATTCCAATCAGCCGAAGAAAAGACTAAAATTTATGTCTACCCAGAAAAAAAAACCTCAAGAAATGAGCGTTTCTTTTCCTTTCCTTTCCTTTCCAACAGTTCCCTGGGAAGTAAACAGAAAAACAAAGAGAAGATAGAAAGGAAACGTTACCGAGACGCTGCCACGTGAATATCTCTATCTTCCGCTTGATGCTTAGCTGCTGCTGTCGTCTAAGGTTTAAGCAGGCAGAGAAGAAGGTGGCCAAGTAGTATTGAACTTGATTGACTTGTTTTTTGTTTTAATTTATTTTTCGAGAGAGAAAACGACAGTGTGTTTGGTGGGCGAGGTAGGTAGCGTGTGACTAGTACCATTTCTGTCTCGCCTGTCTGTTCTTTTTTTCTTACTCTCTGGTTAAAAAAACTAGACCGTTAGCCTGTTGGAGCAACGGATTTTTAAAAATTGTAAAAATAGAAAGACACAGAAAAAGCTGTTAGTTTAGTTGATTATATATGGTATTATTATATTTATATAAATATAAATATATTTATTATTAATAAAAAATTAATTTATCTTTAATATTTATATAATATTAAATTAATAAATTTAATATTAAATTTATAAATTTAGAATAAAAATAAAAAGTTGACTTAATACGTGATCTCTGAAAACACATGCAGGCTAACCCTTTTAAATATTCGGACAGCTCTCATGTTGTGGCCAGTGGGTACTGTTCCTCTATGGACAACATGTATACAGTATTGTATGCTACTTCGTACAAAAATTAAAAACAATAAATTAATAGGGATTAAGAAGGAAAAAAATTACATAGTTTATATAGTTTAAAAAATTACACTGTTTATATAATTGATAATAATTTATATTTCTACGAGATATATGTAAATTTAATTAAATAAAATTAAAAATTATTTTTTAAAATATTTTTTACACTATCACAATCATATTTTTACTATTTTTTTTGGAGTTTAGAAATATAATAACGATTATTTTTTTAAATATTTTTTATTTAAAAATATAATAAAATATTATTTTTTTAAAAAAATTATTTTTGATATCAAGATATTAAAATAATTTAAAAACATTATAAAAATATTAATTTTAAAAAAACATTTAATGTTTTTTTAAAATATTTTTAAAATACAAAAATAAATATTTGCAGGAAGTACCAAGATAGAATCCGTACGTATTTCACCAAACATTATTTTAAACTGTTATAACTAGGTCGTATTCAGGACCTCCTGTAATAAATATGGACCCACAATGATCAGGGGTCAGTTTCACATGTTTAGGACAAGTCTTGTTCTTTTCCAGGAGAAGAGGATCGATGAAAATATTCACATTCAATTCAAATTTTATTTTTAGAATCATTTTAAATTTTAAAATTAAATTTTAAATAAAATTCAATCTATGAAAATAAATTGAAGATTAATCCTTTTAATTTACATTAAAAAATAAAATTAATATTAAAACTAATATCCTTAAAATATTTCCATTCAATTTGATAACTTGTCTAGTCTTAAGAATTTAAAATCCTGTATAAAGGTATTTAAGAGGTGTTTGAGAGTGTGATAACAATTGTTTTTTTCTAGACAATACATCAAAATATATATTTTTATTTTTTAAAATTTAATTCTTGATATCAGCACATCAATACAATTTAAAAATATAAAAAAATTAATTTTAAAAAATTAAATTTTAACAAATCTCTGTTTGGACCACATTTCCAAATAAGAGCTTAGATTTATTTATTTATTTTAGTTATTTGTGGTGATGGCAGTGGAGAAGAATTAGAATAAGATAGAGGTAATAAAAGTAATATAAAAAATAAAATAAATTGAATTTAGTAATAAAATAAAAAATAAATTTAATTTATTTATAGTTGAATTCAAATTTAATACTATTATTGAATTCAATCGTAGCATAGAATTGGTTCTAGATATACGGGAGTGTATTTAACAAACGTTTTCAATTATTTATCAATTTAAGAGGTGTAATTCCGACTCTGATTTGTTCAGGCAGACTGGTTTCCCTGCCAGTGATCGTTTTCATGTGCTTAATACCAATCCAATTCTTTAGGGTTATGTTCTTGATTGATTTCATGGGCTTACTAGGGCATATTGCAGAAGCTTATGCAACCATTCCAGTCGAAACCACTAACGATGGCTGGCATGATTTAAGACCCTGCAGATCTTCAAGATTCAAGAAGGGCTAGAGCCAACCTCTCTGGCTGCACTGCAGCTACACCACCTTGCACCCCACACTAACTGAGCTCATAAGCTGTTGCAAGTTTCATGAAATTTAATTTTCTAGATCATTTGATTCCAAGTTTTACAAAAAGGTTTTTCAAATCTAGTTTGCGCAACATCCCATATTTGTAGTTCAACAATAAGAGAAGAATTACTTCAATAATCTACATTCATAAATCATAGCTTTATTATAGAGCAGTAGTCATCACTAACACTGGATATATTGATGATAAAACTGGTCTCAACAATCCATCATCTTTGATTTATGAATTAATATTTGAAATTAGATAACAGTTTATTTTTATCACACATTACAGCATACTTTGCATGATGCAATAAATCAGAATTTGGCTAGAACAATCTCCCGCATGAAGTCTTTCGGCGCTGCAAGCAGAGACAAAAAAATGAGATTATTTCAATCATGGATGAAACTACAGAAACCATGTTCACCTTAATGCATTAAACAAGATTTCATGAGGTCTGTTTTGAAGCAACTTTAAGGAAGACTGACTTTGCGACGGGCTTTATATCTATGGTGGACAATCAAAGCTTCAGCAAATTGGGATTGCAGGAATTTGGCTGATAGAAGAGTTATTGCAATTTCAGTAGTCCAAGATCGTGATTAAAACTTGTCTGACTAGAATATAGGAACATCCTGTTTAAATCCAAGTTTGCATCAGAGTAGTTGGATGGTTTATCAGGTGTAAATTTCCATTGCTAGGAACTATTATCCGGCCTCAATGGAGGAGACAGTAGGCCTCTGGAAGAAATAAATGAGATACCTTCTCTGCCGGTGAAGAGGCTGAACTGTCCAATGGCCTGTTTGAGGAACATCTCAACTCCGCTCACTGTAATGGCTCCAGCAGCATCAGCATCTTCTAATAGTCTGGTTTTTCTTGGTGTATAAACAGCATCGAATACCAGCTGGTAGTTCCCCAAGGTTGCCTTCAACAAACAATGAAGGTTTTAATAATGAGAACGGAAATGAAATTCTGTTTCTTTTTATGCAGTAGAGCGAACCTCGGCCACCGGGATTCGGTCTGTACTTGGATGCATTCCTATTGGTGTTGCATTGGCAAGGATTGCTCCCTTCTCAGGCTGGAAATGTGCTAGACTATCAAAATGTTGAGCTTCACCAGAAACAACCTGAGCAAGAGACTTTGCCCTGTCTTTTTGGAAAACACGAGAAAGAGATAAGATGGTTTTAGATGCTCTATAATTCTTATCTTTCTAGTTCACAAGTAACTAATCAGAATGCTGCTTTAAGGCAAAGGAGAGAAAACAGTGTTTTTACCAAGATCAATGTCGAAAATAATCACACGGGCTCCTCTACTTTTAGCACCAACTGCAATTGCTCTTCCTGCGCCTCCAGCACCAACAACCACAAACTGTTTCCCAGCCAATGGAGAATTTAAAGATGCGCCATTGATGTATCTTTGATCTGTAATATCCACATGAACAATGTCTATACATCACTAACTCTACTTGATAATCTATAATAAGTATTTACAGTCACTTTCAAAACACGTACAGAATTCTAAAGATACAGAGTTGAGGAGATGATGTCAGTACCTTTCAAAGCATCCTCAATTGAAGCTATTGAACCCTCACAGTCTGTGTTATAACCTATCAGCTTCCCATCACTAGGCTTCCTTATGATGGTATTAACAGCACCTATAGACTGACAGGGACATCATGTTGGTTACGTTGCAATATATCAGGTCTGTAGTCAAGGATTGTAATGACAAGCAAAGAAAAATTACAATAGATCATTGCTATCAGCAAGAGGATATATTTCTAAGACAGTCAGTGAACATCAAGTTTCTGCGAAGATGTAAAATGGAAGCTAAAATCACCTTAGCCAGTGGATGGACTTCGTCACAGAACTGCACGACAGCTTCTTTGTATGGAAACCCAACACTACAGTTCAAAAGTGATCAAAAGAAGAAATTGCATTAGGAAGGACGATTGACAAAAGAACAATTATTATGTGATTTCCAGAACTGAAAATACTCTGGCCTGTTAAGAGCTTTCATATACGAAACAACAGAATGTAGCATACAAGCAGACGACATTTCACGATGCTTGTCATACCCCTTCCAATTTTATGTAAATTGGACATTAAACTGAGAGAAAAATAAGTTTTTTCGCAAGTGATTACAAATGAAGCGAAATTTTATATTAGAAAATATGGATGCTTACATAACTTCAAAATTGACTATAAAACTGCACATGGCATACCTATAACCAGCAAAGTCAGGGCTTGCGTAGACTTCAAAGAACTCCTTGAGATCATCAACAAACATTGGCACATAAATCCCATTAAAGTTCGCTTGCCTGAAGGCAGGATTGTGCAGTATAGGACCTTTGCTGTGGCTAACTGGTTTTGAAACAAGACCGAAAACTTTAGTATCTGAATTGATGTTCTCAACCTTGTAGGCTTCTCTAAGGCTGTCTAAAGTAGGCAAACCAGGAATTGAATTTCCTTCCATGGCTCCATAGACTAAAGCACCACCGAATTTGGGACACAATAACTGGCTTATGAGGCCTCTTTCCCCTAATGAGTATGCAACCGCTGGCACCTGCACTTTACAGTAAGTCCTGATTGTATCACGCTAGAAAGTCTGATACAAAGAATCTTACCTTGAAACTAAAGTCATGACCAACACTGTATCTGATAGTTCTTGTTCGACAATGAAAACATCTTCAAATTGCAGTTGAAATTGGAATATAACTAAAAAATCGTAAGTTTCGAAGATTTTCACTTTCATTTCTATTTCCAATCTACTTCTGTAGTAAGGAACTTCATTTTATTTTCTGGATTCACTTTCATTTCAGTGACAACTTATCCTTCTCCATTTGTGCATGTATACAATTGAAGCATGTTTTCCTTTTATTCAAAAACTATTGAGTGATGCATGCCGCATCTAGATTCTTTAATTTCATACAGTCTAAACATTTTTCCATTTCTGTACACCTTAAAGGCATAAAGTTTTACCATGATGTATCATACCTCACTATGTGAAAGCAAATGAAAAATCCTATCCAATTCTGTAATATCATTTGCATTAGAAACAACTTTAATGATATCTGCTTTGGTAGCTTGCATGCTCGCAACAAGATGGCTGAGATCTTCTTTTGAAGGGGTTGCACCACTCAAATAAGATGATACAATGACTTTGCCGCCAGTCTGATGCTTGTTTTTCACTTCCCGTACCAGATCAGATGCAACCTGAGAGAGAATAGCACACAAGTCTAACTGAGTTAGGACTTCACAAAATGTTAATTGTTTATATCGAACGGTGATATAATCGATCATCAACATCTGTCACATTGCTCCCTGTGCGAGTTACAGGATGAAACAATCAACATGATCACTAAATTCAAACATTTCAACTTTTCTGATAAAACTTCACACGTTCTGCCGATTTTCTACCTACTTCAATCCTCAAAAGAACTTCATAAACTACCTTGAGCTCAACATCAATATAATCAGCTCCCAGTTCATGTGCTAAACGAAGTGCTTCAAGCCTTGTGTGCTCATCCCCTTCA
>Ga0307517_10014049_pt1 | contig 10802 bp, 15 predicted proteins | sample 23_EM_MG_FD_194515 | JGI IMG/M metagenome (GOLD analysis project Ga0307517, IMG submission 194515) | Populus trichocarpa ectomycorrhiza microbial communities from riparian zone in the Pacific Northwest, United States - 23_EM | ecosystem: Host-associated > Plants > Roots > Unclassified | place...
TCCCTCGTCTCTTCTCGTTTCATTTGATAGGAGCCGGTGATGCATATGAGTCCCATTGTACTATGGGTGATAACCTTCAAGAAGACAACGATGGCATGAATACCCGCCAAAATTTTTCAAATAATAACTGTGTTTGACAAGTAATATGAGTGCAAGCGCAAATATTCATTGGGAACATTATATTACTTGTACAGCGCCACTACACGCGGTGACAGGCCGCGTGCACATCCCTCCCTTCATTGGTGACTTTAGCAATTCAATCAGCTACCCTCCCATCAACATTTCGTGCGCATCTTGTGCAATTCAATATGTTCTCGCTCGCCGTATTTCCCATATCATCCTAATTGGCTATTTTATCTTTTAGTCCTCGACCTGAGAGAGCCGGCGTAACTTACGTAGTCCCCATGACTTAACCTAGTACAACTTTCGATTCAAAAACATGCATCCCTTACCTACGAAATGATCCCCTCCATTTAGTGGCTCAACAAATTGCTGGAAGGATACGATTAATATGGCACCAAGAATGGCAGACGAATTTTCCTGATACAGTCAACACCAAGTCAACACAGTGCCTTATTCACACAGAAAATCATCCTGTTTCCTGCCATGCCCAATTAAATGGAATTCTGAATTGGTAACCAGTGTCAATCAATGCTACTCATATATTTGAGAGGTCACCCATCCATGATGCTGGCTTTGAGTGACTTGGATTCTCATGGGCGCTAAATCTATCCTCTCCGGAATTTGGCTCAAAATCTAAGAGAAACTGTGCATAACTTCCATTTAAAATGCAATCTCACTTCAGAGGCTGCGAAATACTATTAGCGCGTTGACATTACTCTTTAAAAGAGAGGTATTCTCCGAAGAGGGTGGATCAGGTGGAAATTCTTACTTGTGTCTGATCTACAAGCTCAAAACTGTTCTGTGCGAAGACGAAGCATCTCTGGCTCTGGTTTATTATTTATATAGCTGGGCTTTTAACCGAAGAATTTATACCAACACAGCAACATGGATGCCTTACTCTTCAATTTGGTCTGGCACTTGGGCTTCATTCATCAATGTCATAGCCTTGTACAGCTACGACAATGTGCTCATGTAGTAATATGTTCCAAAACTCATATTCGGGCCTCTAATAGATATGAGGCAAAGCAGGCAAGATACGCAGCAGAGTAGGTTCATCGACATTGCGATATCTCACGGAGTAGCTTGCCACACCTTATTTCTAAAATAATGATTAAAATAATGATTACAGTATTTAACCGGTACTTTGTACACCGAAAACAGTAATCTGTGAATAACTCAGCCAAAACCCTGTTTTACATTCCAGAATTTTTATACACAGTGGATATAAATGTCTACATGATCTTGTTAACATATCAAAGCATTCAAACAAAAATTGAAGTGTTGAGAATACAATTACCGGTGTACAAAGTAATGATAACTGATTTAAACTCCGCTAAAATAACGCTTCCTCTCTCATTCGTTTACCAGCTCAACACAGTTTCAATTGCTCTAAATTTTTGATAGATTTTTTATTTCGAAGTAGTAGTACACAGCTATGTAATTTTTTATGGGAGCCCACAATTACTGCGAATGAAACCGAGGCACCAAAAGTGTACAAAGCAACCATTGTGTACAAAGTACCGGTTAAATACTGTACAGGGTCGATTTTTTTGCTAAGGTAACTAAATAGGTAATCAGGCACAATTCCAAATAAGGTAATATGACATCACTTCTGTCAAGACAAGCCTCACAAACCCATTTCAAGGGTGCCCATTCAATGGCTACACAATCAAGATGATACTAAATATGTAATGTGCAAGTCACTATTTTTCCATCAGTATGTCCACTGTAGAACGGACCCAGCTTCAACGTTTATCACCCTAACCCCAAATACGGTGGTTGTTGAAAAAATTGCCAAGATTTTTGCCCCTGTTTAGACGATACTTAGATATTTAGTGATCATTCAACGACTTATAGTCATGCTGGTACATTATACAGTGTGTAATTGAGCTCCAGGTGTCTAAAATTAGGGGGTTCCTTTTTTTTTTTTCGCAGCCAATGGCCAGACTAACTAACCGTGTTAACGTCCGGCATTCAGATCCCGGCGGTGCACCCTTGTTGCCCCATCCAACTTTTTTCACAACAGTGCTACCGTTAGTACACCTACAATATATATCACTTTTTCGAAAAAGACAATTTTAGCATGTCGGAGGTATCCAGATAAGAAAATTGGACCCTCGCGACGCTCTCGAAAATTCCTATAGATGACCATCTCTCCATCTGCCAGAGACATGAACAAGTACAACGTCTTCAGAAACATCTTCCTCGCTCATTTACATCCCTACGCACTCGTCTGTAGTGCAAATTACATTAACACATTGATCGCCTCCAGGGAATGAATTTTACAATAGTGCATGATATGTAGAAAAGCATCAGAACTGAATAATGTGGTTACTGTACAATTACGACCAAGTCTTCATAATCGATGAAGAGTTGGTCGCAATTGTAAGCACAGTAATATGTTAAAATAACAGTAGAAATTCAACGCCCAGTCGGGCTGTGGTCTGTCAAAGTTAGTTGCAGTCAATTGAGACGACTAAATGTCGCGTTTTTGCACCTGGGCCTGACCTTGAAAGGTCCAATCCAAGTAGGCACCTAGTCAGTATTTATAAAATTGATTGTCCAAGTCTCTACTCAATGCCCGGGTCAGTTTATCCAAGCCACAATATTGGGTGTAATAAATAAACAACCTAGGGATACAACAAGTCTACGATGGCAGAATTTCGAGAGGGCCTCCCATGGCCTGTCATATAGATTTTGTACGCCCAATCCTCGACACCGGATTTAATTCCTTCACGAGTGCGGTATGATAGTTTTAATGAGGGAAAAAACATGGTTTGTCCAGTATATCCGTCTTTCACCGACTTCATAGAGGGAAATTGAGGCGCAAGAGGAGATATGATCCAAATTTCCGATTACTTACTATTTGTTGATGCACATCGATGCCGGAACTCATAAATGGTCGCATGTTGACGATCATGTCGTACAGTGGGGGAAACTCCAGAGAAGCAGGGAGTATCTGGGAATAGATTGGCTGTAGCAGTCATGTCGGCGAATGGCGGTGGCGCATAGTAGCTCGTCGGATAGGAGTACGGTCCAGCAGGCGCTGCCATATTCGATGACGACTCGGAGGGGGCATAGTTTGCTTCTGGTTCAAGGCTCAAGCCCATATACCATGGTCTGTCTGAGCTGGTTGAAACGAAATCGGTATTATTACGAGCTCGAAACATATGAAACTCACGCATTGCGTCGTTGAATTCAATACCCTCGCTGCGAGGCTTAGAAAAAGTGATATCTGCAATATCCATTGGCAAATTGAATATTGAAAATGTCGTTTCAGATCCAGCAGGCTTGGATACCGGGGTAGCGTGTGTTTGGCCAACACCCATCACGAGAAAAAAAAGAATCAGAAGGATACAGACATAGATTGAGGGTAAAAACGCACCCTCTTTAACCGCTGCAAGCCTCGAAGCCGCCTTCGCTCTTTTCCTCTTCAAGACTCCCGTAACCGCAACCTTGCCACTCGAGCCCGATTCAGCGCTCGATGACTTTCCCTTTCCAGCGACACGGGCGCCTGCTTGATAACTCAATCGGGAGATGAAGCGCGTTCTTCTTTGATCGCCTTTGACGCGTGCAAGTTCCTGTAAGTACTTCGTGAATTCACTAAAAATGAAGTACTTTGTTTTGCGTATACACTGACCTCTCGTTCACGTAGAAATTCCTTCAAGCTGGCCATCTCAACCCATGTGTTGTCCACAAATATCGTGAGGTTTTTTCTAATAAAGGACCCAGAGTAGTGGAGTACATCTGTGGGTGAGAAACGGTCAAACGTGGTCACGGCAACGGGAATCGAAGACATGCCTCAGCCCGGAGTTCTTCAAGCACACCATTGGGGATTGAACGGAGAAACGACACGTCCTCATCGCTAGCCACCTGGGATACGACTAATGCTCCGAGAGGAGTACCAATTGTGGAATTGTTATCCCAATAGACTTCACATCGCGCGCCTGTAGTAATGCCCTGGGTTGTGCCCGCGTCGAACTGCCCGCCCTGATTGCCAAGACTGAAGTAGGACGGGTGCGGGGACAACTGGGATAGTTGGAGGGAAGATACCCTACGAACTCGTCCTTCGAAAAGCAACCTATCTCGATTGACCCCCTCTAACTGAGGATTTTGGCTGTAACGACACGCAGAGGGTATCAGAAATGCGAGAGAGCCTTCAAAGTTCAAAATGAAAATCCACCTAGGAATTTGGCCCATCTTCACCAGGATATCGCTGTACTTCAAAGTTTCTCGCATCGTCGCCTCCAAGAGCTTCATCAATGCGGTCGTAACGAAACACGAGTTCCAGAGCTTCTCCAGCCATCTCTGGCAGCGCATGCGGCGAGAAGTATATGTGACTGCAACCTGGTTTGAACAAAGGCCGCAGGGATCTGAGCTTTCCTACTCCCAAACTTCCAAATGTCGGCGTCCAATTCGTGAGGATAGAATATTCTACGGGAACAGAACGAATCCCATTGTTTCCAATGCCACGAGTTCCAGAAGCGGAATGGCAACAATCGAGGATAACCGTCTGCCGACTGAATTACCAGGAAGTCAGTTGTGGATGCAAGGAAGCTTACAATATTATCGCCTTTTCTCTCCGCGATCCTGTCAAGAAGAGTTGCCACAATACGGTCGGAAATGCTTAAGGTTTTAGCGTTTTTTCCAGTTGACAAGTCGTGCACGATGAGAAATTGAGTCCGGGCGCCAGAGCCGCCTGCCTCCTATCCCGGAGGAGAAGGCGCGTCGCCACTATGTCCAGCGAAAAAAATGAAATGGGATCGTGGCCCCCTTGTATGGCCTCGGTTTTACTGAGAAACTCGCATTTCCGCCGAGACTAAGTAGTCATGAGATAACCTGAGCTCTTGAAGGCATTTGCGTCAGCGACCGCTCCCCGTAGGTGAGATTGTTTATGATAGATAGGTGTTGATACCAATAATCAACGCAAATAAAAGTGGATCCTAAGCTAGTGATCATTGTAGGTCGACGTAGCAAGTGAACGTAGAAGCAACCTTGGACTCGAAGAGCAAATCGAAGAGGGCTTGGCTTTTCTATCACTGTCATTTCGAAACAGAGATAAGACTCTTTGCCTAGCATTTAAATGGGTGACGAATTTCATGGCGCTGAAGGTACTCGATCACCAGCAGATGAAATAACAAGAGAAGGAGCGAAGGAGGTCGCGTTCTCTGGACTCGGACCTTCAGTATAAAACAAGGCTTGGGATACATGTGCGTTTTGCACGTTCTGAGAAAAGGTTATATAAGCGGCGTGGTCTCCGGTGCATGTCTGAGAAAAGCTTACATAAGCGGCGTGGCTCTGTGCAAGGAAGTTACGAAAAAGGAAGGATAAACGAGAGTATGGAATAAGAATTGGAATTGGAATTAGGTGGACAGCTGAGATGGAAGGGAGAACACGTGTCATCCATGTTGCTGTTGGCGTTGACAGGTGGCAGGAGCCCGAGCTGCTCGACGAATTAAACTCCATATGTGATATGTGGCTAGGGGCGCCTTGCCTTACACATGTGGTCATGTCAAATATGCCAGATGAAACCGCAGCCTGAACGGTTATGAAAATCGCGTTGGAATCGCGTGTACCAACCAGTAGAACATACAATTCAATTTATTAAGATACAAGAGGAAATACGTTGAATGATGTGGCAAGTCTTGCCATCAGACACAGAAGCCCACTCTAAACACATTTTCCGAGGCTGCACGCCTTTTGCACGCCTTGGGCTTAAATTTTTTTGACATCTGCAGTATGTTGACGTGAACACGAGGCATGTTTCCAATTGTCAATTTGCTCAGGTATTCTTGTTCTATAATGTCCACATAAACGTGGTTTCAGTAGTTGCCCAGGATGGGCATTTGGACATGGAAGATCGGGAACGTGTCGGCCAGAAGCAGGGAACATCATGGTGATGATGTCTGGACGTCGCGCACCCCAGGTCTTGAAGAAGCCTCGCTTCAGTATTCTGGTGGCCCGTGGGGTGGCCTGTAGCTGGGAACGTTGTCATGGACGTTATGGGTATGGCCTCCAGCGCTTCTGCTCTCAAGCTCTTGAACCAAACTGTACAGCGCGACCGCCGGTCGCCTCCCGTCGTCCCTGTGCTTTGAAGAGAGGTGGTAAGGATGGGGACGGGGATTGATACCAATAGTGCCGCTACACTTAGGGAGCTTGAGGCCGAAACAGAGATGACCATGCTAACTGGTATCGACATGCGATTCTCTGTGGTTATTTCGCTTGGTGGTGAGATCGCCGCCGAGGATGCGGCTTGCAATGGAACTAGGGTCTTGTTTGACCGACATACAGCGAGCTGGGTACCGGAGAAGGACGTACTGTGGAGCTTTTCTTTATGGTTGGTCGTCATTGTGTCCGTATGTATGTGGCGGACTTGGAGACCGTGGTGGAAGCAACGTCGGCCCTGGAGGTTGAGGTAGTCGGTGCATAGGAAAGGGTGTGCGAGTGGTATTTTAGGCCAAGCAATTCACTCTTTCTGCAGAGACTCGGTCGCTGCGATATTATTTAGGCCCCTGCATTTTTCGCGTGTGGAGTTCAGTGACAACAAAATAATTCAGTAATTCACCAGGTGGGGGTAACAACAACCAAACGCGACCAATGCCAAAAAAAAACAATATAAACCATATGCAGGAATCATGGTCAAAAAGCCGTGATAATCCTAAACGGATCCGATCCCCCATTCTCCACTCCTGCCAATACAGCCTGCCGCACGACCTGGAGGTAATCCAAAAGGCTCCGCCCGCCGTTGCCGTTGAAGGTTTTTTATAGCCGGTATCGGGAGTCGGCAACGATGTTGGCGAGTTCGATGGCGCGTTTGAGGTTTCTGGGTTCGGAACAACGCCAACATGAAAAAAGGAAGTGAGAAAGAAAAGGAAACGTAAGAATCGACAGCCTCAGCAAAACAGGAAGAATGGAATGAACATACGTTGGGATATGCTGTCGCGACGAATACAATAGGTAGTGTAGTCGGATGATGAGCTCCGGCACGTATATTTGTCGAAGTGCGCTCGTTTTGTCGTTTATAAGCTGCTCTGTCTGTCGGCAAACAAAAAAAAAAACAGAAGAGTATACGACACACGGAAAAGGATAAGATAAGATAAGGAAGAAAGACACACCATTATCCACCACTTCCTCCTCCACCACCAACCGTACGATATGATCACACGCTCGATCAATGAGCGTCTACACGCAGGTCAAATCAGTGTTCCCTTTTTCTTTTTATCGCTTTAAAAAAAGATATAAACCCACCGAATACTCAGCAACCCACGCAACCCACGCACCCCTTGCAGCTGTCGTCATCATCTTCCCCCGCGCCTGTCCCTGTCCCTGCCCCCCTCCCTGTGCATCAAAATCGAACCCCACTTCCTGGGCCTGCCACTCCACCACGCGAGCAATAGCCTCCCAAATGGGGAAAAACTGCCGATAATGCAGGTACTCCGTCGCGATAGCTTCTGGCTCATCGATCGAGGCGACTTCGGGTGGGAGGAGGTTGAGAAAGTTTGGGGTGGCTTGGATGCGGCCTGCGGGTGGGAAAGAGTTGGGTCAGTATTGTGGTGGGAGTAGGATGGGTTAGAATTGAGATGTAAGTGAGAGGATAGGTAGGGGAAGGGGAAAGGGAAGACGTACTGAAGGTGTATCGCGGGATGAGGGCAGCTTGCTCGAGTGCGATATCGTACGTAGCTTCCGAGAACGTCGTCCACTTGATTGAACGCAGTAAAAGTATCTCTGATTCGTTTGGGGGTGGTTGGAGGTCGATGATCGAAGGTAAGGTGTCGGATAGCGGTGGAAGTCCCTGGATAGGTGTTCGTCGGAACAAAAAAAAAAAGGAAACGATTAGGGAAGCAGAAGGGGGGGAAAAATGATGCTTACACTGAACACTTTCTCAATCGTACGTTCCGCAGTTAGACCAAGAAGGCAGCATAGCGAGCGACTCTAAAACAGCAAGATAAGATTCCATGATCACTTTCATAGGTTCCGGGGGTATCGGCACTTCTATCATTTGCAAGAACAGACAGTTGTGCGGAGAAGCGGCATATGGATTCATATTCGAATAAGGATCGGCTGAACATGCCGTCTTGTAATCCGTTCGCGAACATGTCGAACATGCTGAACAACGTCTCCAGCTGGTCGAGTATGAAGTACAGTTGCGATACGTGGAAGGGGGGTGGTCTGATGATGGCCTGTTTTCTCTGAATGATTAGTATTTTAAAGACACAGGAAAGAAATGCAAAAAAAGTGACACACCCATCGACGATAGCCACGGCTTTTAAACTCTCCAAAGAGCGATACACCCATCGTCACCGACGTAGCGAACAATCATTTTTCAAGTTATTTCGATATCTTTTATATACATTTCCCGGTGGCCCTCGAATACGTTGATCCCAAGGAGAGTTACCCTTCGGGATGGCATACTCTTGATGGAAAGGTCCGTCAGAGCAAGGCCTCCATCCAAGAGGCCTGGCAAGCCCGTTTCCCAATCTTTCTCCTGTTCTAAGCTGACGATGGAAGTGTCCCGCATGTCCACGGCGACGACGTTGTCGTTCTCCACTACTTCTTGACCGCCTTCCCAAAAACTGCTCGAAGCGAGGGAGCCTAGCTCGCCGCTCACTTTTTCTTCGCAGATGATGCTGATATCGACCCATAGGTAGTCTTCCCATGTCCGACATGCGGATTTGAGGATGTTGGTGGTTTGTGGTGAGGGTACGATGGATGCGTAGAGGTGTTCTTGGTCGGAGAGGGATGGCTAGATGGTGGTGGGTTGAGGTTTAGGGTGAGGGTGGTAGGTGTGATGATGGATGAGTTACGCTTTCCGGTTGCGGTTTCCGGACCAGGCTTCGGGTTCCAGGTCGTCTTGCTCTACGGTGTCTTCTTCGCGTTGCGCGGTGGCTGATACTTTGGGAGTGGTTAGAGTGGAGGAATGGTAAACGGGTGTGAATACGCACAGAGTGCTTTCCATTGAAAGAGGAGAGACCCGCCCATGCTTGCTGCTTGCCAAGGTTGGTGTGCCCGCCTACATACCTCGACTGCGTCCCTGAGTCTGCCTGCACGAATGTATCCGTATGAAACTTGCAGTAGGGTTTTTTCGTAACTCTTTATGTGGGCACCACGAATTAACGACCTGGGTGTGGAGATAAAAGCAAAGAACAAGAACTGACTGTATCGTCAGCGGCGAGCGCCACGCATCCCTTGTATTCACCGCATCGGGGTCCATCTCCGTCACCAAAACATCACGCTGTGTGTCCAGTGCGTAAACTCTGCATGGTAGTATGTTTGCAGTAACCCGTGTTAGCTTCTGGGGGTGTCGGCGTCGGCGCGGTTTCTTTTAGCCATTCGCGGACGACGATGAGGACGGTGAGGACGGAAGAGGATTCCATGATGGCTTGTACGAGTATGGGGGTGGGTGTGTAGGGGTTTTCGAGCAGGAGTTCCTTTGCAGATTGGGAGGGTGGAGTGTCGGCTTTTCGGGCTCTGTTTTTGGTGGGATTATAGCGCTTTGCATTTGGGAATGAACACTCGATTTTTTTTTGCGCGGGTCACGTGAACACTTTCCCAGCCAAACAAAGCTAGCCGATCTTATCTGTTATCAATTTGATCAGTGTTGCTCTTCGCCATCTCCTCTTCACTCTCCCGACCACAAGAGCACTTCAAATTGTTGGAAACCAGTCTGAGGTGACCTTGGGAAAAGAAAGTGACAGGGGCTGGAATCGAACCAATGACCTCCGACTATATACGTCGGTGCTCTAAACCATTGAGCTACCGAGTCAATAAGATAGTGGCTATAGATATCCAACACACCCCCTTATGCCACTATCTATCCCACCGTGAGCTGCCCAGTTAAAGACAACGCATTCAAGAACACGGTTGCTGCTACCATGTTGGAAACCAGTCCAAGGTGACCTTGGGAAAAGAAAGTGACAGGGGCTGGAATCTAACCAACGACCTCCGACTATATACATCGGTGCTCTAAACCATTGAGCTACCGAGTCGATAAGATAGTGGCTATAGATATCCAACACAAATTATCCCTATCTAGGTATCTTTACCTCAAATATATATTTATGCTCCCTCTGGATCAAAGATACTGAAACATTGATGTTGCGATCCTTCAACTTGGCCTGAACTTCATCCAGGCATATACCAGGGTCATTCTGGAGTAAAGTACCAATATATGCACAACGAGTCATCTCAATCTAGCAAATATTGCCGTCGCGGATGCTGTCCAAATGAATTTTATGAGGATCTATAGATGCAGTGGTACATTAAAATGTTTGCGATGGTGCCAATTGAGCAGCCAGCTAGCTCAGCAAGCTTCCTGTATGACCAATTTTTCTCAATGCACCATTGAACTACTCGATCGCGCAGATCCTTGGAAAGTGCAGGAGCCTGGAGCCATTGATACAGACGATAAATGATCACTATCTTAGTATCTAGCCGAGATTGGTTTGTTTGGCTGTGGGAAGCCGTTCACGTGACCTGCGCAAAAAAAAATCGAGTGTTCAATCCCAAATGCAAAGCACTGTAAAGCGCCCCCGGAAAGCAATGACCCATGGGCGGGCAAGTCGCTCATCGTGAAATTTAGCTTTACTCCCAAAGCCAGGACTACCGAAGGGGACATTCTAAACGGCATCATCAATTTGGCGAACAGCAATGACGAGCATTGTTGGGTGTTGGATCACCTC
>Ga0307517_10014050_pt1 | contig 10801 bp, 9 predicted proteins | sample 23_EM_MG_FD_194515 | JGI IMG/M metagenome (GOLD analysis project Ga0307517, IMG submission 194515) | Populus trichocarpa ectomycorrhiza microbial communities from riparian zone in the Pacific Northwest, United States - 23_EM | ecosystem: Host-associated > Plants > Roots > Unclassified | place...
ATTAAAAAATACTTTAAAAATAATATAATACAATCAGTTATGATAGAATACCATCCTTTAAAAATAATATAATAATAATTGGATAAGGGGAAGGCACCTTTTATTTTTTATTTTTTTAGTTTAACGTGGGTGTCTGGGCCAGTTTGTGCGTACCTCGACTAATTCCACGGGCCCTGAAGTTAACGACTATGTAAGCTTTCAGTGACCATCATATGAGCAACCACAGGGCTCGAACCTGGAACCACAGCGAGAACAAACCTTTTAGTTCCAAACTTTTATCATTGGGTCACCACCTAGATGACCACCTAGATGATCGAAGTCACCTTTTATTAATAAGTCAACATGATGGTGATACATTATCCATCCCTCCTTAGATTTCTTGTATAAAAATAGTTTCGATACATCTACGCGCTAAGGACTGGAAATGATGAACGAGGACTAATTCTAGGAATAATTAACTTGGTAGTTAAGAATAATTAAGACTAGTTCTAACCGAAGAGTAATTCAGAGTTGAAACAATGGATGAGGTTGACTAATACAACAGTCCCAAGAACCGAAGAAGAGTGGACCCAGCTGTTCTGTTTGTTACATGTTTATCAATTATTTTTTATTTTAAAATATATTAAATTAATATTTTAAAAGTATTTTTAAATAATTTTGATATAATCATATTAAAAATAAACAATAAAAAATAATTTTAATATATTTATAATAAACCATAAGAGGATGGGTTTCGGGTAGCAAACAAGAAGGTCCGTGCAGGTCCGGGGACGCAATCGTAATTGTGGCAGACGACAAGGACAGCTGGAAGTTTCCTCCAAAGAAACCAAACCCAATCAATGCTATCCGTATTACTACTTTTTTTTTTACTTCCTGTAAATACAAACACATAAATGTATATCCATTTAATAAAAAATGAAATCCTAAAATAATATATATTATTTCCTAAAGTTCTCTTCGCACCGTTTACGACTGCATTTTATCGTATTCATTTACCAAAAAATAAAAAAATTAATAGCTAATATTATAGCTTGTTTGGCATTTCTATTCTACGGTGGAAAACACAAAGCTAAGCTGAAAAAAGAGAAGAAAAGCAAGCGCCTCTTGCTCTTCTCTACTGCTCTGTCTCTCTTTTCTGCTCCTCTCATCTTTTCCTTTTTTTCTTTGCGGGATAGGGTGGGTGCCAGTAAAAGAGGTGGAGGGGGGGTTAGAGTGCTCGGTGGCGCACGCTAGCACCAGGGGGCCTAATTGTACGCCCTGGTTCATCTCATGGATTCCTCTATTCGCTTCGTTCTCACGGCAATTCTACATTGAAAAGGGAAAGAGAGAGAGATCGAATCGAAACTTTACTTTCCTTTCCTTTCCTTTCCTTTAATTCAATCTACCATTTGCTGTAGAGTCTTCAACAATTCTGGCGGACCTCAAAGGAACCCTAGCGTTCCTTCGATTGTCCTTTATCTCAATAGTGGCAGATCGGTTCGATTTTAAATCAAAGTATAAGAAGAAGAGAAGAGGGATTTATGGTGCAAAGATGCTTTGGATTCTACGATTCTCAGGCTTCTTCTCTGCCGCAGTTGTGATGATTATACTCTCTCCTTCTATCCAATCCTTCCCCCCAGCTGAGGCCATTCGCTCCTCCAATCTCGACGGGTACCTCCGTTTCCCCATCCTCCCCTCCCCTCCCGATTACCTCCCTCAACTATCCTTCCGAAGGTCGACCATATTCCGCAATGCTGATGAATGCCGCTTCTCTGCCCGCCAAATCAGGGGCAAAACCAGTGTCTGTGATCCTTCATTGGTTCACATAGCGATTACTCTCGATGTGGAGTATCTTCGTGGTTCAATCGCGGCTGTTCACTCAATTTTGCTCAACTCTTTGTGTCCAGAGAATGTTTTCTTCCATTTCTTAGTCTCTGAGACCAATCTGGAATCCCTAGTTCGATCCACTTTCCCTCAATTGAAGTTCAAAGTGTATTATTTCGATCCGGAGATTGTACGCAGCCTCATCTCGACTTCAGTTAGGCAAGCGCTTGAGCAGCCACTCAATTACGCCAGGAATTATTTGGCTGATTTGCTAGAGACCTGTGTTAAAAGAGTGATCTATTTGGACTCTGATCTTGTTGTCGTTGATGATATCGCAAAGTTGTGGGCTACTAATTTGGGTTCTAGAACAATCGGAGCTCCAGAATATTGTCATGCCAACTTCACAAAGTATTTCACTTCGGGTTTCTGGTCTGATAAGCGGTTTTCAGGGGCATTTCGGGGGCGGAAACCCTGTTACTTTAACACTGGAGTGATGGTGATAGATCTGGTGAAATGGAGACATGCCCAATATACGAAGTGGATTGAGAGGTGGATGGAGGTCCAGAAGAGTGACCGGATCTACGATTTGGGTTCCTTGCCGCCGTATCTTTTGGTATTTGCGGGAAATGTGGCGCCGATTGAGCACCGGTGGAACCAGCATGGGTTAGGTGGTGATAATGTGAGAGGTAGTTGCCGGGACTTGCATCCGGGTCCGTATAGTCTATTGCATTGGTCAGGTAGCGGAAAGCCGTGGCTCAGGCTCGACTCAAAGCAACCGTGCCCTCTTGATTTCCTGTGGTCACCATACGATTTGTACGGACACTCGCGTTTATAAATTCTACTCGCCGGTAAATTTATTACCCGTCAGGAACTTTTTTTTTGTTAATTTCTTTCTTCTTTTTTGTTCTTTAATTTCGTTCTTCCTATGACCTCATTTTTTTTCTTTGATTTTAATATCAAATCATTTCTGAGGCGATTTGTATTCTATTCTATTATCCCTGCCTTTGAAAAATAAAAAAATATATATAAAAAATAAGGGAGACATTCAATTTGTTATGGTGGTGCTCGTTGGTATTTGGGATTTTAGTTAAAAGCTGCAGCAATTAGTGTAAAAACATAACATCTCTGCAGAAGGAAGGAAGAAAGCTTGTCCTTCAATGGAGGGGTACAGTTGTTGATATTGAATGGAATAGACAAATTAGTGGGCATTGAAGTGGGGATATTTTTGAGATGGCCAAATTGTGCGTTTTAATGTCATTAAATTACTGGATCAGTTGCAAATTGCAATTGTAAATTATTAGCGTTTTGGTCGGTGTCGGTCTGGTCTTGTGCATTTTGTTTTGTTTTAGGCTCTTGGGAATTTCTTCTCTGTAATCAGTACCCGTGAGGTTAGTGGGGAGAGTCAGAAGGTGATAACATTGATTTTCTCGACCAAGTGATAGGGCATTTGGGAAAATGTGGCACGCTGTGATTAGGAGGGAGGACTTTACAGAGGGCAGCTTTGGTTTTCTTTTTGGACAAATGGGAGGCCATGTGAGTAATGTAGAACAGTGCTTAGGAAAGGGACTTGGAAAAGATTTGTGCTAGGTTTCTTTTTCCTCGCGCATCCTTTAGCTTTTTTGTACTTCATTTCTTAGAATTTGTAAGCAACTCTTGTCAAAATGAAATGGTACTAATGAATTTAGCAAATGAAGAAGAAGAAGAAAAAATGTTTCGAACGATAAGCTGACATACTTGTAGGTGGAGTGCGATGAACAAAAAAGAGTATAAGGGCCATGGACTGGGGGCATGTGAGCAAAATCGGAAGAATCTCGGAGAAGTTCACGGGCTGTATTTTGTCTTGTCCTTGCCTTGGTGGCAGCGGCATAAGACTTGTGAACTATCTCTCGATTCCGTTCCTTTGCACACTTCGGTGGCAACCCCCCTATTCCTTGCTTGTTTGTATTTTGTGGTAAGTCTACTACTTGAAGTGATCGTAACAAGTATAATTATAATTTATCCAGCCAACAAATATAGCTAACAAGTGAACTAAGAAATGTATAAACAAAGCTTGGAAGCTGGGCAATCAAATTTATTTTGTGGCATGCCCAGATGGCATTGTTGCGTAGCAAGTGTCCATAGTAGGGACAGGGGGCCGATTCCTTTCGGCGTGGCATCACACACGTGGCCAGTTGCTTGGACTCTCCTGGAATCAGCTGCTTAATCATTATTGAGTTGAGTTGTCTTTAAACAATCTTATCAAGAATGAAAATAAAAGGATTATCCTGTGACCTGTATTATCAATGATGGTATTTCTTGGATTCTTTCATTGTAGGCTCTGCTCGTAAGCAGATAAATTATCGATCCGTTCTTCCTTGTATATTAATAATGCTGATTAAGACTTGGCATCAGCCTTGAGTGGTTATTGGAATCACAGAAAAAAGATCAATCTGACTTTGACAGCTTCGCTGTCACAAGTTATCTGTAATCATATGCTAGGAATCCATTGTTAGAGTATTTCAATTGAGATTCAATGAGGCCAGATGGTTCTAGAAGAGAGGAAGGAAGTACGATGTTCCGGAGCACGGAATACACGAGGCTTCTAGTATTTATTAGAGGGGGTTCTGGAGAGAGTAGGTTGTTCATGTGGGCGGCGTCGATGGTAGATGTGTGATTTTTGTGTGTTTTATATATCATTTGAAGTTAAAGGAAAAGGAGCAAGAAAAAACAACAATCTTACGAGCCCCAGTTGAGGTGTTGTCCTATTGAAGACTGATAACATGTAAGATATGGCTTGATTCCGTACCTGATTCACCTGTTATGAACTCCATATAAAACTCAGAATAAAACAAAGCAAAACCGGTCCCTCGGCATAAACTACAAACTTCGGCTGGATGTTATTTTGAACAAGATATGCATGTAAGGGTGACGTTGCTGCCGACACTGACCAAAGAAACTAGCAGTATTTTGAAGGAAACGCCACGCTTTAGAATGTCTATAATTTAGAAATCGCCAAAGCCAAGTTGCTTGATTCTCTTTTATACGATTTCTTCATCTCGGAGGCTAGAACTAACTTCGTTATTTGGAAATCATGACAGGTGGTAAATGTTAACGAACCAGATCATGATCAATAGTTACACAAGGAATGAAAGAAACACCCAAAAATGGGCACTCCCAGAGGTTCCACTACTTTCACCTCAGCAGAGATGTTAACAATGCTTTACAAGCCAGACAGTCGTCTTCATTTTGAGGCCAAAACCATTATCTGTGGCATGTGAAAAGCTCAAGAAAGAAACAAAAGAAGATAAAGAGCAAGAGAGAATGAGATCTTTAAAAGAAACTCGTGGTCTTGATAACCTTTACAGCTATAGAGAGCAAATTCGGTTGATAAGCAAGGAAGGACCATCAACCATCCATGGTCCACCACCACATGTATTTGTACATATTAGGGAGCCACCACATTTAAACTCTGGCTAGCCAAAAACCACAAAGCAGCAGCTATCTGCTCCTTTCAAGTGGGTCATGTCACTTGTGAAGCATATTCAGAAATGAGTGAAGCCATCAATAAGGACGCTCTTTGGGGCATACGAAATTGTAATTTTAGTCCATTCAGGAAAATACAATGGAACAAAGAGTAACTACATTACAGCAGTAAATCCACCCCAACTCCAAAAGTAGAGGAAAAATAGCAGCCAGCCCTAGGCGACAAGTACTATAATTAGCCCGGCTGTAGCCTGGTAAGCAAGTCAAAATTCGTTCTTAGAGAGCCTTCAGAAGCTGATGATCAAGTTACTTTCTTGGCAATTCTTGCGAGTACGGTTTACCCTAATATCCCCTATGAGGAGAAGAAATTAAGGTTCAGTTTTCTCCCGGCGGTTCCCTAATATCCCCTAAGATTTTGGAGGTTATGAGTGCAAGCAGCTTCTTTCAACCTGGACACGCTCCTGAAATATTCATTAATGTTGCGGGGCATTAGTAATTGGCAACACATTGGATGCAAAATTCACACAAGAATAAGAAAGGTAGGAGCTTGATTAGCTGAGAGAGATTATAAAGAGAGTTTTGACAGGTGATGTATTTCATTTCTGGAATAAGATACCACTGTTCTTGTTACAAGCCAGCTCATGAATTGTTTTGTTATGCAGTGTGGATTCAACTACGAAAATGTAATTAAAATTCAAGAACATGCCACCACGCTTTTGGCATCCTGTTATTAGTCTCACTGCAACACAATAAACTTGCTGTAAATGGAGTTGAGCACACACCTTAAGTTATCTGCTTTCAAGTTTAAGAACCAACCAAGGCTGGCAGAAGCACACAGAAGCGCCAAATCTTGGAGAACTCTCAGTATGGATGCAAACCAGTGGGTTTTTGCAAGTTTAAAATGCCTGCTTTAAACCTAAGACAGCGGGCTGGATTTAAAATGGTAGCAAAGTATCTCTAGGAACTAATATACATTAATTGTTCAAGATCAATTGATTAAAATGGATAGAAAAGCGATGAAACTAAACAGTGATACAAAGATGAAGCAGAGAACTTCATCTGCTTACACAAAAGCTACACCTACGATACAAAAATACACATCAAGGGATCTGAAACTTCATGTAGTCTTGTGTTCCAGGAGGACTAATGTACACCCACAGCAAAGAAATGATGATGGAGAGCAATCCGGACCACACATAGACAATGGTTGGGACCCTTCCCCTCCTTCCCATCAAGCCTTTGGCAAAGGGGTAAAGATGGGACAAAACCCAGAAGCTGAAGAACACTCCTCCAACGAGCCTGCTCCACTGTGGAAATGGGCTATACAAAGTTCTTGCAACTCCTACTGCAATTGCAATCAGGTTCAGCATCATTATTGTAATAGGAGGGACCATTAAAAAGCTCCACTTAACCACATATAAGTCAGCAAATTCATCATCTGCATCTTCAGGCGTGGCAGATTTAGATGTCAAAGTGAATGAGATGTCAACTCCTGCTATAACCTTCAGTAGTCCTTGTAAAACTGCTGCAGGATGGGCACTTGTTCCACCAATCAACCAAAACTGTTCGTTTCGCCACCAATCATGAAGTGTGATTCCTGACCATTTGATTTCTAGAATTGCAAGCAAGCATAGGGTGATGGTGATGGCCAACAAGAGGACTAGAAAGGTCACACTGAGGGATTGGACTATGAACTGGCCAGAAAAAAGAGAAATTGCAGGTAGGACGCAATAAACTATGAGAAACATGGATGTGAAAGGGTACATTCCGCAGTTGAAATATGCCACCCTCTGTAAGAATTTCATCCGGCGAGTAGCAAATAGAGCATTGTTCCGTGAAAAGAAGATTTCTACCGAGCCTGTTGCCCATCGAAGGACTTGGTGGAGCCTGTCTGTTAGATTAATGGGTGCTGTGCCTCGAAATGCATCCCTTTTGGTTACACAATAAATCGACCTCCATCCTCTATTGTGCATACGATAACCAGTCACCACATCTTCTGTTACCGAACCATATATCCATCCGACTCTTTTTCCCCACTCAGTTTTGTCCTCGTAGAAACAAGAGATAACACTAATTGCCTCTGCAACAGTTGCAGCATCTAAAGGCTCACGAGGCACCGCAAGGGAACCAGCTGGTCTTCCTTGTTTACCCGTTTCTTGCAAATCTTGAAGCAGCCTTCCCTGGTATTCTGCAACTGGGATGGATGCAGCTAGAGAAGTAGAGTTCCCAAACCTTTTAGGCAGAAGCAAAGACTCAATATCTGCATCATCATCATCGCTATTCTGGTCCCCATTGATTGGCAAAGCCATCTCATCCTCTTGCTTCTTTGCGGCCTTGGGTTTCCTCAAGAACAGTTTAATTTTCTTCCTACCAAACCATCCGTAGTGCTCTGTAGTTCTAGGAGGACTAAACCCATAAAGAGCTGTTCTGCGGAAAATACAACCTGTCCCAACATACATAGGACCCTGTAGGCCATCAAGAGCTCTCATGCTCACATCAAAGAATACTGTATTATGGTTAGCATACCGATCGCTTGGATCAATCCCTTCAAACCTTTGTGGGAACTGAACATAACAGATCCTATCACCACCCCTATCAAGCATAAAGCACATCCCTTCCCTCAAAGCCAAGGAGTTATAGATGTAGTGATCACAGTCCAGATTCAGAATGAATGGACCATTTGACATGATTGCGCTGGTTCTCACTAAAGCATTCATTGCCCCAGCTTTCTTGTTGTGATCATAATCTGGCCTTTTCTCTCGAGACACATAGACCAACATTGGCAATCTGATATCAATTTCTGTGGTGTCAAGCAAGTTTTCACCATCTGCTTCTACACCAAAAACAGGTTCTGCATTTGGAGGAGCTAGCATAGCCTGAAAAGAAAAGCAAAAATGTTGAAGGACACTCTATTCAACATCTCATTCTCTAGAAAATTTACAAAAACTCATAAGCAAGAGAGTTACCTGGATTACACCTGCATGGTCTCCTTTTGAGTGGTCTGCTTCTCCAGAAGTCCAAGTTCCCGGCCAATGAGAACCATCTGACATCCAGGTAGCCTTTGGTACCTTCACAATTTCTGATGGATTGCCCCCCATTTCCATCTGATTCTTCCTCGCTCGAAGCTCTTCATGGGCATTATAGGCATCTGATCTTCTCCTAATTGACTCCGTCAGTGAATTGATCCTCACCTTAAATTCATCATATTCTCTCTTTACTCTTCTCCTCTCTCTAACAAAATCAAGTCTCACTTTGTTCTTAAGAAAATCGCGTTTCTGCCCAAAATAAGCCTCAGGGTTCCTGGGTTCTATATTGTGTTTCCTACAGAAAGGAACCCAAATTCTGGCAAAGCTAGCTGTCTCAGCCAGAGCTTCAAACGTCAAAAGAGATCCACCATCATCTGATAAGTAACAAGCCAGCTTTTCTACCGGATAATCAACTGCAAGGATCGAAAGGATGGTGTTTGCAGTGACCAAAGGAGGCTCTTTTTCAGGGTCAGCCGTGGAAACAAACACATCAATGCCTGGAAGGTCTGATCGGCCTTTTGGGTTTCGAAGACTGGGGGATTCAAAGCGCTGTTTCAGCACAGAGAGGTCAGTCACTCTGTTTACAGGGCAGAGCTTAGGGAGCTGATCAAGAATCCATGACACACCAAACCATAACTCACAAGTTATGGACATCCCCCACAACCACATTGCTTCGCGATTGGGGTGTCGGATTCTCCATGTTAGGAATAGACCAAGAGCCGCAAGACGTATCATGATGAGTAGTCTGCATAGTAATAAAAAACTTCACATTTTAGACACTAATCAAAACACAGGCGGTGCAGCGCCTAAAAAATTCGTATTGAAATTGATTTAACAACACAAATTGAGTTGTTCATCATCCAGTACCACTTAAAATCACATTATTTACACATAAAAAATTCACTAATAATCACATAATCTATACAGATTACAAACAGAGTGATAAACTCCCACTTCCAAACGACAATTAGCATAAAACCCATCTTCTGAAACCGTAAGTAACCCAATAAATTGAGAATATCAAACCAGCACATATGTGATCTAAAACATATAACCAAATACTAAACCATGAAAATCAAATGGCGAGTAGCATTAATGATTAAGTTTTTCTTTCTTTCCGGTTTATATCAAGCCATATAGCCAAAATCATAGATTCAAGTGTATGGGTTTTTTTTTACCTGTAAGGGCTGAGAATTGCAGCAGAAACCCCAACCTTCCTGGTCAAAGGCCTCCTACTTCTCTCTCCAAAATCTGGAGGAGGCTCAAATCCATTAGCACCTGATCCAGCACCATACCCATCTTTAGGCCACACAGCATTTCCATAACCATAAGTCCCCTTCGTCTCAAACAACCACCTAGTATGGTCAAAATCAGGAGGATGGCTCTGCGCCTTAAACGACTTCACAAGTGAAAGCCTCTTATCCAATTTAGGCAATGGTAGTGCCTGATCATCTGCTTCACTTTTAGCCTCATCATAATCATAATCATCGTCATCCTCAGCTTCATCATCAGCATCCTTGTATGGTTCCTTGCAACCAGGACAATGCCCCCCTCCATTAGACCCTACACAATCTAAATAACAATCTCTACAAATCTTGAACCCACATTCACATTTTCCCCTAATTGCTTTCTCATCACAACCTTTCATTCCACAAACAAGCCCAGATTTCAGAGACTCGTTGTTTTCCATTGAGCAATCAACTACATGCCCGCGTGTGACAGAATTGAACCCACCAGTGAAAATAGTACCAGAAATGAAACTCCTCTCAGGTTTGGCAGCATTTGTGATGTCTTCAGCTAGGCTTGTCTGTGAAGCTGAGAAGCTCTGGTGATCTGGAGTGGGAGGTATATGGACAGTGTAGGAGACGAACTCTGAATTAATCTCCTCCGTGGTATCATCTCTGGACATTGAACAGTATCTGCCTCCACTTGGGGTTCTGTTTCTACTGTTGCTAAGAGGGGAATTTGGGTTGTTTGAAATGGAAGCTCTTGGTACTGGACTAGTTAAGCCCATGCTTCTACTTCCTCCTCCTTTGCCTCCTGAGGAGACTGTTATGGTCACTGGAGATGAACATGGAGAACTAGCCCTTTTCACCATTTTCTTTGATGCTTAAGGGTTTTTTTTTTGTGTTTTTTTAAAAACCTCTCTCACGAGTGGCACATTCGAATGCTGAGGCTTGTATTGTATCTTTGGAAAGTAAGAGAATGTAAAATGAAGAGAACCCAAAGGAAGTTAAGTAGTTTCAAGTGAAGATGAAGATCTTCAACGGAGATGGCAACGGCTCGATTTGAATGTTTTTGAGGCTTTTGGAAAAGGGTTGGGGTTTCATCACAACAACGGTCGTTTAATCTGAACCGTAAATGGGAAGTGATCTGACGGTTAGATTTTGAATGAAACGGTCGGGTGTGGTCCCTGCTGGGAAGAAAGTCAAAAGGGTAGGCCCAATGGCTTTTCTCATTTTATATATATATATATATATATTTTTTTTTTAATGGATGGGTTTTCTTAA
>Ga0307517_10014051_pt1 | contig 10801 bp, 8 predicted proteins | sample 23_EM_MG_FD_194515 | JGI IMG/M metagenome (GOLD analysis project Ga0307517, IMG submission 194515) | Populus trichocarpa ectomycorrhiza microbial communities from riparian zone in the Pacific Northwest, United States - 23_EM | ecosystem: Host-associated > Plants > Roots > Unclassified | place...
GTCTCTACAACACACACAAGAGGGGGGGCAATTTTGCATATTGAGAGGAAACACAAAAAACCCAAACCCTAAACCTAAACCTAAACCTAACCCTATCTCTTTCCAAAAGAGTCGCCCCCCACCCGGTTTGATTGGAGCTCTCCCAAACCAGCTGCTCAAGCCCCTAGCCCCCCTAGCTTTTTCCTGATCTTCTTCTCCTTTCCAGCGGCTGCTTACTCCCCTCATCCAAAAACAAACCAGAAACTGACCGCTCCCTCACCCCACCAAATCTTCCCTCTTCCAGCCGGTTCTACGGTCTCCTCCCACTCAATCTTTGAAGCCGACCGCCACCTCCCCCAGCCTTTTCCCCTTTGGCTTCCTTGGCCGCTCCCTCGTCCCTTCTCCTCTCAGTCGTTCTTCCCTCAGCCAACGGACCATACCCACAGAACCCCCTGAACCAGCACCCACAACAACCGTTTCCTAGCTTCTCCACCCAACAAACCCGAAGCCAGCCTCGCCCGGCCACAACACCAACAGACCACCACCCAGCGTCTCTTCCCACGATCTGTCTTCCTCTCTTCTTCCTGTCCTAACAGAACCGCGGATCCAGCTCCATCAGCAACGCTCCCCTCCCTCCCAGTATCGGTTCCCACAACCGCCAGATCTGCCGCCAGCAGCAATCAAATGGACTAAGAAAATGAGAGGGCAAAAGTGAAAGAGGTTTGAGAAAGGGGAAGACCAAGAACGGATCTGAATGGAAAGCAGAAGCAACCAGATCTAAAAAAATAACTAAAATCGACTGCTGTGTGTTTTTTATTGTTGCAGATGATGTAGCTCATCACCGCCGGCAGGGAAGGGAAAGGGGGAAGAAGCTGAGCCAGACCTACCTATTTTCCGGCGTTTCTCGTGGTGGCGCGTGAACTCACGCGCCATCATTGGCGGTGGCGCTTAGATAGGATGCGCCGCCACTGTTCCCGCACCCAGAAACCTTCCTCATCATTGTTCCTGCAAATTCCAGGAGGCTTTGGATTTTTTAGGGGCTGTTTTGTAATTTTTAAATTGTTTAATGTATTTTTATTTAGTTTTGAATTTTTATAATTTGTATTGTGCAAATGTGGATGTAAAAGAAAAAAAGAAAAAAATATAGTGAAAGTGAATGTGTTGTTTGTATTTTTTTATGAATGTTTTTTTTATGATGAAATCGCAAAGAATAAAGAAGAATTTAATAATTTGATTTGCTCACGGTCCATAATTATGAACTTATACGTAAGTCATATTTCTAATATTCGATGAAAAGACAAAATTTTTAAAACTTCTTTAACACATCAAAGCCACAAAGCAGCTTACCTCAGGTAGGGTGCGTTAGGGGTGCTAATACCTTCCCTAACCACAACCAGTCCCTTACCCGTGAATCTTTGACAAGACCAGTACATCCGGGTTTCCTAGTAGCCCTCAATTAAATACTAGGTGGCGACTCCCAACGAATCAAATCAAAACGAATAACGAAAAATCACCAGCCGACGCTGCGCGGGTAGACGTGCAACAACTGGGTAAAGCAAAATATTTTCTATGAGCTTCCTTATTAGAAGACCAATCTTCTCCGCCATAACCTTGACTTTATGCACATAAAAAAGAATGTGTTTGAGAACATTTTCAACATGATCATAGATGTAAAGGGAAAGGCAAAAGATAAGATTAAGGCTATAATGGATATAACGTTGTTTTCTCACTGTAAAAATATGGAGTTGGTTTATGCTGAGTCACGGGTTGCAAAGCCCAAAGCAAGCTTCGCCTTAGACAAGAATGCACAACTACTAGTGTACCAATGGTTGAAGAGTCTTTATTTTCCTGATAGACATGCCTCAAACATATCAAGGTTGATTAATTGAGAGGATTGCAAATTGTATGGAATGAAGAGCCATGACTGCTACATGTTAATGCAAACTTGCGTTCCATTAGCCTATCATGATTTATTGTCAAAGGGGATAGGGATGCACTCACGAAGATTAATCATTTCTTTAGAGATATATGTTTTATAAAGTTGCAAACACAACACATTGAGAGGCTTGAAACGGAAATCATCGAGATAATATGCAAACTTGAGATGATATTCCCTCTATTGTTTTTTGACTCTATGAAGCATCTACCAATACATTTACCGTATGAGGCAAAAGTTGGAGACCCGATCCAGTATAGATGGATGTATCTATTCCAGAGGTTAGAGATTACACATGCAATGTAATTAAAAATGTATTTTCATTGTTTTAGTTAATTGAAAACATTCATTTTATTCCATGCAGGTACTTGTTCAACCTTAAGAAAAAGGTAAAAAACAAGACGCATGTTGAGACATCGATATGTGAGGCTTATATTGTTAAGGAGACCTCAATATTTATCTCGTACTATTTCGAGCCTCATTTGAGAATAAGAATCAATCGCGTGCCAAGGCATGACGATAGCGATGAAGTGCCTTCGAGTGAGAATTTATCAATATTCTCCAATCTTGGATAGCCTGCATAAAAAAATATTGTTAGGGGAAGATATTTTTCTGCAATAAAATTCAGACACGCATATAGTTATGTGTTATTTAACTGCGATGAACTGGGACATTTTATTCAGTAAGTATACTACATTTGCTATTAATGGACTATTTCTCTCATGTAATATCACAAAGTCATACATTGTTGAATACCTTATAGGCAACATCATCAATATTTACTGTCTAATAACTCACAGCTGATTAAATCTCAAATCTTTTAATTACATAATGAACAATTTGCAACGTGGTTCAGAATACATGTAAGTACTATCACAAACTCATTATCTATCGGGATACTTAATTTCATTATAGAATTCTTGATCACTATTCATTATTGTACTTGATGTACTAGGTTTATAAAATATAAAGGAATGCTAGTGCTACATTGTATTTACTAAGTCTCGGTCCTGAAAGAAAAGTGAAGTGCTACAACGGGTATTTCATTAATGGCTATGTGTTTCATATTGAAGAACATGGGTAGGGTAGAAAGACATATAACAATGAGGTTTGTGTTAAGAGATTGACTTCTAGTGAGTTTGAAGTTGACTATTATGGGAAATTAGAAGAGATAATTGAACTGCAATATCATAGCGAGCATAATAGAGTTTTTTTATTCAAATGCTATTAGTATGACACCACTGGCAGAGGAATCAGAGTAGATCCTTATCATGGTTTGGTCGAAATTAACTCAAAAGCTAGACTCTGTAATGTCAACGATGTCTTTGTTTTCACCAAGCAATGCCAACAAGTTTATTACACATACACCCTTTCCTTTAGAAATGATCGTTCAAGAGTTGATTGATTATCCGTATTGAAAACCAAACCCAGGGGTCGTGTCGAGGTTGTTCAGGATGAGAGAGATGACTCAAATGTCGGAGATGATGTCTTTCAAATAATTACAGCGTAACAAATGTAACTTATATGATACAAATGTATTCTATATTAGTTAATGACAAATGAAATTTTAATATTTAAAATAAAAAATAATTATCGTATTGTTTTTGTTGTTACCTAGTTACAACGTGATTCTCCCAAACCCTCCTCGCAACATTGTCATTTTCTCTATCCCATTCAAATTTACCCTTGCATTAACAATTTATGAAAGTAAATCAATAATCTAAATAAAGTAAACGAATTTACGTAAAAAAATAGTTAAAATTTTAAGTTAACACTAACTTGAAATCTTGAAAACTATGCATCGACATGAGGTTTCTAATCAGGATGTTTGGAAATTGACTTTTTTGAAACAATAGAATCTTCATCGATGATTTAAATGCCGATGTTATTACTCGGGCGGCCTCAATATTTGTGAACCTTAAAATCGACCTAGTTACTGGAGTGAAGTCGTAACAAGGTGGCCATACTGGAAGGTGCGGTTGGATCACCTCCTTTTCAGGGAGAGATAATGCTTGTTGGGTATTTTGGTTTGACATTGCTTCACACCCAAAAAGAAAGGAAATTAATGAAATATTAGTTGTTCATAAATTGTTAAACACAAACAAACTTACATTGAAAGGTCGTCCTTTTAATGCGCCTCGTACTTGCGGGTGAATAAATCCTGTTGTGAAGGGACACTGCCTCTACGTTGTGAAACAGCATTGGAAGAGGCAGCGTCGCGAGTCGACATAGGTACCTTTTCTTGGTCGGCACCCAATGACACGTTGTTGTCATCATCGCTGCTAGAAGAACTAGTTGTCATCATGTGCTCATGACATGCACTTGATTTTCCCTTATGCATCTACACAAATTTGATATTTGCATAATCAATTTTGATTTTTTTTAAAAAAAAAAATTGACATCACCTCTCCTATACTGGAGACTATCCAAAATTTTCAATCATACAAATATACAAAATATATGCCACATATCAGTTGATTTTAATTTATTTCTACCAATAATTTTGGATTATTCAATTTCATCTAATTTTCGACATGAAGAAGTTTTGTATACTAAATTGGCAAGAATATTTTGTAATTAAATTTAATCCTATTTATTCAACTAACATTTAAACTACAAATTTGACTATAACAATTAAAATTCAACAAACACAATAAAACATTATTGCAATGTAGACAATAAAATAGAAAAAAAATAATCCTATATAATCAATTAACATTTATACTACAAATTTGACAATAACAATTAAAAATCACAAAACAATAAAACATTATTGCAATGTAGACAATAAAATAGAAAAAAAAATTAATCCTATATATTCAATTAACATTTATACCACAAATTTAACAATAAAAATTAAAATTCAACAAACACAATGAAACATTATTGCAATGTAGACAAAAAAATATATAAAAACAAATATAAGCTTTAGAAATGAAAAATGTTTACCTTAATGGCGTGTTTAATTTCAAAGTTTATCCACGTGTGATAAAAAAATAAAAATACATTGTTAATAAACCGAAGAAAAATAAGAAGAAAATAAGTCAAAAGATTCACCACACCTTTTAATGTTGTTGATGGTAAAAACCTTAAGTTCTACTACTTTAAGAAAAGAGGACTTGAGTGAGAGGATTAGTAGATAGTGAAGAGAGAATGAAAATGAGAGAAAAAAATGAACTTTCAGTGTCTCACTGAGTTTTATGCTGTGTTTTTACCGATGAAATCACTGAAGGCATATTAAATAATATTATTTTTAATTAATCTGTCAGTGATTCCCTCAGCAAATGCACCTATAAATTTTCATTTCGCACTAAAATTTTCAAAAACTTATAGATTTTTTGTGGTCCGTCCGTGATTTCGTTGGTAAAAAAAATAAACAGTACACAGTCAGAGATGCATTAATTAACAATGCATTGGAATTTTCATTCTGTCGGTAATTCCCTCAGGAACCTGACATTGAGTTATTGTCATCACTGACATGAGAAGGGGAACAGTTCCCCTCGCCTCTGGAATACATCGACAGAAAAAAATTATCGGTGTTTCCATCGGTGGTTTGCATAGTGAATGACAGATTGTATTTGCATTTCTCATCTTGCAAATACTGAAATTGAAAGTTGCACGCACAACACAATAACACCAGTTTAAATAACAATTATAAAATAAATACTTATTTGTTGAGAATTTCATCAATAACTATTATATTATCAATTATGGCATTACAGTACTTTCATGTTTTCATAGTTTGTCAAAATTGTCATTTTCTTCTTCAATTAACTCGTCGTCAACTCCAACGCAATCTTCTACATTGATATCATTGTTATCATCATCTTCATCGACTTATGCTTGTCCATTAGAACTCAGAATAGCATTTAAGTCCTCAGAATCAACATCAACAAAAATATTATCGAAGACGTGAAAATTTGAATTTTCTTTCAAGTCAATCGATGGAGTAACTCGATATGGTCTGAATCATTGTATTTGGTTATCTGAGGGTGACCGTTTTTGGCCATGACAATTCCACATCCAATAGAACCCTTTAGATAGCATAGGATGCGCTTGACAATACTCAGATGGAAAATAGTAGGTGCATGCATGAATTGGCTAACAAGGCTAACTACGTAGGCTATATCAGGTCGCGTAATGGTAAGGTAAATGAGCTTACCTACATGATGCTGGTAGTGATTGATGGACTGAAGGGGCTCACTATTTTTGGCAAGTTGCAATTTACTGTCCAATGGAGTAGGGGCAGGCTTGGCATCCATCATCTCAGCATCCTTAAGTAAATCAAGAACATACTTGAGTTGATTAAGAAATAACCCTTTATGAGAAGCTGCCATTTCTATTCCAAGAAAATACTTCAATCTGCCAAGATCTGTAATTGGAAAGTGATGTTGTAAGGTGGCTTTGAGACGTGATGTAGCCTCACTATTATTTCCTGAAATAATAACATCATCAACGTAGATAAGAACCACCAATGTTTCCTTAGGTCCAAGATGAACAAATAAGGATGAATCCGCATTACTTCTTTTGTAACCAAGCTCTTCAAGAACAGTACTTAATTGAGCATGCCAAGCATGTGAAGACTGCTTCAAACCATAAAGTGATTTGTGAAGTCAGCACACTAAGGTAGGATCTGAAGCTTGAGGATGACCAGAAGGCAATTTCATGTAGACTTCTTCCTCAAGGTTCCCATGCAAGAAGGCATTTTTTACGTCCATCTGACACATTAACCATCCTTTGTTTACGGCAACTGATAATAAAACATGAACAGTGTTCATCTTTGCAACAGGAGCAAAGGTTTCCTTGTAATCCACTCCAAAGGTTTGAGTAAATCCCTGAGCTACAAGACGTGCCTTGTGTCTGTCAATGGTGCCATTAGAATTAAACTTTGTTTTATACACCCACCGGCTGCCAACAACATGTTTTCCTTTAGGAAGTTTGACAATACTTCAGGTTTGATTCTGAGCAAGAGCTAGGAGTTCATCACTCATGGCACATTTCCATTCATCTTGAGTATTAGCTTCCTGAAAATGTCGTGGCTCTCGAACATTAGATATAGTAGAAAGAAATGATGTATGATCAGATGAGAGTTGTTGGTATGTAAGGGAATTTGAAATAGGATGTCTTGCTGCAAAGGTGACAAAATCTTGCATTTTAATTGGAGGAGCACGATTACGAACTGGAGTTTTGCGAGTCTGTGGCAAAGGAATAACATGAGTCTCCAATCTTGATTGCTCATTTAGGGAATCGCCCTCAGGATTAGCCATAATAGGATTAACAACCCTTGTGCTAGAAGAAGGTCCTGCAGTAGATATGGAAATACTGCCACCAGAATTGGCATGGTTGACAGCCTTTGAGCTAGAAGAAGGATCTGTAGTAGACACAGGGATACTGCTACCGGAATTTGCATTGGGTTCAGAGAGTTCATGATCTTTTTCAGATTCTGAAATAATTTGACCGAAGCTCTCTGTACCTGAGGGCACATCAGTGGTTGATGAGGGGGTGTTGCTAGTTGCGAGAGGTAAGGTTGAGGGAGATACCGTGTCTGCAGGAGCTGGATAAGGCAGAGGAAAAATATCTTTTGAAGATGTCTGCTGACTTATCTCACCATAGTATGGAATAGTTTCTTCAAATTGAACATCTCTTGATATGAATAGTTTCCGGGAATGAGGGTGATAACATTTATATCCCTTCTTGGTTGAAGAATATCCCAAGAAAATACACTTAGCAGCCCTTGGGTCAAGTTTATCACGATTTGAAGCCTGAATAAACACAAAACATATGCAGTCGAACACCCTTAAATGTGATACATCAGGTGATTGTTTCTGCAAAACTTCAAGTGGTGATTTAAAAAACAACACTCGGCTAGGTAGCCGATTAATTATATATGCAGCAGATCATACTCCTTGAGACCAAAAGGATTTGGGAACATGTATTTGTATCATCAAGGCTCAAGTTTTTTCTAGCAGATCTCTATTTTTGCATTCAGCTACCCCATTCTGTTGGGGTGTACCAACATAGCTAGATTGATGTAAAATGCCATGAGAAGCTAGATACTATGTCATTTTTTGAGACATGTATTCGGTGCCATTATCAGATCTAAGGATTTGAAGTTTCGTAGAAAATTGAGTCATGACTAGAGTATGAAAATCCTTAAAAACATCAACAACCTCACTTTTGAATTTTAAAAGATATATCCAGGTTACATGAGAAAAATCATCAACAAAAGTAACAAAATACTTGTTGCCATCAAAAGATTCAATAGTTGGTCCCCAAACATCAGAGTGTACAAGTTCAAACATCTCATTAGCTCTAGACATAGAGGGTGAAAAGGGCAGTCTGGTGGATTTTGATAGATGACATGTATCACAAGTGATGTTTCTAGCATCTAGACTGGGCATTAATTTTGTAAGAACATTCTCGGAAGGATGGGCTAAACGTTGATGCCATAAAACTTGATCCTGACTAAGGGAAGAAAGAGTAGAAATTTGAGGACGCTTAGAATTATTTGAAAAATAATAAAGCCCTTGAAAAAAGAAACCTTCACCAATCATCCTCTCGGTGGCGCGGTCCTGAAAAAGAACTCGGTAAGAGTCAAATATAACACGACAATTTAGTGTTTTGGTGACCTTGCTAATGGAAAGCAATTGGAATGGAAAAGATGGAACATATAAAACCAAAGACTCAATATTTTCAGAGAGCAATTTAATTTTCCCTTTACCTTCGACAGGGACATGTTTTCCATTTGCAACAGAAATATGAGTTGGAGTAGTGATTTTTTCAAAATGAAGTAAGCTAGTCATTTGATTTGTTATGTGATCAGAGGCACCCGAATCAATGACCCAAAAATTATGCACAGTACTTGCAACTAAAGCAGTTTTAAAAGCAGTCAAAATACCTTTTAAATTCTCTTGTGATAGATGATCAGAGTTTGCCAGGAAACCAGCAAACTTACCAAGAATAGCCGTAGAATCAGAATTGCTTGAGGCTGTCAAGCTGGCATCACCCTTTTCCTTAAGATAATTGGCAAAATCATTAAGAAGAGCAGACGGGTTGGTAGAAAAGTTTACTACATTACTTGGAGATCAAGCATTATCAGTAGAGCGAACAACAATGTGAGCTTTATATCCATAACCCTTTTGAAGTCCCTTTCCTTTTCAAAGTTAGGCTTCAATTCTGGATGAAGGATTCAACGCCGCCCGATTGTGTGTCCAAGATTATGACAATGAGTGCACTTCAAATCTGGTCGCTTTCCTTTGTAAGATTTATTACTTTTCATATGTCTGGTAACAGCGTAGACACGGGTTTCTGGCAAGGTGATTCTTGGCTCTAGATTCATGATTTTCCTACGAACTTCTTCTCGCTGTATTGTAGCACATACATTTGCAAGGGATGGAAGATTAGAGTTCATCAGAACTCGACTTCAAAGGTCTTCATAATCTGGACCAAGACTGGATAGTAATTGGAATATCTTGTCTTCCTCATCTTGTTTTTTCAATACTGCAACATCAACAGTGTGAGGTCAATATAATGCAAGTTCACTCCACATACCTTTCAGAATTCCAAGTAGTTGCAAATAAGTTTTGCCATCTTGCTACAGATTAGCAAGATCCCTTTTGATTTGAAAAACGTGAGCTGCATTGTTTTGATTTCCATACATTTCCTTCACAGCCTCCCAGAGGTCCATTGAAGATTCTGAATAACTGAATATTTCAGTAATATTGTTTTCCATAGAATTGAGTAACCAATACATGACAAGTTGATCCTTGCATTGCCATGCTTCATAGTTCTGCGAGGAAGGGTCAGGGGCCTTGATATGGCCATTAACATAGCCAAGTTTGGACCTTTCACCAAGAGCAATCGTCACAGCTCTTGACCAAGGAAGATAGTTGAGTTCATTCAACAAAACTGAACCTAGACGTTGGTTTGGATTATTTTGTTCTCCTTCTGATGTGTTAGAAGATCTGTTGATGTCATCAGCACCAACATATTTAGAAGAGTCTTCCATAGAAAACTTTAAGTAAAACGCAGGTCAGTCGAAACCTGCTCTGATACCATGAAGAAAAGAAAGAACAGAGAATCAACAATATTGAGAACAGAGCTGCTGCTTTGGAATGTAGTATTCTCTTTATTATGTAATATATATATATATATATATATATACACAACGCAGCAGAGGCATGAGTAGAAGTGGAATAGAAGTCTATGATTTACGAAGAAAACTAACAATCTAACCGACAATCTTTATCTTACAAGGACTGTATATCTTTCTCCTAAAAGCATTGGTATAATTAATCATTTACGTATCAAATAAATGTTGCTAAAGAATCGGCTAATATTTAGCCTTCTTCCAATAGTATGATAAGACAACCAATAATGGAAAGCAAATAAAAGTGAAAACCCCACAACCATTACCACAAGTAGTAGGGATTTGACCTCAAACACAGAAAAGTATATATTGGGTTCAAATCTTGTTTTTAAATAATTTGTGTTAATGATTTTTAATAATAATAATAATAATAATAATATAATTCTAGTTATCTATCAGATAACACCTTACCCTGTCCCCACGCTATCACTTCTCGTTTGACCTAAAACACATAAAAGTGTTGGGTTCAAATCTTGTTTTTAAATAATTTGTGTTAATGATTTTTAATAATAATAATAATAATAATAATAATAATAATAATATTCTAGTTATCTATCAGCTAATACCTAACAATATCCTCACACTGTCACTTCTCATAATTAAATTCGTTAAGAAAAGATACTTTCTTTCATCAAAACCAGTAAAATATCCATTAAAAAATTAAAAAGGTGGAAATATGGTGAAATCTTTCAATTAAATGTACTTAAAGGATCACAATTGCTTGAAAATATTTTTTG
>Ga0307517_10014052_pt1 | contig 10799 bp, 3 predicted proteins | sample 23_EM_MG_FD_194515 | JGI IMG/M metagenome (GOLD analysis project Ga0307517, IMG submission 194515) | Populus trichocarpa ectomycorrhiza microbial communities from riparian zone in the Pacific Northwest, United States - 23_EM | ecosystem: Host-associated > Plants > Roots > Unclassified | place...
GGATTTTAAAAATATAAAAAATTAGAGTTGAGTTATTTAACTTGAATAATCTAATAGGTTAATATACGACTTGATCGATCTAATCAAAACTAGTTTAATTATTTTAAAAAAATTAAAAATAATGTTTTTTAATTTTTTTTTTAGATAATATCATTTTAAATTGATTTAGTAATTAATTTGTCCAACTCGAGACGTTAAATGGAATCATAAATCATGTGCAATTTAACTTTGTTTGTAAAAATATTATCTGCCTTCAATGCTGATTAATAATGTGGCCACGAACCTTCACATTGAGCAATAATAATGGAGCTAATTTTTTGGATCATTAAACCAGTCACATCTCTTTTGATACTTGTAGACCTCCCTAGCTACAAAATTGAAGCGAGACTCTACCTTTCTTTATACCCAAGTTTATCCACAATTAATATATTTTAGTAGTAGTAGTATGGGGGTAGTATGATAATTGTTATTTTTAAAAATATTTTTTATTTAAAATTATATTAAAATAATATAAATTTATTTTTGATATTATTATATGAAAATGATACGAGAATATGAATAAAAAAATACAAAAAATTAAAAGCATGATTCAACACTAAAAACAAAGACTAATTTAATGTGGCAGTTGGAAGACAACGGTACGTGGCTCACATCACAGTTGCTAAACATATTTCCCATCCATGAATATGATCCATCTGCCGTATTGGAAGGTGGAGACAAACCATGTTTCATGCAATTTTCAGGCCCATGCCCTTTCCTTTTCTCCCTCCCTCCCTCTCCTGGGCTTGTAGGCTAAGGAGCTGCTATATTTGACCGTGTATATAGCAGATTGATGTTGACATCAATTGTCTGCCCATGCTTTGCTTCCGATCTGCTGTTAGGTCACATCCCCACATGTAGATGCTACTAACACTTTAAATTGCCAAAGCAAAAGGAGCTACTTCCTACTTCTGCCTTGCTTGGAGACCAAATGCATGTTGAATGAATTTGAAGCTGAGATGATACCTTGCGTCATGTTTCTTGGGAATTCTCTCATGATGATGGACGATTTTGCTTAGATTCTGGAGAAGTGATTTTTACTTAATTATTCATATGTATATTGAATCCAAGAGTGGATTCTGTATGGCAATCATTTAAGTTACACTTAGAAACCGATTGGGAACGCGGTGCAAACCGCGTTTTTAAAAATTTTAATTTTTTTTTGTTAAAATTTAATATATTTTGTATGTTTTGGATTGTTTTTATGTGCTGATGTCAAAAGTAATTTTTTAAAAATAAAAAAAAATCATTGACATGTATTTCGGCATGAAAAGTTATTTGAAAAGCAACCACAACCACACTGGCAAGCATACATTTAATATTTTACCACTAGAATCCATGTTTGTGCTCCTATTCAACTTCTAAACCCTAACTACTCTCTTCCGGGAAAAAAAAAAAAAAACAGTTCTCAGATATTTTTTCTTTATTTTTAGTCTCCACAAGGGTATCCATGATCAGGTGAAGGCTATTATTATTAGGTTACTGATTCAATCTAGAAATAATTGATTTTTATAGTTTTAAAAAATAAAATGAAACAATTAATTTAATCTCGACAAGGGTATTTATGACTAGACAAATTATTGGGTTGTTGGGTCAATCTATAAATAATTAGATCCCTGTAGTTTTAGAAAATGCAATTGGATGCTTGATATTTTGGATTCAAGATAGAGATAATCCATCTCTCTAATCGCATTAGCTTTTTTAATTAAAGACAAAATTCTGACCTTAAGAACACTTTGTTTGGTTGAGAAGTTTGACCATTGACCATTATGATCCACTAGAAATTGGTAACGATAGTAGACATATAGGGATTAGACTTTTTCACAATTCCGAAATATTATTAAAACCCAATATATGTGCATGGATTTGCTAATTAATTGTAGTAATTAAGATCGGGTCCGTAGAAATATTCGAAACCACAAGGATCACGGCTGCCATTAAGCGCATTATTGTAAGAGTTAATTGTTGGAATTAAGCTTGGATCCTTGACAAGAAGTCATGAACCATGCATGGAGAGCTAGCTAGCAAGGCGTGATGATGGTCAAATAACCTATAAAAATCATCGTGATATCTGTACACATAGACCTCCTGTATAAAGCAGCATCTCAACAAACAATTGCATGGCTTCATCAAAATTTGATTTTTTTTTTTAAAGAGAAAAATCTTTTTTGCCCCATTTTATATCCATCCTCGTCGCAGAACTCTTATGCTGATATGAAGACTTTGTGCCGAATGACATGTTAAACGTATAGCTTCCACACTTTGTTCCTTTGGGTGGTTCTCTATAGATATGAAGACATGTTTATTATCAATAAATTATTTTTTTTTGTTAGTCGTGATGCTGGCCAGGCCTCCTAGCCTCCATATATGATCTACACACACACACACAGAGAGAAAAACGAAGAAATGTTGCTTTTGGCAAGTAGAAAAATCAACGAACAATGACAGAACCCATGAAGAAAGTTGTTTCCAACCACTCTGGGGAGGACCCTTGTTCAGTCCACAAATACATAGAGTGTGATCAGCGTGATCTCTTTTTGTTGCAAGCTTTTGGAACAAGAATGAAACATTCCAGCATGCAAATCTACAGAAGAAGGAAATTTAACAAATTTGATTAAAATATCAACATCCATTACAGAACATTTCCACCAAAAGACTAGGAATTTAACAAGGCAACAAGCTTGAAAAGGTATTTAGTTCGTGACTTGGAGAAAAAGGAAAGATAACGCGTGCTGGGATAATCATACATAAGTCCAAAAAGGTAATATTTTCTATGCAGGGAGTAATTTTTTCTTCTCTCTTGTAATCCTGCAGGCAATTACGAACCCTGATAAAAAGCTGGATGGGTGATCAGTCCACCCATCCTTATCTCCACTCACTGGATTGCACTAAATCCTTGAGCTTATTTTGCCCCGTAACATTATTTGTGTTGTTATATTCACTCTTTGTAATGATAACTACAAGTAATATATATATATATATCATTTGATATAACAAAATTAGTTAAGCCTCTCATCTTCAAAAAAAAATTATTCCATAGTTTTACAATTGGAATTTATTTACTCTTAAAATAATATTTTTTTTTTTTTTTAAATATATTTTTAATATTAATATATTAAAACAATCCAAAAAAATAAAAAATAAAAATTCAAATTTCTGCACAAAATACCAATCAGGGCTAAAACTAGGAGTGGACGATCATAAACCTCCATTCATATATATTTTTGTTTACTGTTTAGAAAACAAATTGTAGACTCAAATTAAAACGAGGGTGGAAAACCATTGATCTACATGAACTCTTATCGCTAACCCAAACTTTCTCTATTGACAGCACCTGTCGACTAAGAAAAAACAAAAGAGAACTGCCAGCCAATTTTCTCTATTGACAACACTTCACCTTCTAGTAGTTCCTCCAACCCTTGGCTTTCCTTTCACTTCGGTTTCCTGCAGTGAAAAAGAACACCATTGCATTGCATGATCAAATCCCTGCTCATTTTACGAGGGGAGGATTTCAGTTGAGCTATACAAGATGCAAATTCAAAGTAATTCACTTGAATGGACCTGAGGTAAATGCAGATAAATATAGGTCTTCGCTGTTGCTGGGTTGTGATTTTCAGCACCCTTGCCCCAATCATAGCACACCTACAGAAAATAGAAAGAAGAATCTCAGTGCCATTAGGCATAATGCTTGGGACATCTTTATCGTCGCAGTTAATAAGACTTCTAGAAATTGCCTCTCTTCATGGAGATAATGATCATTGAAAGGAACATAACCGCAGGTTATAGAAAATGGAAAAAACGGTACACACCGCATGCGCAAAAATCGAGCCATCATTATTGAATGTACTGCAGGGTATTGGTAGAGGGCACCGTGACATCGCCTGGCAATCAGATAAAGATGTATTACATAACTGCATGCTTTGACTTGGAAAGATAAACATGAAAGCCAATGTTACAACAAAATAATATACAGCTAATCTATCAAAAATAAACTAGAAAAATAGTTGGAATAAAAGTTATGGAGACAACCTTGAGTCTCTGTTTGCTATCCTTGTCCCAAAAATTAAAAGCACCATCAGATCCAGCAGTTGCAAACGTGTGATGCACCTGAAGAAACAAGATGGGTACATGTTAGGATGTAGGGTGTAGGCATGACATAAAAAGCTTATATTTTAAGTGCCAATAGGCCCGGTTAAGAGTAATAGGCATGCAAGAAAGAGATGACATGTTAAAAAGTACTATATGCACTGATCATAGAAATCTCCTAACAAAGGCCATCTACACCAGTTCTCTTACTACTAATACAAGTGACCAAGGAAACCAGTTATTTCTAAAAACATTTCTACAATACACTAAAAAATAAAGTAGAAAGCAGGAGCAATTATATACCACCATACATGATAGTGTAAGGTAGAAAACAAGGCCTGTAATAATATACCATCGCTACAGAGTTATCGATACAGCTCAAGTCAAACTATGGTAGCTATGCTGACACCTATAGAATAACCCAATCCTCCAGAATAGATTTGCATGTGTACATGGCAAAGTGAAGTGCATGAGATTTGGAATCCGAACATAACAAGTATAGTTTATCTACATATGGTTTCTGTACATCCCCAACTATTTTGGGATTGAGGCTTGGTAGTCCTTGCTGTATTGTTTTCATATATGCCATAACAAGTTCCATGTTCCAACCAATCAGATGAGTATAGCTTTAGTTCACCAGATCACTCCTGGTTTTTTTTTTTAATAAAGAATTACAGCTCTATAAAACTAAAGCTGCTGATATCAAGGTTTTTTCTATGACAACACCATCCTACCAAACATATTTTTTGATGGTAAAGTAATATCAAGAATGGAAATGAAAAAACTTACTGGATGGAAGTTCAAGGAGTTGACTGAGTAAATCTCATTGTTATCTCTGTGGCATTTGAAGGTGAAGTTTTTACTTTGTTGAGCTTCATCCAGATGATGTACACCAACCCTTCCCTCTATTGAACCGACCTATACAGAAACACAGCACACAATCCAGACAATTAACCACTACGATCAAAGAAATAGTCTTTGCAATATGAAACAAAAAACAAACCCGGTTTCCATCAAAAAGTATTTAGAGCCAGTAGATGACTAAGAATTGCTAAACAAGATAACATATTTGAAAAGGAAATTGAGATGGAAAAAAAAATACTAATTCACCCCCACATAACAATATCATGGAATACCAATGAAAATGCTCAAGAAAAATACCACAAGCACAACATAAAACCAAATGTCAAACTATAAATTGAACTTGGCAACAGGAGAACCATATGCACAAAACCCAGGGGAAAACACCAAGAATTTTTAGTCTCAAGTAGCTCCATTTAACAGATCACAAAACAAATGCAATGTCAATCCTTGCTGCTATAAATCATGAGATGAATGGCAAAAGTTGGGACTCAAACAACTAAAGAACACCCATACTGATTGAGGAATTATGTTTCTGCACATATGGATGTGCACTCTTGTGTCTATAACACGCAAACATTAATTACAGTCACCTCAAGAAATAAAGATAAAAAGGTCAATAGTGAGCACATACCAAGAAGCCTTGTTGATCAGGAAAGGCAGCTATACATCTTGTCTGATACTTCAAGGGTGAAGGGATTTTCTTAAATTCAGTCTGGCGGCATTTAAAAAAAAATGATCAGAATAGAATGTTCTCAAATATAGATAGATTACTATATAACAATAATAAGCAGAGGTTTGGAACCAAAACCAGTAGTTCATAAAACTAAAAGTTGTTCCTTGTAATGATTTTCTACTATTTTTTTCTGGATAGGATATATGATAATATGGAAACATCATCTCATCCTTAATGGGCGGAGGACCCAAACACCCTTGAACTTTTAAATCCCAAACAAAAATCTAATTTCTGTTGTGCAGTAAAATGTAAGAGCGGAAGTTATGGATAAGAAAAATCAAGCATTGATATGACAGGAACTTGTAACAAAAAAACCCAAATCCCAGTCTAAGAATGGCAGACATAATTTATCATTTTTTTCTGCATGTTTTCAATAGAAAGGGAAACAACAAGTAAAAAGATACTTTGAAATACAATTAAAGAAACAAGACACATCCACTCGTTAAAGAATGATACTCATGGAAACAAGCAGTTTACTTGGTAAAATAATAGTAATGAAAAAAATGAAAAATGGCAACAAAAAAATGGTTCTGGCAAGAGAGAGGGAACTCAGAATATTGATCAATGATGTTCCTGTGTAGAGTTAAATTGGAAGGCACTGCTGCATTTAATGTTCTGATTTCATAGAAAAACTTCTCATTTATAATCCTATTTTTCATCAAAAAAATAGGGTAATGCATCTCAAAACCACCACAGAATTCGATACCAATGCCTATGTGGTGATATATTCTCCTCCACTTTATGCACTGTCATGTAAAACCAAGACTTTTTACTCGAGTACCTACTGCTCTGGAGCTATTCTAAAGCAGTACCAACTTAGAGAACTGAGGCATTTTGAGAAAGAACAAGAAAATGCCTTGACAACCACCTGATAGGTTCAAGCTCACATGTTAAATCATGTCATTTGTAAGCTTGTAACTTAGACTACTGCTATCATAATCACTAATCTAAAACGCTAAGCCCCCGCATGTTGAACATTTTTGTTTTGGCAGAAAATTAAAAGCAGTATAAAATTGTGGGGCTGCGAAACAGCATTTCAGTAAAACAATTTAGAAATTCAGGATCATCAGAAATCATTACCTGAGGATTTTGCAGGTTATAGACTACCATGTTTCTGTCTGCAGTGCCAACGACCATCAAAGGATACCGCACTGTCATTGCATAACAGCGCTCACCAAGTTGCTGAGTGTGTACTGGAGTTGACTGCCTTAAATCCCAGTACCTAAACACAGCCAACAAAAAACATAAAAAAGTAGCCAGTGTAATTTTGTTATAAGGGTGCATGTCAAAGATGAAGAGCACAAACTGAACTGCATTTATCAGTACAAGTATCACAAGAAGCTCCAAAATGTTGGATCATCTCCTAAACCAGTTCTCAAACCCTAGGACCACTAATGTTTACACATGCAATTTGGTACACCTTCAAACCAAGCAAACAAATAATGTTGTCCCATTGAGAAAAGAAAGGATCAGCAAATATTGCATGATCATGCTTCTTTTTGCCTTTTGTTATGAAGTCACATAACTAAAAAAATTACTTGAACGCATGATAATGGATTTCTCAAAATGCAAACTTGTTAAGTACTAAAACAGTATAACCAAAATGCTAAATTTGAATTCTGCTCATCTAAAGGCAAAAGAAGAAAAAAAGAATGAGACAAATGATTGCCAAGAGAGCAACATTCACAATTTACGATAGTCAGAACACCTAATGAGGTATTTAGCCATCATGCAGAAAAACTGATGAATCAAATTAGCAGTAACATTAAGGAAGGAAAAAAAGAATCTTACTTCAAGGTTTTGTCGAAACTTGCTGTGGCTAAGCAGTTCATCTCGGGAATCCATGTAATCTCTTTGATAGGGGCATCATGCATCGCAATAGTTACTGGTTGACCACCAGAGAGCAAAGGCCACATCTTAACCTGTTTGTCACACCCTCCAGAAAAGACAGTTGTTCCATCATCCTTCCAACTTGAGCACAACACCTTCAATATCAATATAAAAAAGTAAACAGAGCGTTAAGAATATCAGTATCAATAAATGGGCTTGTAAATAAAAGGACTTGATCATTACAGGTTGGTCATGTGATATTGAAGCCTTGGGAACACTGCCTACAGTGGTCCCATTCCTTGTAATTTCCCAGCATCGTACCTATAAAAAATTTCAAACAGCACGGGTATGAATTCTAAATTTAAACAAACAATGGAAGTAAGTAGCATGCAAACTATAAGAAGGAAAGTAATGACCCAAAACTAAAACGAGCATCTAGCATTAAAATAATGGAATACTTTTGTTAAACAAATTGCTTGCTTCTAACAAAAATCAATTCGTCAATCAACTCTCTTAGCAAATTTTAAGAAGCATAAAATCGAGATAGTGAAACCTAAAACATTAAACAAACCTGATTGTCCCAAGAAGTTGCGACTAAGAAGTTGGCTTTCGGACTGAAAGAGAGACTCGAAACCGAGTCGCTAGGAGGCTGTAACACCTGTAATCAATGATTTCAGGTCATCAAACTAAAATTAGACAAGAAATAAGTGCTTAGACTTAATTGTTAAATGAGTCTGAATAATAACAATTTCAAGTGTTCAAACAGCTAAATTACGCTTGAAATCTAATTTTTTGCTACTATATTTACATTACTAAAAACAATCGTGAAAAAATAACTAAATCCACAATCAAGCTCAAAAATCAAAGAAACACACTTAAAAAATGCGGTCATCATCCTAAAAAATCAAGATAATCAGTCGGAAAAAGCAGATTAGAAAGTGAATTAAGCACTAAAAACAATAACAGATAAATAATCAGTCAAAAGAAATTACCTCAATGGATTTATTAGGGTTTGTATTAGCCGTACCGGCAGAGCCAAAAGCAGACATTGCTTTCTGCAAATAAACAAAGAGTTAATCAGAAGCTAAACAAAAAGAAGAAGAAGAAGAAGAAGTAAAGATTCGAAGAATCTGTAATGAACAGAAGAGAAGCAAGGAAAAATAAAATATAGAGTACCTACGAGAGAGAGAGAAAGAGAGAGTAGTACGAGGAGAGGGAGATGCAGGCAGCAGGGGGTTTAAAAGTAGAGAGGGAAAGAAAGGTAATATAAATGCGGAGTGACTTCGCTCTCGGTGACTGTTTAAATTATATCTGAGCGTGAAATGCAGAGGGACGAGTTGCGCTGTAGGGAGTGGACACCATGGTTCTGAAACCAGCCCGGTCTGCGGATCTACTCAAAGATCTGTTTATCCATGTCTTGGACCGGTTGAGTGTTTTTTGTACGGGAGTATTTAGGGGTGTATCAATAATTAATTTTCAAAATATTTTTCGTTTAGAAATATATTAAAATAATATTTTTTTTATTTTTTAAAAATTATTTTTAATATTATTATATTTAAAATGATCTAAAAATACAAAGAAAAAATTAATTTGAAATAAAAAAATAAAATAAAAATTCAAATATTTTTAAAAACACTTTTAAAATGTAAAAATAAACAAGCCGCATTTAAAAAACAAAGTCGATCTAGTGGATCCACTCAAGATCTAAGTAATTTGATTAAAACCCGGATATGACTTAGTTTTTACTTCAAAATGACATTGTTCTTATTTCAATTTTAGTATTAAGAAAATAGTCCAAAATGACTTTATTTTGGATAAAACTTAAAAAATGCTGACCTGTGGACTCATTACCTGAATTTTAATCTTAGGATATAATTCAGGTTAGATTTTTAAATAAAGTATTTTTTATTTAGAAATATATTATAATAATATTTTTTTATTTTTTAAAAATTATTTTTAAAATCAGCTCATTAAAACAATTTAAAAATTAAAAAATTAAAATTTAAAAAAACATGTTGAAACCAAGTTCCCAAACCTAGCCTTATTTATCAGCTGCTGTGTATGGGGCAGTGTCAATGTGCCATATATGTGGTCCTTCACATGCCTCAGCGTGATGATTATCCATATCTCCATGCTACTGTTATCCGAGAAATTGTCTCGATACTGTGAACATGGTGTTCAGATGAATCACAACTCAATAAAATCCTCAAAAGCAGGGTTGCCTTTATGAGCTCAAGTCTGATTCTCATCTTTCATTCCCACAAAAGCCCATTTATTTCCCTCTGTTTCTTTCCACACACACCATGGCAAACATCTTGTATGTTTTGCAGCAGCAAAATTTGTCCTGCACCAGCTAGCTTATTGAACATCTTGTATGGGTTTGGCTTAATTAACCAGCTTCTTATGTAGAGATACAATACTAATTGTCTGCTCTTTTCTTTTCACCATTTATGACATCAACTGATATAAACATGCTTTCTGCGATACCCCTGCTGTGATATCAAGGACCAGTGTTGGTTGACCAGTTTTTAACTTGAACAGTTCATCGGGGTGACTAGCAAATTTTATATCTGTCTGTTTCCACTTTGGCGAGGAATACCAAAATGAATTTATAATCCCTTGTAAAACATCTCCTTATGCCTGTCCTGGTTGACATTTTACATATTACATTGATCATGCCATGCATGCAGGTTGTTTATTTCCGCTGCCATGGGGATCTCCCGAAGGCCCTCGAACACTATCTTGAATGTGCAAATTGGCAAAAGGCTCATTCTATTTTTGTAACTTCAGTTGCTCATAAATTATTTTCGTCAGGTAAAAGCTTTTGTCTTTATAGTGCTAAGTAACACATGCTGCGTGTTTCTTATCGTGATGCTGTTTACTCCTGGTTGGCTGCTAGGATTCAATCATTTGGAAGCCCCCAATCGTACCTTTACAAGAGAGAGACAACACTTGGGTCTTCTTTTGGGCTATATGTAAATTGTTTATAAACAGATTCTTATAGGCTATAGCCCAAAACTGAGAAGCTATGCAACTCTTGGGCTACTTGTAATTCTTTTCATACTCAATTTGATGCAGCCGATCACTCAGAGATAAGGAGGCTTGCAATTGCAATGGAGGATCATAAATCCGAAATTGAAAATTGGGACTTGGGAGCAGGAATTTACGTATCATTCTATTCAATAAGAAGCTCGTTGCCAGACGCTAACAATATCATGAGTGAACTGGTAAAGAAACTTGTCTTAGA
>Ga0307517_10014053_pt1 | contig 10798 bp, 11 predicted proteins | sample 23_EM_MG_FD_194515 | JGI IMG/M metagenome (GOLD analysis project Ga0307517, IMG submission 194515) | Populus trichocarpa ectomycorrhiza microbial communities from riparian zone in the Pacific Northwest, United States - 23_EM | ecosystem: Host-associated > Plants > Roots > Unclassified | place...
ATCTGTACGATGCTATATTGTTGGGAACAAAACGCATCGGTCACGGGTGAGGGTGTCTCATCTCCTTGTTGTTTCAGTCAGGATATCTGATCTTTGGTTGTGGTTGGGTGTAAAAGGTTCTCGATGACGAAGCATCCTAGACTCATGGAGATATGCAGGGAGCGTAAGATTGCGTTGGAAGTCTGCCCAATCTCGTTCGTCCTTCCATTTGCCCGTTGATGTGATGAACCCAGCTGAACGGCGCACGATTCTAGGAACGAGATCCTGGTGCGGCCTTTGGTCATCATTTTCAACTCACCAACACAATTTTGATTGTTTCGCCATTTCACATATAGCGTTATACCACCTCGATACCTATGCACCCAATCGCGTCGGTGCTGAATCACGGCATTCCAGTTTGCTTGTGCTCGGACGATCCGTCGGCGTTTGGAAACCTCGGGTTGTCGTTCGATTTCTACCAGGTGTTGGTATCGAGCGAACAGACGGGGCTGATCACCTTGGGCGAAATCGCCCTTGACAGTCTCAAAGTAAAATCCACATTTTTGACGATTAGTTTATGTGTCTCGCTACTGACGACGGCCTTTAGTATTCGACACTCGAAGCGGAGGAAAAGGAACGCGCGATCGCGTTGTGGAAGAAGAGGTGGACGAAGTTTTTGGAGGAAATTGTCAAGACTGGGGGGAATTTGTAGGCCACCGTTGTCTGAAGTGATGAATAGTTGTATCTGTAAGTGTACCTGTAAGTTTGTCGGGGGCTGTCAAATCCATGGCCTGGTTGCCTGCCGGCGGTTGCCGGATGGACTTGACCTCACCTCGTGACCATGGCTAACGCGATAGTTATCTGGTCATCATCTCAGACTCTGTACTCGGGTCCTTGCTGCGGCCAGCTCGAGGTGCGCAGTAAAGTTCTGTCGACCACCTGATGTTTTACGTCACTGGGAGGACTGGGGTAGCTCTTTTGCGTTATATAAGTGCTTATCTGTGGACGATATTCAGGTGTGTCAGCGGAGTCGCATTGTTCGGATCTCCAGGATTGACTTGGAGAGTTGCCTCTTCTCGACATGAGCAAACTGATCAAGGAAGATCGGTCGCATCGAAGGGACTGAGGTCGAGTTGGTAGGGTTGTTTGTTTCTGAAGCTCAAGTGGTGCAGGTTTTTCGCAAGATCGGTGAAGAGGGGGCGAAATCATTTTGGGGAATCGAACACGACGAGAACGTTTATTCGTTCCCTGGCGTGGAGTTCTTGACAGTTAGGTCACGGAAAAGAAACCGTCCAGGATCGTCGACAGGGTGAGAAATATCGATGCCAAGTGGTTCTGATTCTCATCTGACCCTCGTTCACCCCGGAGCGACGTGGATCACTGTGGACGGAAGACCCTTGGCTACCACCCTCCCGGGCGTTAATCCCTGTCACTCATTGACCTTGGGGGATGGATTCCGTTGGAACCTGCCGGGGTGAATCCTGTCCAGAGCTCAGTGGGCCGGAAGGATTAGACAGGTGGTTCGTTGATTCTGCTACTGTCTGTTCGGGTGGAGCATATGAGGCCCATAATACGGTACCAAAGGTAACATCCCCCGAGGCTTTCTACTCCAGATTACTCAATGATCGTCCTGTGGTCAGATCCGGGCGAGGTTCAAGTCAACTTTCGATGTGATGGGGCACGGACGCCCGGGAGAGCTTTCTTGGATCCCAACCGGCTGATCTAACAGGTTAGGATGTGCACCTTCTTGAACCTATTCTCCGAGAGCACTTCCGCAAATTCCTCATGAGCTCGCTCGAGGACGAGGTCTCTCCCACGTTAGGACGGATGACTCTCAGTGTTGACCTTGGGCTACTGGATTCACTTCCGATAGGACACCCCACGGGCGCGATGGGCGAAAGACGACCCCTGACTGTGAAATTATGGCGCTCTTTGGTGACGTGGTACAGTATGTTAAATATTACCTAAGAGAACGAGGTAGGTGAAATGGGTTTATTGAAGTCAAGGTGAAGAGACTGGCGCCGAGTTATTTGGCCACGCTGGGGTTTACTTTGCAAAAGTCATACCAACAGCGACTCGCTATGTCACCTCCGAACAGTTCAGGGTCTACGTTGACGCCTACTTGTCCCTTAGGGAGGGGTTTCTCCACCTGATTATGGGTGTATCCCCGTTTCTCTTTGTTGCCCCGTGGGCCTTCCATGTCACATGATGATGCAATCACGTTCAAGGGCTCAACCACGCAGGTCCAGAAGACCTGCTACGTTTCTCAAGCTCTTACCTTGAGCTTCTTCAGCTCCTTCATCGCTTCGTCCAGCTTCAAAAAGAAGCCAGAGTTGAGATCTTGAGATCCCGTTTATTTTCCGTGTTGGAGAAACCCTCGGCAACGACACAGCAATAGTTTGAAAGTTTGCTAGGTTCCCCATAATGAAATACCCCAAATTGATTGGACTTTTTCGAGGGGAAGGGGACACGTTGGGGTCCTGTCCTATATCGGTAGTCCCTTCGATCCGTTGCTCAAGGTCAATTTGACGCCCAAATTCACCAACCAAATACTGGTAAGGTCTGCGCTTTGGAGTTCAGACGCGCGCTAACGTCATCCCTGTAGTGTTTGACGGGCTCTGACGCGTGACGCACCGACCACTGCGATGATCAATCACGGCGTACCGGTTTGCTTTGGCCTCCGACGATCCTACCGCTTTCGATAGCTTGGGGATATCGTTTGAATTTTATCAGGTGTTCGCTTCCAGCGAAGTTCCGGGGCCTATAGTATGACGATGGGCATCATCACTCTAGACGGTCTCAAAGGCTTGACCTGCTGCCGAGATGGATTCATTATCGTCCATCATAGCACCCGATGTCGGAAAAGGAAGAACAGGAATGAGAGACTATTATATGGAAAAGGTATTGAGAGGCATTTATTGGTGACGTGTTTCCAGGACGAGCCTTAGTCGATCCGGTCACGGGAATTACGTAACTCCCGATTCTCACGATCGCTTCGTCTAGCTTGTAGTGCTATACCAAAGACGGAAGACATCTCAGGGTCGAATTCAATCTCGACGCCGATCACGCTTGTCAAGCCACAGTCGTTTTAACGGGAAAGGCGTAGCCACCGCCCAGGACGTCCAGGGTCTAGGGTGCGTTGTGACTAGGTAGCACCTCCTTCTGGTCGATGACCGTGATACCCGAGACCGCCACCACTTGTTCTAGGGCTCCAATTGTGGACGCAAGATCGTGCGGTGTACTGTATGACGGTATGATGCGAACGAGGAAGCGGTATGAGCGTAGTTTCTCGGTGAGTCAATTGTTATGAGAAACCGACAAACCATCGTATACCACCGTGAGTTTTTAAAACCAATAACCTATGGGAACGTTCTCACACACCTCAGTCCGACTCGCACCCAGATATCCATCAGCACGTAACGATCGGCACCATTCAGTGTTCAGCAGAAAGGGAAAATCGAGTGCTTATAGGTCAGTCACGCTCGAACGGGCCTGCCACATGGGCCACTCTGAACTTGAGGCGAAACCCGGGTTGAGGAGCAACCCCTTGCTAACACATTCCTAGTGTTACGGATAGTTGCCTAACCCGGCAAGACCGATGATCGTGTATAGCAAACGTGAGGTAACAAGATGTGATACACCATAGACTCTCTGTGAAAGCTTATAACACGCGCGACTCAGCTCGATTGATGCGCGGCAATTTCCGCCTCGATAACGGCAACAGCCTTGTGGATTGTTATTCGCCGAGTTGGGTCAACCCTCCAACTTCCCTCAATCATTTTCCACAAACGATTCGAGAGCTCGGGATGGTCGGGTTTGGCTGGCCGGCGTCCTCTCCACATGGAAACGACCGCCGCACAAGTCATCTCACCGGAAAATGGGACCTGTCCAGCAAACGTCTGACGGCGAAGTATTCTATTCAGCGAATTATCAAGACCCTGTCATAAACTCCATACTCACTTCCCAGGCGAGGACACCAAAAGCATACACGTCGGTGGCCTCAGTGACTCGTGTATCTGCCAACCCGAAGCGTCGGTGATCACCCAGCTCCGGGGCGGCGCCGCGGAAGAAAGCGTCGACGTCCGCCCCGGGCGGAGCGGACGGGAGAAAGGCTGCTCCAAGACCTCCAACGCGGGCATGACCACGAGCATCGACGAGAATATTTGTCTAGTAGGAGGATGTGGAACGTGAGACGTGAAACGAGTACGGGTAGAGAGAGGGCTCACGATCTTAAGGTTCTTATGAATGACACCCATACTGTGTAGGTATTCCACACCGCGTGCGATTTCTAACAGCTAGTCTTAAGGTGTGAATACGATGGGTGGTGGATATCAGAATAGAGGCGTACGAGTTTGCGCCTCCCGGCATCCCTGTTCTCCCGTAGGTACTCCCTGAGATTTAGGTGGTCTAGATACTCAAAGACCAAGCACAGTGGACGTTCGGGAGTAGAGTAAACTCCGATGAATGGTACGAGGCTCTGGCTACTGAGGCGGCAGTACCCCAATGCCTCTTCACAGAACCTCTGTGAGAGACCTTCATAAGCAGGTTAGATATTAGACGATAGATGCGCTTACCACGTATGCCGGTAGGTAATCTGACGAAGAATGAAACCGGTAATGTTTGATTGCGACCCTGAGGCTTCCCTTCATACCGACTAGGACGTCCGCAACTTGACCGGCATCCACAGGGATATCACTGACGGCCTCAATTGCTCCTTCTTCCAACCACTCACGATCGCTTGGCAACAGTGGTCGGAAGTGACGTCCGAGTTCGACGAGGAGCCTGCACAGTGCATCAGGATCGGTCGGAACTGACTGGTCGGGTGCATTGGGGGTATATGGGAACAAATCGACCTCTTGAAACGACGCCTTTAGGTGGAAAAGAAGACGAAGGTGAAAGAAGAGACGAGATATGGAAGTTTGAGGATAGAAAGATGAACGCTGTGGGCGGGTCATTGCGACAAATAGCGGGCGGGGTGTTGCTTCACCCTTCGGTCCTTATAATCTGAGCTGGGCGCTCTGAGAGTGGATGAAGACGAAGGTGAAAGGGGAGATTCGACATTTACGTCGAAAGAGGTGCAACAAAGAAAACAAGTATGTATCCTGTATCTGGCCAAGGAGATCTCGAGTAAACACGTGTATTATTACGTCCCAGACTTTGGAGTGGGGCACGGGATGGTCGGATTACGGTCTAGCTTCGCAACCCCCCAACAATGTAGGATAGGTAAGGGGGTCGTTACAACTCAATAGGGCGACTCGGCCCTGGGACTCTCAGTGTAGATTATGCAGCGGTGCATTTATTTCTCTATACGCCTCAAGCAGGCCTATGACCGACCACGACCCGTAGGATGAATACACAGCTCCTCCAACAGTAATGCTCGGAGTGGTTAGCCCTCAATAAGGTCTCAAGCCCTTAGGGCTTGTCCGACATCGGAGCCGCGAACGTTGTGGTTAGATGAGTGCCACGCAGTGACTGCCAGGGACGGTGCACTTCGGCCAGTGCGGACGGGTAATCCTTGATGACTATCACCTCGGAGCTTCGGGCTTCAACGTTGCCAACGCGAAACCTCCTTGTTTCCTTCTGACAAATCGTCAGACCTGGCGTGGCCGTACGAATCTAATATGATCCTCACGCGAGGCACTTCCACGAGGAGAGTGGAAGTCTCGTGGGGGGACGCGAAATTGACACGTAAGCCGTGTAGTTCGCAGATCATACATAATCAAGAGCGCGATAACGTATCCTACTATACGCTAGCTCGTGAATGGAGGGAGATCTTATCAACAACTGAGGGAAACCACAGCTCGAGCTAGCTGCCTGTTGTGGCACCGCTCCGACCACGGAACCGAGCTGTGGAGCCACATAAGTAGCCTTGCATGGTGAAACACCACCCACGGTGGTGCAAAAGGATTATACCGTAATTTATCCATGAGAAAAAAGTTACAGAGGAACAAATGAACAGTGAATACCGCCGTATCACTGGCCCCAACACGTGTTGATCGGCGAATAATGAAGATCAAGGCTGACGGCACTCCATAAGCGCGTGGCGGCACCTGCCTTCCACTCTTCTTGCCCTGAACCCTAGGACCCCAAACGTGGGTGGCAGGTGTCCAGCAAGTGGCCGACAGATCACAGTGGGACGCCCGGATGGGTGTCCGGGGGTTAAGCACTAGAACCTTACTTACTATTCTCTTAGACGACCGAAACTTTGGGTCCGTCACTTCAACCCTCCCTGTCATCCTCGACGTTACCCTCCTCGCCCTTCGCCACCGCCACAAATGACCCCCTTGTCCTCGTTCCTGATCGGAAAATCGTCGTTTCGTTGCTAGCCTCACCCTCGCCATTACACCTTCGTTATCCCGTTGGGCTCCATCAACTGGCCACGAGTTAGCTTCAAGTTCTCCCCCCCTCCTCTTTCCAGGAGGTAGTGACAAGGTTGTAGTTATTGAGAATGTCGCCCTGGCCGTCACTGAATAATGAACCCTTGTCACATCCCGGTACAAGGCAACCGGACAACGACAGCCTTTCAACTCCAGAACGATGCGCCAGTGCGTAGACCTTCGGTGATATCCTCTCCTCGCTGGATATTTCCAGTGTTATTACAGCTCCCCCACCATGGTTCTCCGACCCCATAAAGAAGCTTTTCCGCATCAGAGTTGAGCGACATGCTCCATCTTGGCTTTGGCCTACGGTTCTGGCTGCTCGTGACGGCGCATTGCAACGACGCGCACGCCCCTCGTGGCAGAGGGGCCGGATGTCGTGTCCGACGCTTCCGAGTCTAACGCAAGGCTTTCCCTCATCACGTTTGTCCTGAGGGACCGAACGGTGCCAGGAAAGGATTCCTGAAGTTGTCGTTTAGAGGGCCTACCCCGGTACTGTTGGTACGATGTACTCTTCGGTTACGTCTGTGGTAATCTATCCCTCGCTCGTCCTTCTCGTGTGATTCCAGCATTACATAACCCAACCTTCTACAATCCGCTCTCCTGGGTCCAACTGCACACGCCAATCAAACCCAGTCCCACCTGTCCATTGCACACCGTCCCACACAAATTTGCCCGTGGTAGGTCCTCTTGTGACGAACACCATCCAGGTGGTACGTGTAATTCTTTGAGGTCTGGATCCACGCGGAGGTTCATTCCTAACTATCTACTGGTTTCGGACACAGGCATGAGGGTGCGGAATTAGAGTTCCGAAACCCCGCTCCGATTGGTGTTTGAGATATCAACAGTCATTACATTTCGCTCGGAATCGCCGCTACGTCCGCTTCCATTATATTCTTCGAACATGCAGTCCAGGTTTTGAAATGAATCTCGATGCCATGAAAAAAAAGGTTCGGAGATTCCCACAATGTTTACGTTCAGAACCTTAACATGGTAGATACCTTTTTGTTGACCTCGAAATCCGCAGCGCGTGTGACCCCTGCAGCTCTTGGATGAACCCCGCTGGTCCCCCTCGTCCCGGGCTTGATGCTCATGTCGAAGTCGACACCGGAGACTGTCCAGTTTTTTTTTCATCGTCGGTAGCCGGCAATGGAAGTTCGCTCGTCTACTCTCGAACCCCCCTCCCCTCCCTCTTGGCCCGACTCGCTCCCGCCCGAAGTGGGTGATGCGTTGTCCTCTATACTGGGAGGTTGTACTAGTTTCGTGATTTGTAACGATTTTTTGTGGACCACCACATCGAAACTTGTTGTGAAACCAGTCCAGCAAAGACCTGCATCTCTCTTCGCAAAGTACAGCTTCGTTTGTTCCGGTCGCTATCGGCCCGGCGATTGTGTTAGGGACCCCGGAAGCGACGTTGAACACCATGCGAAGACAACGAGGCTTAGCTCGTCACAGTCTGGACATATGGCATGTATTGGATGTCGACGGCGCTCCGGTGGAGAAGGACCAGCTTACCCCATTGGCGGGGTTGTAAACGGTTTGGTCCATTTACAGACACTGGCGAATGGTGACGAGGGCACGGCCATCGTGTTATTCCTGATGAAAGTCCTTGCTGGATAATCTATCCGCGCCTCTTTCCGGAACCGTCCAAGCGGGAATGCGTGTTGTTCTGAGAATCCTCATTTCAGAGCGGCTGTTTCAGGTTCGGGGCAGAGAACCCGCAATGGAAGAGATATACCACGGGTACTCGCAGTGTTCCGGTTTCCCATCACGGCGATCCTCTGCTGTCTCAATCTGGGGATACGTCGACGGTGCGCGCTCTGACAGTCCGTCTCGGACACCCCCCCCCGTCGACTCCACGCCTTATGAATGAGACTGAATCGCATGACTAGTAACACCCAGTGTTGTGCATGTACACTTAGGCTACGATTCAGTTATTCGCGCCGGATTTCCGAGGCAGAGAAGATCACCCACACCTTCGAAGGTACAGCCCACTGCACAGTAGCGTCTGGATCATATTCCGCCCAATACATTACTGTGAATACCGTTAGAAAATTAGAAACGGCACAGAACGAAATGTGCAACCGGTGAGTGGGGGGAGGGATACGCGTATCCAAAACTGGCCTGCCCTCTGAACAAAAATTGTGGCCACGCTGGTAGAATGACAGTTAGCATCGCCCGGCAAGTTCGCGAGTGGCCAACTAGTGTCTGAGAAAAGCGTGGTATTACAACGACGATTGCTTCTACCCGTACATGGTGGCGACCGCCGAGAAAGATCCTCATGAACAGGTTGAGGTACCACGCCGCTAACCTCCAGTTCCGTGGATCCACTCCTTATCGGGCGTGTGACGTCGCAGACCCCGTAACGCCTGGAGTTGAATGGTCGAATGCAGGATCGAACTCCAAGGATGAGGTTGGCGGAGGATTCGACGGGTGGTTGGAAATCCAGTGCTCACGGTGATAACGGGGTCTACGAGCTGATTGAGAGGGAGATGGAAGACGGTGACAACCTCGACTTGGGATAGCGTCAGGAATGACACTGGTGGCGAAATCATGGCAACGCGTCGTCTGTGTCAGAGACCGACCCGCAGAGCCTTTCGTGCAGAAACATCTTCGTGTGAGATCATTTGACAGAAATACGAGCGCAACCTTCGGAACTCACCACGTAGGGTGACTCCTTGAAGACAGTCAGCGACCGCACCGGCGGACCAAGCCTCCTGAGCACTTCAACCTTACCTTCGTCTATCTACACCTGCTCTTTCGCCTCCCTCAAGGCGGCGCGCAAAATCGTGTCATCAGTCGGGTCGACCCTTCCACCTGGGAGGCTTGACCATCTTGGGCGGAGAACGACGACAAGAACAGTAACACACGAACCTGACTTCTCCGGAATGTGTCCACACCTCCCCCCTCCCCTGTCCCCTCCCCTCCCCCCCACACACACACTTCAAGCGGCAAGCCGAGGTTGTCGTTGAGGTTGCGGCATGGGATCATGACTCCCGTGTGAGTTTCTAGGGGACCGATAGAATCTTTCGCGGAGTATGCTGTCGGTAACGCGTTCCTGATCGTCCTTAAAGATCTTCTAGTGAGTGGGGAGGCCAAAGAGAAGACGGAGGCATTTGGGTTGGGTACGACGGCTGAGACATCTCTGGGAAGGTGATGCTGATCGGCTCCTTTCCGCTTGACCGTTTGCTCGCGTCTCGCGGTCGAAGCTTTGAAAGCTCTAGTGGTGGCCTTAATCACCTTTCGTTCCGCCTCGCCAACAGCTACCATCGGCCAGCAACCCCTGATCCTGGCCCACGTGCCGCGTGCAGAGATGTGAACCCTTCGTGCGACTCTCGCTCAGGTTGTGATGCTGGCCCGCCAGGCCCTGGGACCTTTTTTCCCCGCAATCCACACCACCGAACACCCGCCCGACGATATTGTCGCGCTCACGGAGAGGATGAGAAACGGTGGAGTGGATATCACAACCGATTTCCCTCCTGATACCATGCACGCTTACCCCATGTCCGGTCGGCACGAGCTCGAGCGAACTGAGTCGTCCCACCTTGTGGAACGAGATCCCACGCGGAGCCTCGGCAGCTCGGCCGATCGGGTGAATACCGGCCTCGATTCGGGCACCCTCGATTCCGATCTCAAAGCTGGCTTGCCTATGAACTTGAGGTTGGATTTAATTTCCAGCCTAACGTCGTGCACGGACTCCATAGGAGCCACGTGGGTTGTTGTTTCGATGTTTTCAAAGGAGACGGGAAAAGCATGCGCGGACTCGCTTGGATTCGACTGCTCCCCGCTTCGACCCCCCTACCACTCGCCAACGGAGACAGCAACCATCATAAAAATCGGAGACAAAGATATCCAAGAACTCACAAGGTTCGCGACTGCCTATGCACTTGCTCATGGTCTCTCGTTTCTTCCTGCTGACGATGTCCCCCCAGCACCGACCTCTGCTATCCACGCACCTTTGGCATTTTTCCTGACGGCCCATTCCACGTTCCAAGTTCTTGCTAGCACAGAAACCTCAACCACTGTGCAACGTCCTTTATGCGCGTGTCGTCACGGATGAGAAATTATTGGATGAAGTCACGGGTTGTGTAGACGGAATCGGCAAGGTCGATCAATTGAGTCACCGGCTAGCTGCGGAAGTGCTGGAAATAGGTGCAGGATGAGGGAATTCGGTAGGTGTGCACTAGTGCTTTGTAGGATATTTGGCCTGATATCTGTTGCGGAACTGGCAATTGGAGTTGTTCTGGTTGGATTACTTGCTTCGCAACCCAGACGGCAGTGGGAAAGTTTCGTTGGAACAAGTCGAGTTCAACGCTATACTGTACTCGCACGACCAAAGCGGTAGCGGCATTTGCCGAAGGGGATGACAAGCGCCCGGTAGACCTGGCGATGACCGATGACACCCCAGGGGGCCGGTAACCCTCGTGATGACACCCTGGGGT
>Ga0307517_10014054_pt1 | contig 10797 bp, 8 predicted proteins | sample 23_EM_MG_FD_194515 | JGI IMG/M metagenome (GOLD analysis project Ga0307517, IMG submission 194515) | Populus trichocarpa ectomycorrhiza microbial communities from riparian zone in the Pacific Northwest, United States - 23_EM | ecosystem: Host-associated > Plants > Roots > Unclassified | place...
ACCCCCCCCCCCATAATTCCAGAAATATCAACAAAAGAAATGAATGAATTTGAATGCTTAAACATAGAGAAAGTGCCAACCAAATTGAGGGGCTAGGCAAAAGGAAATTATGTGATGAAATGCATAATTATAACCTTGTTGGACTCCTAAGTGCATGCTTAAATAAAAATAGAATGTATGTTGATGATTTGTGTCTTGATTTTCACTTATGATTAATGAACTTACATGAAATGTGAAATGAAGTGATGAAGTGCATGGATTGCAATATTGTTGGATTTCTAGAACATGCTTATGTAGGAATGAAATTCATAATGATGTTAATGCCTTGATTTCATTATAAGATTGATGAATTTATACGAATATGAAGCAAGTGAATGGAGTTATGGTTGTGGCATGTTGTTATGATTATGCTTGTGATAAAAATGATAAATTACGTGTAAACTTGGGAGAAACTTGGTAAAGGTACATACAAAGATGTTGTCTTCATGTTACTTGATAATGTATGATAAATGGAGTATGATTGGTGACATTCTATATTCAGTTGGTTTGGGATATGTGTAAGGGGTAGAGCGTAGCGTAAACTTTATGCTTAGCCATGAGAAAGATTAAAACCAAAAATGACTTGATCATCGCTGATGATTTTTGAATCGGCAGCGGCAAGAGTTGCGTTGACGATTCCTAGGTCTGCAGCGACTCAGTTTTTGTTAATGATCTGAGTCAACAGTAACTTATGCACGCGGACGATTTTAGTGTCAGCCATAAAACTAGGTTGCGTTGATGATTTCTAGGTTGATAGCGACTTAGTTTTCGTCAATAATTTTTAACTCAACAATAACTTATATGCACTAATGATTTCTGGGTCGACAGTGACCAAGTTTTCATTAATGATTTTCGAGTCAGCAGTAGCCTATGTGCACTAACGACTTCAGCATCAACCGTAGAACCGGATCGTGTTGATAATTTCTGGGTTCGCAGTGACTCAATTTTCATCAACGATTTACAAGTCAGCATTAGCCTATGTGCGCTGATGACTTTAGCATCAGCCATAGAATCGGATTACGTTGATGATTTCTGGGTCTGTAGTGACTCGGGTTTTGTCAACAATTTCTGAAGTAGACTAAGTGCAATGACGAATTCATGCGTCAGCCGTAGGACTAGATTTTATTAATGATTTCTAAGTCTGCAACAACCCAATCTTCGCTAACAATTTTGTGTTCCCAACGACTCAGCTTTCACTGATAAATTCTGTGTCACTAGCGAATCAGTTTTCTCTGACAAATTCTGTGTCACCAGCGAACCAGCTTTCACTAATAATTTTCTATAACAGACTTCCATATCAGAATGAACTTAAATGCTTGTAATAATTTCATTGTATGATTGTGTAATATATGGAATACTTGAAAGTTAACATGTGTATTCTTGAAATATGTATGGTGACAAGTTATGTGATTACCAAATGCAAATGTGTTGATTTGTGATCATTGATGTGATAGGTGGTGCAATCAGAATTGGACCTTAGATCGAACAAGGACACCTCATGGAAAAAGCGGGTAGGTGATTTCCACCTTCTTCTTACATAATGTTAAATTCTGAAATGATTTTATTATAAATGATATAATACTATGTTATAATGAATACCAAGCCGCCTATGAATTGTTTGGTTGAGTTTGATGATTAGCTTCGGCTAATGGCATCCGAGATGGATGGTCGGGTTGTGTTTGTTGATTTGCTTTGGCTAATGGCATCCTAAGTGAATGGTCGGGATGAATTGATGATTAGCTTTGACAAATGGCATCTGAGACAGATGGTCGGGTTGTGTTTGTTGATTAGTTTCGGCTAATGACATCCTAAGTGGATGCCGAGATGAATTCATGATTAGCTTCGGCTAATGGCATCCGTAGTGGATGACCGAATTTAAAAGTTAAAATTTAGTTTCGGGAATTAATGTGTTCATGTGTACTAAGTATATAAAAGAACTATGATTGTTACACTATAAACAGAAAGTAAAAATAATGTTTTCTTTTAACTATTTGATGAGGATCAGCCCAACACCAAGCGTAATTATGCCAACAACTCATTAGATGTTCCAATTGAGCCAATTACAAGAGCTAGGGCACAAAAGCTTAAAGAAGCATTGAATGGGCTTGTTTAGAACAAATGGATGGACCTAGAGGAGTTTGGGACATCTAAGGAGCATGAAGGACAACCTCCAATTCATCTTATTCAAGTCCAATAAGAGCCCAATTCATATGGAACAAGGGGCTGGTATGTTCGGCCCCATACCAGCCTTGTTAGGCTTGTTTTTTTCCTAATGCTACAAGGATAGAAAGTTAGCAACTTATTTTCCTAATCAAGTAAGGAAGTTGGCCAGATCTTGTTCCTAAAGATGTGAGGATTATTTAATGTTTTTCCTAACCTATGAAGGAAAAGTCAATTAAATCAGCAACAAATGAGGAAATTTGTTTTCTTATTTGTCCAAGTAAAACAAGGAAAATTAAGGACCTAAAAGGGGGTGGCAACATAAATTTTCCAAATTAGATTTCTCCTAGTTTATTTGGAACTTTTTAAGGGTGACAAATCTGATTCTAGCATATTTATGATAGTAATTTTTCAATTTTTATTATTTTTAATATTTTCTTCTTAGTCTTTGGGTTGTTATTACTTATTTGGGTCAATTGTAAGTGAGCCTCATATAAGTTCATCTAGAAGGGTCCATTAGAGTTTATTTTAGTTTGGAGCATAGTTTTGAAACCTGGACCGGCCCAGTGGGTCAACCTGGGACCTGGTCGACCCAGGCCTGGACTGGTCCGGGTCTAAGTAAAAACCTGCCTGGGAGTTGGCCCGGTGAAACCCGGTCGACCCAGAACCCGGGTAAACCCGGCTGAGACCCGACCTCTTTTTTTATTTATACATAGACGTGAAACAACATCGTTTTGGCCTTTTAAAAGGCCAAAACGATGAAGATGAACGATGTAGAATTGGAGACAGAGAGAAAACCTAATTAAAGAAAAAACAATTTCAATCGCTGAGGAGTAGAGGAGCAGAAGACTCTTGATCACTGTTTCAAATCTATGAATAAGGTTAGACTCTTGTTTCTCTTCACGAATCTCCTTCTTTCACTCTCTATTTTCTTTATTCTTTGCCTTTTTTGAACTTGTAGTTCTGGCATCGATTCGCAGTTCTTGATCTCTGCATCGATTCATTCGCAATTCACACCCACAAGTATGTTTCTCTGTTCTTTTCTTTTCTGCAACTTAATAAAGCCTCTGCTATTAGGAAGTGTAGAAAATGGATTAGGAAGTAGGTTCACCACTCAGCCAGATAAAGAGCCTAAATTGTCTAAGCCTCTGCTATTAATCGATGCATTTGCTTTTGGAACTAGCTAGGATCATCTTGCTGGCAACCAACCTGAAAGTTTTTGTCAAGTGGACATTGTTAGCAGCAAGAAGAAACAATTCGTAATGCTGATTGAGAACAAAAATTAATTATCCTAGTTTAGTGTATATATATATATATGTAGATATTGTTGATTGAGGTTTTTTATGTTCTTTTCTATAATGTTTTGTAGAGCTAGGCTTGATTGAAGGAAATATATTTGTTGGCAGTTTTTATTTGCATCAACACCTCCTAGCTACCCATATGGCTTTTGGCAGTTTTTAATTGCATAGTTTCGAATTGTGTTTGAAAGCATGGACTCATGGCAGGCTAATTTATTTTGGTTTTCAAGATTGATAAGGTTTAGAGAACCTGGCAGGATGTTGTTGAATCTATGCACAATTTCTTATTTTCTTAACTTGCAACAACTTACAAATACAATTTATACCAAAAACAAAGGGTTTTTACATGCACGTCATTATTTAAGGTTTTTGTCTTCCTTTGGGCTTGACTTGGATCCCCATTTATCCAATTTATGTTGGTTTTTACATGCAGATTGAACAGAAATTAATTTTTTAGTTTAGTATATATCTTATTGTTAGCTACTAGTTGAAATCTGGTTGGTTATAATTGCTTGTTAGTCATTGTTAATCTAATGAATGGATTGCAAAGTGATTTGTTGCTCAGTCTGAATATATAATAAAAGTATATGATTTGGCTTGAAATTATATTCCCTTTTATAAATTGTATCAGGTCCTTAAAATGTCTTCACATGATGGTAGTACTCCAAGAAGTGATCCTTCAACGGCCCAGTCATCTCAACCTTCAATTTCCATGTCAAGTGGTAGTAGAGGAAGAATAGATTTGGGATGGAGTCATTGTAGAGAAGCTCCTGAACTTAGTGTTGGATGTAAAAAAACTAAATTAGTATGTTTATATTGTGTTAAAGTATTTGCAGGTTGTGACATTAATCGATTTAAGCAACATTTAGCTGGAGCTAAAGGAGAAGATGAACAATGTTGCAAATGTCCTCCTGATGTTCGACATCAAATGCTTTTGAATCTTAAAGGAAATGCTTAAACAAAAAAAAAAGAGTTAGAGAAATATAAGCAGATTTCAATCCATTTAATGCACAACAAAGGGCTATGAAGAGATGATGATTAGGCAATTAGGAGATGATGATTAGGCAATTAGGAGATGATGATTAGGCAATTAGAAGATGATGATGATGGTGATAATGGTGAGGATGATATAACCGACACCTGTGCTATAAAATGAACTTGATTTGTTATTAATATAAGTTATAATCATGAATACTTGACAACATTTACAAGTATTAGCATTATTCGAATAAGATAACTAATGTAATCATGTTAACAATTTATAATCCGACTGGAACCTCCTTTGTGTGTGGTTTCTAGTTGAGTAATAAAAAGAGTTTATACTATACTTGTTTGAAATACCATTAGTGGATCCTCTAACCTTGACAATTATTTTATCCTTGTTTAATCCTTATATCAATATCACATCTCAAAGCTCTCTTCAACTCCTTTTCTGTTATTATCTATTTCTTTATTTGTAGTTTATAGAGTTCACCCCCATGTGGTTCGACCCTAGTCTTGCCGGGTTATTTGTTACTTCAACACTCCTACACTTGGGAGAAGACATCAACTCTTTGGTCGTGTCAAGTTTTTGGCGCCGTTGCCGGAGAGGTAAATTCCTGTATAAATTATAATATTTATTTTATTTTCTCTTTTCACTTTTCTTGTATCTAACTTTTGTTTCTTTTATTTTGTTTCCTTTTCTTTTGTTTTCTTCTTCCATTTTATTTTCTTCCTACACGTGCAAGAGAGTTTGGTCACGTATAGTAAGTGGTAGACTTTGTAGGGTATCCTCATCATTTTCAGAAAATATGGCTGAAGAAGATAACCAGTCGCTTCATAATGAGAATAATTGAGTTAGAACACTTAGAGACCACATGAATCCTACAAGAACAAGTGCACCATCATGTATAGTTTTCCCCCCTGATGCATCTCATTTTAATTTTAAGTCAGGCATTATTCAACTTTTACCTTCTTTTCATGGCTTAGATTTATAAAATCCATACTTGCATTTAAGGGAATTTGAGGAGGTCTGTAACACTTATAATGACTTAAATTATAGCATGAACACCATCAGATTAAAGCTTTTTCCTTTTTCATTAAAAGATAAAGCTAAAACATGGCTATAAAATCTTAGGTCAGGATCCATTCGTGCTTGGGATGAAATGCAACAACAATTTTTAATTTTTCCGTCTCAGATAACAAACTCTTTCAAAAGACAAATCACCACTTTCATTCAAAAACTAGGATAAACATTTTACCAATGTTGGGATAGGTATTGAGATTTGCTGAATACTTGCCCCCATCATGGTTTTAAAACATGGAGATTGGTTTCACATTTTTATGAAGGGTTAACACCTAAAGATAGACAAATGGTAGAATTGATGTGCAATGGAACTTTTGAAGATAAAGACCCCGATGAAGCAATGAAGTACCTAGATTTGTTAGCTGAAAATGCTCAAAATTGGGACACTACATGCACTTATGAGGCACTAGGTAAAACTCAACCTCATACATCTAGTAGAGGCATGTACAACCTTAGGGAACATCATGACCTCCAAGCTAAATTTGCATCTTTAGCTAGAAAAACGAGACACTAGAATTGAAAAAGAGTGGTCAATTAAAATCTGTTCAAGAAATTGTATGTCAAATTTGTGAAACAAATGAACACTCAACAAATGATTGTTCAACTTTGCCTTCTTTTAGGGAATGCCTCCATGAACAAGCTCATACTTTAAACAGTTTCCAAAGGCCCAATCATAACCCATACTCGCAAACATATAATCCTGGTTGGAGAAATCACCTAAATTTCAGTTGGAAGAGTGATAACAATAATGCATAAACTTCACAGCCACCGTTTAAAGCACATCATAATTTCCAAAATTCTCATGGATATGCACTTCCTTGTGCTCCACCTCCTAGAAGAAATCTTGAGGAAACATTGCATGCATTCATTGAAAAGCAAGAGACAATCAACACTCAACTTGCTCAAAGGATGACAGATTTTAAAGATACTCTTGCAAAATTCACATTTGCTCTCAGTTTTCAAGAGAAAGGTAAGTTTCCATCTCAACCATAACAAAATCCCAAGAGGCAATACAATGCAAATGCAAGTAGTTTTGAAAGCCAACACATGGATCAAGTCAAATCAGTCATCACTCTTCGTAGTGGTAAGGTTATTGAAAAATCAATTCTTGAACCTTGTGAGAAAGATGATGAGTCAATCTTTAAGGGTAAGGAAGGAGTTGAATTTGAACATTGCAAAGAAAAGACTGATTCCCCACCAGCACTTCCATTTCCTCATGCAATGACCAAACAAAGAAAAGTCAATCACAATTCTGAAATCTTTGAAACTTTCAAGCAGGTAAGGATAAATATATCTTTGTTGCAATTAAACAAGTACCTTCTTATGCTAAATTTTTGAAAGACTTATGCACCGTGAAGAGAAAACTGAATGTGAAAAAGAAAGCCTTTTTAGCCAAACAAGTAAGTGTTATTCTTCAAAACAATAATGCTTTGAAATATAAAGACTCTGGTTGTCCTACAATTTCATGCTTTATTGGAGAACATAAAATTGAAAAAGCTTTACTTGATCTTGGAGCTAGTGTGAATTTACTTCTATATTCAGTTTTTCAAAGTCTCAATCTAGGTGAGTTAAAACCAACTTCTGTAACTCTTTTACTTGTTGATAGATCTGTAAAAGTGCCTACAAGAATAGTTGAAGATGTGTTAGTACAAGTTGATAAATTCATTTATCTTGTGGATTTTATTGTCTTGGATACACATCCTGTTGAAGCATGTAATTCATTTCCTGTTATTTTAGGACGTCCATTTCTTGCAACTTCTAATGCATTGATTAATTATAGGAATGGACTAATGAAGCTATCATTTGGAAACATGACATTGGAGATGAATATTTTTAATATTTGCAAGCAACCTGGAGATGATAATGATTCACAGGAAGTAGATGTTATTAAAGAATTAGTTTATGATCAATTTGAATCCACCATGAGTAAAATAGAGTTTGACGAATATGCAGATTTGCAAATGATTTATTTTCAAGAAGAAATCGAGGACAAGAAAGGCATTGAAAATATTGATATGGATCTTTTGTCAAGATTGACAATAGATTTGACATCCGACATCACATCAATCGATGATTACTTCCCTGACGAATCCTTACTTTCTCTTAGTCCAATGCCTTGGTTTGCTAATCATATCAATTTTCTTGCAACAGGAGATTTGCCAGCTCACTAGAGTACCGAAGACAAAGGAATCACTAGAGTACCGAAGACAAAGGAAAGTTTTTGAATGAAATGAAGAACTTTTATTGGGATGACCCTTACTTATTCAAATATTGTCTTGATCAAATATTTTAAAGATGCATTTCGGACAATGAGGTAAGTAGTGTCATTAAACTTTATCATTCTAAGGCATGTGGGAGTCATTTCTCGTCAAAAAAGACGACTGCAAAAATCTTACAATATGGACTCTATTGGCCCACCATGTTCAAAGACACACATGTGTTCTGCAAAGCTTGTGAAAATTGTCAAAAGTCAGGATTTATTTCAAAACATAAGGAATCTTTAGATAATCTTCTATTGACTTTTGGGACATGTCCTAGTGGCAATGTGCATACACATGTTTAAGCCGTTCTTGGACATAAAACCAAGAGAAGATATAAGCCACAATCACAACTACCTGTACATACATATGTTTTGATAAAAAATAAAAAGAGAGAGAGAAAGAGTGAGACTCCAGCTGGCCTACATATAGGTGGTATGATTGCATTTTTAATTTCTTATCTATAAAATCTTCTCTTCTTTCCCTTCATTTCTACTCACCCATACATTCAACAGATATAGAAGTGTGCAGAAATGGCAGGTCCCTCAAGTCATCACATAAGAAATATTTGTGTTTTCGGTGGATCCAGTCCTGGGAAAGAAAAAGAGTTTTTAAAATTAGCAAATCATCTTGTTCAGATACTAGCTGAGAGAAAGATTCATTAGTGTATGGGGGAGGCAGCCTTGGGTTAATGGGGGGTGTGTCAATAGCTGCATTTTTAGGAGGTAGTCAAGTTTTAGGGGTCGTCCCCAAAGCTTTAGCAAAAAAGGACATCATTGGAAAAACAATTAGAGAGGAACTACAGATCTCCACAATGTCTGATCGAATGAATACAATGTTTAACCATGCTAACACCTTCATTGCCTTACCAGGTGGTCTAGGGAGATTGGAAAAGATCTTTCATATTTCCTCTTAGTCCCAACTGCACATTCACCATAAACCCATAGGTTTGTTAAATGTTAATGGTTTTTATGATAATTTTTTATCTTTTCTTGATCAAGTTGTGGAACAAGAATTTCTAACATTTTCGGCACGACAAATCATAATCTCTGCTACTACTACTGAACAATTGATTGACCAACTATAATCTTTTATCCCTGTACTTAATCCCTCCATGAGTCACATAAATTGGTCAACTATGAAAAGCAGTAAAAAGCTTTGATTGGATTTGAGCCTTCATTTGTGAAACCTTGTGTCCTTTGGTTTTATTAATAGCATATTATTTTGTTTTGTTATTTCTTATATTTGTTTAAGTGTGTTTCAAGTTTGTCAGTGTTCGCTGTTTCAGGTGATGTCTTCTATACTCTATCTTTCTACCTTAGGACATTGAGGACAATGTCTCGTTTTGATTGGGGGGGAGGGTAGTTAGTTGACATAAAAAAAAACTAACTTACTAACTGTTTTTGCTATTATTAAAACCATTTGACAAAATTGTTATTAGGATGGCAGAGTAAGGAGGAATTTTATTGACTCTTGAGATGCATTTTAGTAAATATTCTTATCAAGGTCTATCAAAATACTTCTTGAAATATTCAAGTTTACAAACTCTTGCATTGTTATCACTTGATTATACTCATATACTCATTTAACAAGTATTCTTAAGCTTTTATTTTCACACACACACTTTAACATATGATTGTGGCTTGCACATTGGATTATTACATTATTTATGTTCTTTTGTTAAAGGTAACAACTAAGGAAAGGGATAGTATATAATTTGCAAAAAAAAAAAAAAAAAAAAATTTATAATATTTATTATAATAAAAACGTTTATAATTTTTGTTTCGTAGCTACCCAAACCTGAGCAATTAAGCCCAAATGGATGTTTTAACACCTAATACCCTAAAGTCAATTGACTTGGAAGCTATTGGCTCAAAGCTTGTTACATAGGTTAAGGAGAAAAGTTTAAGGGAATCAAACATTGCACTATCTACGTATCAGTATCTGCAACCCGAGTTACTAAGCTCGTAGGGGTGTCTCAACACGTAATGCCCTAAGACCAACTAGTCTGGAAGTCATTAGCTGAAAGCTCGTTATATGGGTTAAAGATGCATTGTGTTTTAAGTAATATATATATATATATATATATATATAACAAGAAAACAACAGAGAGATAATAATCCAACCCAAGGAAGTTAACCTTAAAAATTAGAACAAAATTTTGTTTTCTTTCAAGTAAAGCCCCATAACATGTGTTGATATATTGAGCACAAAAGGAAGGTTTATTAATATCTTGTTTAAGAAGTATGAAGTAGATATATAAATTTAATGAGAGTTTGTTTATTTGGATAGATTAATGGAAGTTGAATGATGAATGCCTTACTTTGTGGAACTTGCAAATTGTTTTTCTATTTTAACGCTTTGATTACTAGGGACTAATAATAAGTTGGTTGGGGGGTGTGATTAGTACTTAAAAGTGCATTTTTATCAAGGTTTTATATCATCATTTTGCACTTCAAGTATCAATAACTCCTTAATTAAAGCATGTTTTATAATAACAAGTCTAATACTATAAGATACGTTTAATTTATGGTAAATGTTTATCTTAAATGCAGGCCTATTACATAAATCAAAGGATTGATTGATGAGTTTATGATGCGAACCCTAGCGGAATTTAATGGTATTCGCGACCCTTAGATCAATCTAACCCAAGTTTGTTGAGATTTGAATGAGCTTATCACAATGGAAGACTTGCACCAAGGCAACAAGACTATAAACCAACTCAATCACAACGCCTACACCTGGAGACGAGCAAAGGAAGTATAAATTCAAAACAAAGAATGGTCAATTCTTTGAAGAGTTGAAAGTTCAATCAAGAACCAAGATTGAGCAACCAAAAGTCAGCTACAATGCTGAAAATATCATCAAAAGTCTAACCTAAAATTATTCCTAAAGAGTATTTAAAATCCAAGTTAAAACCCTAATTTCACTAATGGGTCTCACATAAACCCAATTTAAATAATAATCAACCCAAGCT